>RCNJ01000706.1_pt1 | contig 10135 bp, 14 predicted proteins | sample 2041171 | NCBI WGS metagenome assembly RCNJ01 (sample SAMN09708213, study PRJNA481090) | feces metagenome | biome: feces | host: Pygoscelis adeliae | place: Antarctica: Rookery Lake | collected 2010-03-01 | reverse complement strand
GATGTGGGAACAGTTCATCTGCTACATGGTGCGCACCGTGCCGGCCGCCTCTGACGAATCTACGAAAACTGACGAAGCTACGAAAACTGACGTAGCTACGGAAACCGGAGTCGTCTACACCAAGGAGCAGCGAGTGGCCATTGAGGACATCCAGGACTCCCTGAAAGACGATACAGACGAGAAGGACCTGCCAGCGCTGGCCAGCCAGCTTATGAACCTGTGCCAACTAGTCGTCACGCAGAACCTGAGCGCCACAAAGCTGTACGACTTCCCGCTGATGCATTATCTGGCGGTGCGTAGGATTGACGAGAAGTCAGAGGGATTCCGCGGGCCAATGGAATTCACCGACATCCTGGCCGGCGTGCTCTGGATCGTACGGCTGGTGGCTCTGGAGCTGGCGATTCCATTGAGGCCGTGGCCAGAGCTAGGGATACTGGGGAAGACAGAGCTGGCGTCGGTCAGGGCGACAGTCAAGGCCTTTCGTCTCACTCACCTCGCAGAAGGTTCCTTCTCGCCGGCGTCGAGCATAACCCAGAACTGTCTGCTCTGACATCTTTCTTCGGCAAGGAGAAAGTCGTGGAAGGAAGGGTGGAGTAGGCGGATTGGATCTGTGTTATTGTTCGGAACCTCCAGGAAGGAGTGAAGACTGCGCAATGTCCCTCCAACATGTATCTTCGACTGCCCTGGTCCAAGGGCTGACTTTTCGAGTAGAGAACCAAGGGCCTCGGTGGATAGAGGAATGAAAAGGATCACAATAGATCCAATAACGCGTTTGAAAACCTCGTGTATCTCCTCCTGCTCATCTTCGTCACCCTCTTCGTCAATCGAATCTTGGTATAGATCTGATCAAGTTCTTTCTCTGGGTTTTTTACACCTGTTCCACCGTAGTAGCGATAGCCTCTTGTGAGCCAAAACAAGAAAGTTCTTGCCTTTTGTAATAAAACGGCATGCTGTTGCCGCCCAAATGAAAAGTCCGGAAGCTTTCTCAGTCAAACGCCGGATGCTATATTCATCTAGCTGGATGTCTTTCAACTTTTCTCGAAAGTAGATGGTAATGTCGCGATCGACCATTTCCCGAGAAACGTTGTGTAGGACCAAGTCTTGATGCCAGAATCCAGGATTTCCTAGAAAGCCGTTCCGAATCGGTACATCTGGTCTGCTGGTTATCAAAACCCGCAATTGAACGGTGGGTGTATGTGTGCTAGCAGATGCAAGAAGGTTAAGAATAAGTTGAACATCTTGATCCTGATCGCACTCGTCCAAGGCATCGATAACAAGAAGCAGCGGCAGTTGGGGCAATTCAGACTTTGCCGTGGCCAGAGGTCCATGAATGAGCAGCTCCCACTGTTCTCTCAGCGTACGAGTCTCAATGTCCCTATTCTGGTTGACAGCCTCAACTATGCAGCGCTTCAGAGCAGACGATTTCCGCGTCAGCTGAACAGCAACGGTCGTGAAGAATTTGCGGGCATTACCAACGTCACCGCCACCTTTGGAGAAGAAAAAGCTCGCCCCTAGTTGATTTTTTGTAAGGCGCTCACGAGCTACGGTTCGAGCGATGGTGGACTTTCCCATCCCAGCCATACCGCTCAGCCAGAAAACGTATCTCTTATTGCTTCCATCTTCAGCCCATGTCTTGATCTCTTTCAGAACGTCAACCCGGGTACCAGAAAGACATGAGGGTTCATGTTCCCAACCCGAATGGTTGAATCCTGCCGCAGCAGCGTACGGCAACAGATCCAGGAGGTTTTCAGATGCTACATATAGCAATTAGCATGAGCACCTCAATACTACGTTTGTTGATGGAACCTACTATTATTGTTGTTGTTGTAGACATTTCTATTGTGGGTTCTGGCGTCGCCGCTATTGCGCTGGCCGACTATATTTTGACCAGTTTCTAACAAAACATTGGGTACTTCCTCAGAGGATGCCATCATTAGACAGCGTAGTTGTGATCAAGTTAGTTATTGTATGCTTGGACAGCGTAGTCATGCTCAACTTAGTTATTGTATGCTCGAGGGCGATGTTGAGATCTCAGAAGGTCGCAGGCTCAGCTTCGTGAAATCCACCGCATTATGGAAGGTTGGTGTGTTGTGGCATTGGAGAAGCAGCGCTAGGTCTACATTGTGGTTTGGGGTGGTGTGGTGCCCAGCAAACTATTGGTTGGGCTAAAGACATGATGGGACGTGTGGTGTTGCGGCTGGAAGTTTAACGGGGCCAATGAATGCTGTGCGAGGGTAGTGAAAGTGCCCGCGAGGGCGGGGAACGGGGCGGCTATCGGCTTCGCCCAGCCCCGCTAAATAAGACGCTCTTTATTGGTGATATCCCACGCTTGCAGGGGCTGAATCGGGCGGGATAATTGGCCGCCCCGCCCCGCACCAAAAGTCTCCGCTTTGTAAATTGCTCGAAGAGCGTCTGGGGTGAAGCCTGGTTTGCAAACTACTGCACGATTCGGTGGAGTGAGCATCCTTCGTTCCCCCTCGATATCAAGCGGCCATCTCGGATCGCATCCACCGCAACCGAGGCAAGCAACCGCATCGTGAGCCAGCCTCTCAACGTATCCAGGCACTGCTAGTTCATCTCTACCGAGAACGAAGTCCCCCAACGGACCCGCTCGCTGTTGCCTAAGACCAGGCAACGGGCCAAGCTGTAGCGCAGCGACCTTCATCAAGACCGAGCGGAGATCACGAAGAGTTACGATTACATCCTTGCACGGAACAGACAGGAACTTCAGCCTGCAGCAGTCCATCATCGCTTCATTCAACGCTTCCTTCGCGGCCGGTACGATCACCACCTTCACGTCAGCTTATCGGTCCTTCTCTGTTTCTCTAATGATCAACAATGGTCGCAGAAGGAGATAAATAAGCGTTTGACTTCCCATCTTGCCTTGCCTGTAGAACTACTCGCCCCAGCGCCCATTGCTTGAATCCCCTCCTACCATCACTCCATCACTTCCCAGACAATTCCTAATATGTGGGCCCTCAGAGCGATTCTGCTTCTCTTACCAGCCATGGCCCAATGCAACTTCGTCGACAATGTCATGCACCCCGACCCGACTCATATTCACGACGAGGTCATCCTGAACTCCGACATAATGGCGGACATGGCCGCATCGCCTCAACACGTGGCCAAATACCCCAGCCCCGCCGAGATAAGCATCGGCGCTGGTTATACTATCAAGTTCGAAGAAGACAAGAAAGTTCTCTACAAATCTGGCGTCAAGTGTGAGCAGGACACTCTCGCTGACCGGGTGATCTCGCACATCAACGAGGAGCGCGGGACCACCACGTCTCGCATCGGCACGACCTTCTCGGAGAACTACGGCCTGCACATGAGTCCGGACCGGTCCTTCCAATTCTACAGGCGGATCGTGTACCCCGACAGCGACGACGACGACGAAGGCGGGGTCCAAAGCGCCGCGAACGCGACTCACCTGGAGAAACGACACGGCTTCCGGTGCACCAACAAGAGCACAGGTGCGCCTCGGACGTGCGGCAACAAGGTCAAGAGCGGCGACCCGATCAATAGCGCGCACAACTGCCCTGGCAAGGGATACGAGTGCACGTTCCCGCAAGGCCCGAACGGAGACAGCTATGGCGTCTGCTGCTACAGCATCAGCACTGCCAACTCATGTGGCTTCGAAGGCGGCTACTGCTTCTTGGACAAAGTCAAGAATACATGCGGGAAAGACTGCTTGAACTGAAGCTTACGAAGTTTTGGATGACTGTAGACTTCTTGTCAGAGGTGAAGTTTGACTGCTGGAGGTCTATTAAGCTGAAAACACTATGTATTTACAGCCTCCTAGACCTCTTCAGCTTCAAAAACTTGGATCACGAAGTCATCTTCGACCACGCCGGTGATCTGCCAATGTTTCAGGCATTCTAATGCCTCAATGATCGATGTACTCAGCTGCGATCGGGACCACGGGATAGTACGCCTTGCACCGCTAAACACGCGTTCAGACTCTGCACTCATCGAGGGTGCGCTTAGCACATCAAGAGCGTGTTGACAAAGCAGGGGATAAGCCTCCTGCTGTGAAGGTTGGATCCACCACTGGATCACCGACTTCGCCGTAAAATCCAAGTTGTCAGGTGCGCCCGCGATAAAACGCTCGAATTCGTCCAAAAGGCCTGCACCTTTGCTCTGTTGCTTTTTCTGAATCGACAACTGCCAACGAGCAAAAGGGTCCAGGTCCAGAGCTTCAGGCCCTGACTCGTCACCTTCAGCCGTCGCTTCAACGTTGTGATGGTCAAGGCGTGTATACAGTGCTCTGGCCCGTTGGATTCCTTCCTGAACCCCGCGTTGGCCGATGCAACTTAGCTGAAAGCCGACGCGTTCGGACGCGCGCGTTCGTACAGCCAAAGGCTCGGGAAGCTGTCGCACATGCCTTGCATGTCTCAGAAACTCAAAACCGTTTGGAGATAAAATTCGCTTTCGCCATGGATTTGTTTGAGTACCTTCCGGAGTACAAAGTGTTGGTATGCCGGCTCTGCAAGTATGCTGTTCCCCAAACTGGCTGCAGTCGCATCTGCAGCGCAGGCACAAGGAGGATCACGACGACCTGCGTAGCCAAAGCGGGCCTGCAGATGTGGCCAAGAAGCTCTTGTCGCGAATTAACATGCCTCTACTTGATCCCAGGCGGGAGCCCCTAGCGCTGCCCGCACCTGACAGTAACCCCATACCATTTCTGGAAGTACAGCTGGGTAGCAAATGCTCGGAGTGTTCCAAGATACTCACTGACACCAAGGGGATTGTGAGGCACCTCCGAGAGGCGCACAATATAGCGAGACGTGGCCCCGGTCGTTCAAGCATCGCGTCCCGAAGGCTGCCACCAGATTGGACAACAGTATCCTGTCAGCGGTTCTTTGTGGCTGGGCACCAGAGCATTTACTTCGAAGTCATCTCTCCGGAAGAAGCAAAGCAACGCCGGGCGAAAGCCAAGCGAGTGAACGGTCCTCTAAATCCAGGTCTCGTGTTGGCGGAAGCGGACTTGGTTCACGCAGAGCTCTTCGGCCAGCTGCACGATCGCCGGCAGGAAATTGAAGCAGCCACTGAAGTGCGCAGGGAGGTCGACAGGACGGAAGTCTCGCCATGGCTGGAGCTAACGCGCTGGTCCAAGTACTTGGACGGTCATTCGCTCTCCGATACAGTCAAGCTGGCAGATCTCCCCCGAGCGCGCACGGAACCAGTGCTCGGCGTTCTTTGCGACAGCGTAGACCGCATTGTTGAGCAAGCACGTCGGAAGGTGCTGCCGAACATTACCATCCACGTGACGGTAAATTGATGGAAGAACAATATTGTTCGTCCAGAGCCTCTGGACATCCTCGCTGTCGAAGGACTTCTTCATATGCGGAAATACAACCAGAATACGGATCTCAGGAACCTCAAAAAATCTGTCATTGTTCAGCTGTGACCCTTTGAACTCGCAGATTTGCCCTTCATGCAGCATCGGGGTATTGCAATGGTCAGCTATCTTCCTCATCGTAAGTCGGGAGATCGGGAATCAGTCAAGCCAGCAAGTCGCGTTCCAGTGAAGTACCTCTCTTCGGAGGACAGCTAGGGAGCGAGGGAACGCAAGCACTTCAGTAACATAGCAAGTGTCCAAAGTCAAACGTGAAGCCGAGGGTTCGCCTGTTGGTAATTCCGGATTCACCTTCTGGCGTTTTCGGTCGGGGCCTTCGAGATGAGCTCGAGAATAAGGGTTAGATGAATGCTCCATAGGTCCTAGAGTATAATTTGAATCCTAGGTCAGTAAAACTTCTTGTCCAACGTCACCGAACACGCCTGGATGGATAAATCGTGTAAATCTGTTCTGGTGGTGCTGTTTTTGCGGCCCGACTATTATCCGTCCCAGGTCGGTCCCCCCGGATGAAAAAACTGCTTGCTCAGTTCAAGTTGTATTCACATATGTAATCATTAAATACTGTTTAAGTCTGAGCCTCGGAACGCAATTATGATCTCTACTTGTGAAGGGTATATGCAATTTTTGTGGAATCAGCTTATGATTGGAACTAATCTACAATAAATTCTACCTCGGCAGTCTTAAGTATTATTTTCCACCCGTAATATAAAATTGCGCCTCTGTCACCACACCCCGATTCGACAAGCCCTTCTAGTAACGAGTCGACTATCACCTCCCCTAGAAATCGCTCTCAGTTATACTCAACAAAAATCACGTCCAGTAGTTGACATATTAAATTCAAAGCCTTGCTAGGGTTAGGGTTAACCAAGGATCCTAGTGCAACGCTCTACCCAAACTTCATCATCGCTATGGAAGATTCGCCCGATAAATGCGGCAGGGTTATCCATCAGCGACAGTAATTCCGTCCGTAATTCTAAGAGCTCCTCTCTCGAACGTAACGTCAACTCATAATTCCGTGGATTGTCTCGAGATCCGTGCTGTTTGACCCACCCTAGCTTCATTAAGATCCGATTATTTATACCTTTATGTTCTAGATGATAGTTAATTAAGATGTCTCGCAGATAATTTGAGGCATACACCTACCCATTTTCTTCGTCATTCCTGGAACCCCCAGAGCTGCATCGTCATCTACGTACCATGGAAAGTCCTGTCGATGTAGAAACCAAAGCATACGCGTAGTGAGAGCTACTGCTAGGAACCTCGGATCTTTCTGTGGCCCTCCTACAAAATGAGAACCGCGCATTGGTAATGCTGGCGTGACAGTGGAAGATGCGAACGTCAACACGATCATCAGGAGGACATCACAGAGAGGATCTCCAAGACTCTGCTCAAGGCACTTCTGGGCTATTTGATAATGTGCTGCAACCCTTACATCGACATGTGGGAGTTCCATTTGAGCTTCAAACCCGTCTTTAATCAGCTCTGGTATTTCAGTGAACGGGAGGGCACACCGAAAGTCAATGACCCCAGTCGAAATAACTTGCGATTCGACATTAGTGGCTTCTTGGTAATCTCCACTTTGTTCTGAGAGCTTGGCAGGATAGGTAGACATATAAGTATCCCGTCCAAATAACCAATTTCCCTCAATATGTGGATCCCGCCCATCATCGCGCATGCTCCATTTGCATAGGCCAGAGATGAATGGACGAGTAATAGCAGGTCGGCTCGCCGTCTTGGCCATTCTGGTAAATAAACTGTGCTTGTTGTAGTTCGGGATGATCCAGAGGTACGGCAAAGCTTGTCCCCCAAGGGAAGCTTTCCAATCTTGAGCGTCGGCAGGGCTGACACAGGCGAAGATAGACACACAAAACTTCCGAGCTAGCTGTCGATAATAACACTGATCCCAGAACGTGCGAGGAATATCGTCATCCCAGTTGAAGATACCTTGCACCCTTTCAGGGTACGTATTTCCCAACCCATGCTTTCCTTTTCGCACTTGCACTAAATAAGGCATCTCTCCTAAGAGCTTGTGCACGACATCAAAGCTCAGCCCTCGATACCCTTGTTGCACTTCGATATCTTCGAAATTGGGATCCGCATCCAGTTGTTGGATAACTTGAAGCGCAAATTGCCGGTAGACCATCTTCCGCATAAGACCTAGAATCTGGGGTTGGTTATTTCGATCGCTAGTCTGAAGCCGATACTCCAAGTCACGGGCTTCACAGTACTGCTGGTTGACAGAATTCACATCTTTCCAGTTGCGAAATACCCCTTGGAGTCCATTGAAGGTAAAGCTGGTAGAGATAACGAGCTCGTCATGTAGGTGCAGGCCAGGCCAACTGAAAAGATCACGAGACACTATAAATATGAGTTTCTACTTTGGAAAACGAATACTCCAAATATGGGAGTTTGAGCGTCGTCAAGTCCGGCGGTGGAACAATATATCTCCGCCCCCGGCGGTCGTCGTTGTCGACCCCAACAAAACTGACACCAGCAGCTTCAAACCCCGGATCCAGCATGCTACGGGAGCCGTACTTGAAAGCGGACGGCGGCATTAGATTTGCCTCGCCGAGACGAGTAGATATATAGTAATTATTTTATTTTTACCACGACTCTCGCCGATCCTACCTTTCCGCCCAGCCCAAAGGTGGGATGGCCCGTGCCACCGGGCCGCCGCACCGACCCGGCCAACCACAGCGCTCAGCCGGCCCCGCCCGATCCTACATATGAGCATAGGTAGGGGAAATTATGGCTAGAAGGAGCCGGGGTTACGAGCGGCGAGGGGCTGAGGATAGTGGGTCCCCAGGGCCGTCAAAAGTTAGTGTGCGGTAGGGCGGATACCAAAAAGCGGCCCGTGCAATATGACGATCAAACGCAACACCTTATTGTCCAAAGCAGGACGTCGACAGCGAGAAGTATCCTTTGTAACAAACCTAACTAAATATGCCAAGTTTTGAGCAGTGGAAGATCCAAGCTTTACACAATCTTCAAAACTCTCGTGAATGTCCTTCATGGCGGCTCTCAATCATTTGGAGGTCTTTGCTGTGTGTCGAGGGGGGGGAAACTAAGGTTAGGATGTTCGCGCGCTGCTGCGTCATCTTCCGATCTGGCGACATGTCACTGCAGAGCTTGTAAGCATCCCTGAGCACCAACTCAGCCGCCTCACAGATTCGCAAAAGCTGGCCCTCGCCGTCTCCCTTGCGGTTGGGGAGCTGGTAAGAACTCTTGATCTCCGCATCACGAAGGCCCGCCAAGTGGAGCACAAAGCCCGTCCGCTCTAGCCACGGCACTCTTGACATCTTCGAGTCAAATTCCTTCACAACCATGCCGCCTTCTTTGACTTCCCGCTTCGCATTGTCCACGTCATCTTTGAGCCGCATAACAGCTCCTTTTCCTCCTCCTCTTCCACACCTGTATGGCCCTCGCCGTCAACTACCCTTTTAATGCTCTTGCTGGGCCCGGCCCCGTCCGCGCTGACCCTGCCCGCCTCTTGCCCTTGCACAACGACGAAGTAGTCGATGCGTCCCTTTGCACAAAAGTAGCTCTGCAGCCAGCACTCCTGCCAAAGTGGCTTACTGGCCACGTGCTGGTTCGGCTTTCTGCCATGCTGGCCCGAGACATGGCGCCTCATCAGCGGCAGGTGGGTGGTGCTGAACGGCCTCCCACCACTTCGATCGAGGGAGGACTTGTCCCTGTCCTTGTTCCTGTCGTCGCCTCCGCCGTCGCCGTCGCTATCTGCATTGTTCGAGCAGAGCATGCAGCGGTAGCCCCTCTGTGTCTTGAGGTGCTCGACGGGCGCACCACCATCCTCCGGCTTATGCGCCCTGAGCTCTGTAAGCGGCCTCAGGTCCAGGGTCAGTAGGTACGCGACGGTGCTCTCCAGCACTCTGCCCACCAAGTAATGGGGCTCACGGCGCAAGTGGCGCTCGAGGCTCACCTGCCCGGGCGCAATACAACTTTCGCAGCTGCGACAGACCACGACATGGTGTGCCGCATTAAATACAAATGTCGCAGCTGTAGCCATGCTATTATTTTTATTCTTCCTTCATCGTCCCCTCTCCTCTCTTCTTCTTTATACCCTCCTCGTTCGTTCGTTGCCTCACCCGTAGTGCTCACTCTCGCCCCGCTGTCAGCACCCCATCAAAACTCACGGCACAACTTCCACCCCCGGCTCTCTCGACAACCCCAACTCAGATCTGGAAAGTGACGACGGCATTCGATTTGCCTCCCTCGCGCCATCATGATCGTCTAAATTAATGTCGTTTTGACACGGGTTTCGGTGTTCTGAGATTTTCGTCTTTCAAGCAAATGTTTTTCAGGGAAATTGGCGCGGCCGCACGGGCGCACGGGCGCCACAGCACGGCCAAGTGTTCGTCTTTCAAGGAAAAACAGCCCCGGCATAAGTGGTAGGATTTTTTAATATTTAAAATGCAGAAATTGTTTACCTTTTCTGGCGGCACCGCTCCGTCCATTTTTTCCCCCTCCCCTGCTTGTTGCCTTGCTGCCGCCACCCTCTCTCGAAAAGTGCCCGGCGGCAGCCCCCTGTCTTCGTTATCGTTATCGCCATTGTGCGGGCGAGAGCCCGGCGGCAGCCCTGGCGCCGCCCATCAATAATGGATAGGTTAGGGCTGACAAGTTACTGTTTTGTCGTTCCTTTTGAACGGGAACTCACCTACCGATGGTGTTGTCCGGGGAAGCCAACCGAAGAGAGGGTTGTTGGGTACAAGAAAGCGAATGTTAAATATGAGAAAGAACAAGCGAACGGAATGGAGGGGC
>RCNJ01000705.1_pt1 | contig 10148 bp, 10 predicted proteins | sample 2041171 | NCBI WGS metagenome assembly RCNJ01 (sample SAMN09708213, study PRJNA481090) | feces metagenome | biome: feces | host: Pygoscelis adeliae | place: Antarctica: Rookery Lake | collected 2010-03-01 | reverse complement strand
CGCACTCGCGAGTCCGGGCAACAGCGCTTCGCGGAGGTGCACGTGCTCGTGCCAGGGGCGTGGTCGGTGCAGCGGGGTCATGACCTCGTAGAGGAGGTGGAGGATGCCGTTCGTCTACACTTTCCTGACGTTGCACTGTCCTGCCATCTGGAGCCGGCCGAAGATCCTCGTGCCTACGGCGACTATGCCGCCGAGTTCCCGGTGCCCACCCACGACGACATCCTTGCGGCCCATCAGCGCGGCTCCGACGAGGAGGCTGACAGCCGTGATCCGCTGGGGCCTCGGGTGTGAGAGTCGACCGAGTCTCTGCCTGGGGTCTGACTACTACTGGTGGAATCGTAGCCAGCGCCAGCCTGTCCGGCGGACTCGGCATACTCGCAGGTCTTCTGGCCTGCACGGCCGTGCTGTGGGCAGTGGTCGTGCGTCACCGTCTCGGATACTGATCGCCACGATTGGCGGGCAAGAACAAGATCGCCACCGCAACGCAGCCGGCGACCTTGGATTGATGCGTAGTTACGCAACCGTGCAGGTTGGGTGGAGTCTGGGCGCATGCTCCGTGTGCTGACCCATCCTGTCTATCGTCGACTCTTCCTTGCCCAGATTGTCGCGCTGACGGGGACAGGCCTGGCGACGGTGGCGTTGGGACTGTTGGCCTACCAACTAGACCCAAGGAATGCGGGTGGTGTGCTGGGGACGGCGTTGGCGGTGAAGATGCTCGCCTACGTTTTCGTTGCTCCGTTGGCGGCAGCGGCCGTGGCCGGGTTGCCGCGACGAGCGGTGATGGTGGGTGCCGACGTGGTGCGGTTGGTGGTGGCCGTATCGTTGCCGTTCGTTGGCCAGGTGTGGCAGGTGTACGTGCTGATATTCGTCCTGCAGGCAGCGTCGGCGACGTTCACCCCAACGTTCCAGTCTGTGATCCCGGACATCCTGCCCGACGAGGAGGATTACACGTCAGCGCTGTCGCTGTCCCGGTTGGCCTACGACCTGGAGGCCGTCTTCTCGCCGATGCTGGCTGCGGTGTTGCTGCTGGTGGTGCCGTCGACGGCGTTGTTCTTCGGGACGGGTATTGGGTTCGCGGGCTCCGCGGTGCTGGTGGTGTCCACCGTGCTGCCCCGGCGCGACACACCGGCGGAGGGGGCACCGGAGATGCCGTTTGGTGAGCGGGCACGCCACGGCGTCGTGCTGTTCCTGAAGACCCCGGGGCTGCGCCCGGTGTTGGCCCTCAACCTGGTTGTGGCTGCCGCCGGGGCGTTCGTCCTGGTCCAGACCGTCGTGATCGCCCGCAGCACCTTTGGGCAGGGCGATGCCATGGTCGCGCTGCTGCTGGCTGCTAACGGCGCCGGGTCCATGAGTGCTGCGATTGCGCTGCCGCGTGTGTTGCGCAGGAGGACGGAGCGGTCGGTGATGATCGGTGGTGCCGTGCTCCTGACACTGGCCACGGCGATGATTCCCCTTGCCATGTCCGCGACGACACCTAGCGTGGGCCTGGTCGCGATCGCCGGGTTGTGGATTCTGGTGGGTATCGGATGGGCGGCTGTTGAGACCCCTGTGGGTCGTTTGATCCGACGCGGTGTCGGCTCCCGGGATCTGGCGGCGACGTTCGCGGCCCAGTTCTCGCTCTCGCATGCTTGCTGGTTGGTCACCTACCCCGTGGCGGGATGGCTCGGCGGAATCAGCCTCAGCGTTACTGCTATTGCGCTGGCTGCGCTGGCAGGCTGCGCGACGCTCGGGGCCGCGTTGCTGTGGAAGCGCCTTCCGGTCGTTGAGGGTGGCATGGTGGGACCATGACTTTCGTCGCCACGACGAGGCAGGGTATCCCGCCCGACGCTGATCTCGACCTCGCGGTGGATGTCCTGCGCCTCCTCGCGGACCGGACAAGGTTGGCGATCCTGTCCATGCTGCAAGGCACGGAAATGTCGGTCACTGCCATCGCGGAGGCCCTCAACCGACCCGGGCCCGGCGTCTCTCAGCATCTGGCGAAGCTGCGCTCTGGTGGCCTCGTGGTGGCTCGCCGCGACGGCACCACCATCTACTACGGCCAACCCGACGAACACGTTGCAGCGCTCGTCATCAACGTCCTCCAGCACACCGAGCACGTGTTGTACGACGCACCCCCACATCACGGATGAGCTGTGGCGGCAGCCTTTCTTTACTGGATCTTCATCGCGACCACTCCAAGCGGTCGCTGGTGTCCAGCTGACTTCAAGGGCGCGGAAATAGAAATGCCGGGCCCACCCTTGTTGGTGACTGGAACGAGCCATGCGGCGGACCGGTCGCCATGGGGCATGCTGGAAACCGTTGTCGCTGAATCCTGGACGCGGGGCGGCTCCCCGTTATGTCAGAGGAAGAACTGACGGACGGCCACAACCCTGAAGCTCTTGACCTGGCGCAACGCATCATCGACGCCCAGCAGACCGAGATTGCGCAGATGCAGCAACTCCTGAAGAACCTCTGACCACGCAAACCACCACCCAAGGACGTCGACAATCATGAACCGCGCACGCACCGCCATCCTGACGGCTGGTTCCCTGCTCAGTGGGGGAGCCCTGGCAGGGTGTTCCGCCGTCACCGGGCCGGCCACCACCCCACCCGCGACCACGCAGTCACTTTCATCGCCCACCAGCGCGCGGCTGCCAGTCGCGTCCCTCGAGAGGCAGAGGGTGCCATGGCTGATCCTGCGCAGACCCCTCCAACCCGATACAAGGAGCCCAAGCGCGGCCTAGCTTTGAGATCTTGGATCATCGACGAGCTCAGTCTTCCGTGAACAGACGGCGGTCCGGTCCGAGTTCGCGCCGTGTCGCCCGGTCACCGAGGACGAACGAGTCCTTACCGCCTGTCTGACCAGTAGCAAGGTCGCTGATGTCCAGCAGGCAAATTCATCGCCCCTTGGTCGCGAGCGCAGGCGTGGGTGGCCCAGGTTCTTATAGATGCGATGGCCTGAACCCATTGAGATTTACCCAGACGTGGTTTCGAGGGTAAGGAATCGAGCACGGAAGACTGACCAATATGAGCAGTACACAAACGTCCACCAGACCGACCCCGCGATACGCAACGTTGCCCGAGGCGATTGATTACTGCAGGAGTTCTCGACGGTCACTTGACCGTCGCATCGCTGAGGGCAAACTCACCCGACACCAGAATGGCTTCCGTGTGCTTGTCGACCTGAACGAAATTGACGTGATGCTGCGTGGCGAGCGACGCTGAGCGGGCTTGGCCGCGTTCCTGTGCCCCATGGGACGTTCTGCGCGGCAGGGGGCTGTGAACCGGTTCAGTAGCAGGCGGTCCTTGTTGCGCATCCGAAACAGAAGCTCTTGGCGACGACGTAACGTCGTGATCTATCAGTGCACGCCATTGCTGCTGACTCCCATGCAACAGTGCAGCCGCGAACAGTGACAATCCATAGAGCTCGTTATCGGCGTCAGGATGTCAGGCGCTCACACGCTGCTTGTGGAATCGGGGGTGGGCTCAGCGAGGTCATTCGGGGAAGTTGCGGGGTCAACGGGTGCCCCGGACATGTAGGAGGCACGCGCAAGGGCGTTGGAAGCGATGGACGAGACGAGGATGAAGGCCAGTATGGCACCGAGGGACTTCACTAGAACTCCCCACGTGAACCCTTCCTCCAGGAACCGACCAAACATCGCACCGGCGGTGATGAGTGGCAGGCCCAGCGTCGTCGTGATGCCGAAGGCGTTCACCCGGGAGATCGCGTCGCGCTCCGTGAAGAGAGCGCGTGCACCAGTCGCCACTGCGACGGCTCCAAGGAGGAGGAGGAGGGACACCAGTATTTCCAGGAGGAGAGTCATCAGCGTCTTCCCCGTGTGAGAATCCGGGCTAGGGCCAGGGTGGCAACAATCCCCAGAATGGCCGCTATCAGGCTCAGATCAACAGAGACTTCCGAACCAAGAAGCATGCCTTGGACGATGAGGATGCCAACGCAGGAGAAGAAGACGAGGTCCGCCACGATGGTGCGTGTCGCTGCGTCGGTGGCCGTGTAGGCCCGCCAGAGTCCGGCGAGCACGCTGAGGGCCAGGGCCACGGTGACCACCCAGGCGGTGATGGTAAGAATCATGGGCGACGCCCCCGGATCAGATCGAGGACCCGTCCTTCGAGGTGCACGAGTTCGTCCATCACCCGCTGGCGATCGTTGTCGTAGATGCTGTGCACGAAGATGGTGGCGTTCTCCTCGCGGCGACCGGCTGCGACTCCCACCACGATCGTCCCGGGAGGAATGGCGATGGAGGCCGTGAACAGTGAGATTTCGATGTCTGAGCGGCAGCGCAGCGACATTTCGACGATGGCGGGCGTTGGGGGCATACAGAACCAGGCTGAGCGCATCACTCGCCATGAACCCCGAACGATTTCGTCCCCCATCGTTCTCAGGTACGCCCACAACTCGAGCAGTCTCATCCGTTCATCACCGCTTCGACGTAGGGGTCGAGGTTTACCAGCGCTGTTGCGGCGCGCTGAAAGAGGGGCCATACGAGTCCCACCGTCAGGAACAGCAGTACCGAGCCGCTGATCATGATCAGCGGAGGTGCGATGAGTCGACGGGGGACGCGCGTTTCTTCGGTGATGAGGGTCCGGCGCCCTCGATGGGTGACGGGATCGTCGGGCAGGAACTCCCGGATCGGAGGTCCCCAAAAGATCTCTCGCCAGAAGTGTTGGAGGGCGAGCAGGGATGCGATCGAGGCAACGGCGACGGAACCCAACAGGAGCCATGTGCGCCACGCCGGCCCATCGGCAGCGCTGCTGAGCAACATCACCTTGCCCCACAGCCCTGACGTTGGGGGCAGGCCGACGAGCGACAGCAATCCCAGGGCCATCAGGGCGGCGATGACGCGTTCGCGTTTCATGAGCCCGCTCAGCCGGTCGAACCGGCCGCTGCCATAGGTTTCCTCAATTGCACCGGTGGCCATGATCAGTCCGCCCATCGTGATCATGTGATGCACCATGTAGAACAGGCCGGCTGCGATGGAGAACTGGGTGAACACCACCAGGCCAATGAGGATCTGTCCCACGCCCGTGACCATCTGGAAGGCGAGTACTCCTCGCATCCGTCGCTCACCGAAGGTGCCGAGGGCCCCGAGGACCACGGTGAGCACGACGATCGCCAGGAGTACGGGGCCGTATGGTGCCGCTCCGTCGAAGACAGTGGAGTAGATGCGGTAGACGGCGTAGAGGCCCATCTTGGTGTGGATTGCCGAGAAGAGGCCCATGATCCCGGCTGAGGTGCCCGGGTAACCACGCACCAGCCAGCCGTGGGCCGGCACTGCACCACCCTTGACCAGCAGGGCAAGCAGCACGACGCTGATGGCCAGGGCAGCCTGTGGATTCTCCGCTGCGACGCCGCGCAACATTGCCAGGTTGACCGTCCCCGTCACGCCGTAGACGAAGCCGACGCCGATGACGAGGATGGTGGAGGCGAGGATGTTCACGATGATGAACATGCGGCCGATCCCCAATCGACGCCACGTCCCCGTCACGGCGATGAGGGCATAGCTGGGCATCAGCATGACTTCCACGAACACGAAGAGGTTGAACAGATCGCCCGTCAGCAGGATGCCGTTGACGCCGGCGCCCACCATGACCACCATCGGCACCACAAACCGGTATCGATCCTCTTTGGTGGCCACGAGGAAGGCCGACGCCACCATCGTGATGGCGGCGGTGACGACGATCAGCAGGGCTGTCAGTGAATCTGAGACGAACACGATGGCGATACCCGGCAGGAATGAGCCGACGGCGTGGGAGATTACCGGCTCCTGGGCATGGGTCACGAGGAGCCACACGCCGGAGGCAAGGCTCAGTACAGGGGACAGGAAGAGGACGATTCGCTGTGCCGGGACCGTGCGCCAGAGCAGAGTCAGGGCAGCCATCATCAGCGGGATGGCGACCAGCAGGGGGAGGAGTATGGGATTCATGCTTCGTGGCTCTCTCCGGTGTCCGGATGCCGGAACATATCGTCATTGTGACCGATGCCAGCCAGCGCGAGCATGAGGATGGTGGCGGCCAACGTGATGACGATGGCGGTGAGGACGAAAGCCTGCGGGAGGGGGTCCGCTGCGGCGGCGGTGGACGTGACGTTCGTGAGTGGTTCTTCGCGCCAGCCGGGGACGCCGGAGGTGAGCAGCACGAAATTGGCCGCGTGGCTGATCAAACCGATGCCGAAGATCGCGCGCACCATGCTGCGCTGCAGCAGGAGGTACACGCCTCCGGTCACGAGCACGAAGATCGTTCCAACCAAGATCATGGTCTTCTCGTTTCGCGCGGCGCCTGGTCATCCGTCAGGAACGTGGTTCCAACAGCCACCCGGCCGGGACGTTCACCGCGCACCGTGTCCAATGGGCCATCGAGTTCACCCTCCGCCGACTCGTCGACGCGTGCACGGGTCCCGTCGCGGCGATCGCGCTCCTGTGTGGAGCCGAGAAGGTTGAAAGAGATGATGATGAGCCCGAGCACCGCAGAGTAGACACCCGCGTCGAAGATTAACGAAGTGGTGATGTGCACGTCGCCGATGTACCAGTGAGTCGGTTCCAGGAATGAGCCCTCGAACACCAGGTTCGCCAATCCGGTGGTGATGGCGGCAAGGATGCCTCCGCTGATCAGCCACAGGGGCAGCCTCGGTGGGCCGACGGCGCGGTCGTAGGAGGTGGACAGGTAGATCAGGCCTACCAGTGCGGCGGCCACCAGCGCAGCGTTGAAACCTCCTCCCGGGGAGTTGTGCCCCCGCCAGAACAGCGCCAGCGAGATGACGATGAGAACAGGGGTCAGGAGGCGAACCATCAGGTGCAGTGGGACGGTGTTGGACCAAGCCACGGTGATGGCGCGGTGTGCCTTGCTGGCGGGATCTTGGTTGAGGTAAAGCTCGCTGGTGTCCATTTCCGCGGGATCGGGTCTGCCGGGTGCCAGATACTTATCCCGGACCGTTGAGAAGATCGCCACCATGGCCACGCCCGCCATCCCGAGCACGGTGAGTTCGCCCATCGTGTCCAGCGCCCGGAACTCCACGAGAATCACGTTGACCACGTTGTACCCGCCCGTGAGTTCCTTGGTGTAATCAAGGAAGTACTCGGCCAGATCAGACTTGCTGCGGCGGGCATTGAGGGCCCATGTGAGACCTGCAACAGCCGCTCCGACGGACACCGCGACCCCCAGCGTCAGCATGTTGTTTCGTTGTGTGCGCACCGGAAAGCGGATCGGCAGGCGCTGCAGCACCAACATGATGATAATCAGTGACAACGACTCCACCATGAGCTGGGTGAGAGCGACGTCGGGGGCGCCGAGGGCAAGGATCTGCACCGTGGCCAGGATGCCGATCGAGCCCAGTGCCACGACAGCTGTCAGCCGGTTGCGGGCGGTGCAGACCCCCAGCACGGCCATGGCGAACAGCACGAGGAGGACCAGATCGATGGGACGGGACAGGTTGTCCCGCTGCGGGGGTAGCCCTGCCCATGCAACAGCCGCTGTGCCGAGGATTCCCAACGCCGCGAGCGCACCCAGGATGGGCAACACATGTCGCCCCGCGTCGTCCGCCCCGGTCAAACGGCTGAACCACTGACCCGCTCTCCGAAGCAAGGTGGTGAGCTTTGCGATCACCTGGGCGCCGTCGAAGGGGAATCGCCGGGCAGCGACGAAGGCGAAGACCGCTCGACGACGCAACGCGATGACCAGGCCCAGGAACATGACTGCCATGGTGGCCAGCAGTTCGGGGGTCACCCCGTGCCACAAGTAGAAGCTCGTTTCGATGTCACCGCCACCCAGGGCTGCTGCCACGGCGCGGGCAACCGGGACATCGAAGAGCCAGACAACGGGCACCAGAATGACCGTGGCAAGGATCGGCAGGGCCGCGGTGCCCACCAACCATGGGTCTGACCGCTCCACCTTGCGATTCTTGTCCGGGCCGTCCACGAAGGCGCCCAGCACGATCTTCAGCGAGTAGGCGATGGTCACCACGGCGCTGGCGGACGTCAGCAGGAAGACCACCCACGACCAGACGGGTGCCGTGGGTATGCCGAGGGTGGCAGCCAGAAGTGCCTCCTTGGACACGAAGCCCAGTAAGGGGGGCAGGCCCGCCATGGAGGCTACGCCGAGAACCGTCACGGCGAAGGTGACGGGCATTCTGGCAAACAGACGCGTGGGCAGGCGTCGGAGATCACGGGTGTGGGTTGCATGGTCGATGACGCCGACCATCATGAACAGGCCGGACTTGAACAGGGCATGGGTGACCGTGTGGATCAGAGCCGCGGCGAGCGCCATGGGTGTGCCGACCCCGATCGCAATCACGATCAACCCGAGCTGGCTGACGGTGGAGTACGCCATCAACCGCTTGAGATCGGTGGCCTGGATGGCGAACCAACCTCCCACGAAAGTGGTGGTCAGCCCGCTGGACACCAGGAGTATCTGCCACGCGGCGACGTCGTGGAACAGCGGGCTGAAACGCAGCAGGAGGAAGATCCCAGCCTTGACCACCGCTGCGGCGTGCAGGTAGGCGCTCACCGGTGTGATTGCCGCCATCGCGTCCGGCAACCACACGTGGAAGGGGAATTGGGCGGCCTTGGTCATGGCGGCCAGCGCCACCAGCACGGCGATCGTCCCGGTGAAGGACGGATCATTTAGCCAAACCTTGTGGGTGAACACCGTCTCCAGCGCGGTCGTTCCCGTACGTGTCCACGTCAACGCCACTGCCAGCAATAGGAAGACGCCACCCGCAAAGGTGATGAACAACGTCCGCATCGACGCAGCCTGCCCCGGATTCCCCGACCGTGCGATCAAAAGGAATGAGGCCAGGGATGTCAGTTCCCAACAGATGAACAACAGGACCAGATCCGCTGCAAACACCAGCCCCGTCATGGAGAGGGTGAACATCACCATGACCAGATAGAAGCTCAACTGTCGCCCGGGCGCCAGATAACGCGCTGAATATGCCAGCACCACGGCCCCGATCAGCAGCGCCAGCATGACGAAGATGATTCCGAGACCATCGGCGGCCAGGGAGAACGTTACGCCGAGCTCAGGTATCCATTCCACGGACCACGTGGGGCGCTGTCCGCTCCACACGTCCAGTGCTACAGGCACCAGCATTCCGGCCACCGCCAGGTACACAGCTGCCAACGCCCAACCACTGTCGCGGCCGAGCAGCCGCGTCGCCGTCGGCGTCAGGGTGAGAGCAACGCCCAGGACGACCAGGGACAGGGGTAGCAGCATAACGCCTAGAGAATACCGGGCTCAGTTCAAACTTTTTGCCGTTATCTCACCGTGATAATCCAGAACGAGCACTGCGGTCGACGCACGAAAACCCGAGCGAAACGACTACGAGCTGGTCGTCCGCTTGAACCGCGTCTCGGAGCCAAAACACGTTCGAGTGTTCGTCCCAAGTATTAGCGGGGATGATGTTCACCACGTGGGCGTGATCAGATGAGCCAGCATCGAATCGGCTCGAGCAGTCGGATGTGCTGCAGCACCGACATGCTCGTGAGATCTTTCTCGTATGGGGGCTATGGATCGGAGTGGGGACATCTGTCTCGCAACAGTTACTCCAATTGATGGTGGTCTTCGCCTCATGCTCGTCGCGACTCCTGCGCAGCATCCTCAACCTCGCCGATCAGACGTTCGATGACGTCCTCCAGCATCGCAGCACCCACCGGCGTACCGGATTCGGTGACAACGGCAAAGTGGGTGCCTCCTGCCTGCATCGTTTTTAGAGCGGTTTCCAGAGTGGCATCTTTCGAGATCGTGACCAATGGCCGGATCAGGTGGCTGTTCAACGGATCGTGAGTCGCCTCCGTCGTCAGGCCAAGAAAGTCCTTGAGATGGACGTACCCGACGAGATACCCCTCCAGCGTTGCAACGGGGAAGCGCGAGTGTCCGGTTCGGACAAACTCTTGTTCTACTTGGGCCGGGGTCGCTTCAGGAGGCAGCGTCACGAGATCAGACAGAGGGACAGTGACGGTGCCCACGGTCTCGCTGCTCATGGTCACAGACCGGGACAGGAGCTGGTGTTCGTTCTCTTCCAGAAGGCCTTCTTGGCGGGATTCCGCAATGAATGCAGCCACCTCTTGTGCGGTGAAGACCGATGCCACCTCCTCTTTGACATCCACCTTGATCAAGCGGAGAACGACGTTGGCGATCCAGTTGAGAAACAGGATGAG
>RCNJ01000889.1_pt1 | contig 10160 bp, 13 predicted proteins | sample 2041171 | NCBI WGS metagenome assembly RCNJ01 (sample SAMN09708213, study PRJNA481090) | feces metagenome | biome: feces | host: Pygoscelis adeliae | place: Antarctica: Rookery Lake | collected 2010-03-01 | reverse complement strand
GTAGGTATTAGCGACGCGGGGTGGAGCAGCTCGGTAGCTCGCTGGGCTCATAACCCAGAGGTCGTAGGTTCAAATCCTACCCCCGCTACGATGTGAAGTAACAGGTCAGAGGCCCTTTCCGGGAAACCGGGAAGGGCCTCTTTCTTTGTGCCCGATAGGTTTTATATGGCGGCACATATAGGTGTCCGCGGTCCACTCAGGAACGCCGGGGTCGTTTCGCGTTCCCGGGGAACCCGAACTCAGTGCGAACCCCTGGGCTGAAAGCCACGTGGTCGGGCGGGCGGGAGGCCAATTCGGGCAGTCCAACCGACGCCATCAGGCCATCCTCCAGTGCCAGCACCTCCGCGTCGTGCACCGGCCACGGCTCGTGCTGATTGGGCACGTACAACGTTTTGCCCCACCAGCGCACATGTAGTCCCCAGCGTGCGCTAAGAAAATCATCGAGCTCGGTACTCTCACGTCTTGCTCCTGCGCGGACGACGACGTGGCTCGCCGTCCCTTTCCCGGGATAGCGCAGCTTTGCGTCGTAGGAGTGGACCTCGCCGCTCTTCTGATAGCGCATCCCTGCCCAGCGGTAGGGCAAACCGAACGCTGCGCGCGCACCGACCATCACTGCTCCGCGGTCCGCGTCAAGGCTGAGGAAGACAATGCCGCGGCGTCCTGTGTCGTCGACTGAGTAGAGCCGCACGTTGGTTTCCAGGAACGACCCGAACCATGGGACACCGGGTCCACCGGCGATCCCCGCACCGACCATCCGGAACGGAATCAGTCCGACGTAAGTGACACCGTTGAGGGTGTCCGGCCGGACACCGGGCGGCATCCGGTGCGCGACGTCCTTCGGGTCGACAGCCCAATGCAAAAAGGTCAGGTCCCGCCAGTTCTGGTTCATCATCAACGGACCGGTCAACTCCGGCGCAACTGAAGAAACGGGCTCAACGCTTGACCAGTTCATGATTCCATTCTAGAACCGTGTTTGAGGCCACCTTGCGATTCTGCTCGTGACAGAGCGTTGGTTTCTCCCAACCCGAGTCCCTCATACGGGCGCCCTCGCTCCAGAAATCTCCAGTTGACCCTTGAGGTCAACGCCCATCTCACGATGGGCGCGGCGAGAGAAGACAGGAGACTACGCGGGTAGGGTGTAACCTACACGCACCGCCTTGACCTGAGGCGGGCAACTGAGAGGCGGAATTCATTATGGCCCTGTGGCTAGTACTTATCGTTGTCGGTGTGATCCTCGCGATCATCGGCGTGGCCGTCGAAGCAGCGAAGATCCTCATCTGGATCGGTCTGATCATTCTGGTGATTTCGATCATCATGTCGTTGGTCGGCCGATCGAAGCGTTAATAACGTCTGGCGCTGCCCGAGATAGCTTTGGTTATGCCATGGCTATCTCGGGCAGTGCTCGGTTTAGCCTGCGCGCTCGTCACTCGCTGCAGCACCACCCAGTGATGCTGGAAAGCAGTGTCATTCACTGTGCTGAAGAGAACCTGGCTGAACACTAAAATTACGGTCCGCGCATGCGGAGAGCAGACTTCGATTAACAAACCAACCGGGCACGAGGACCGGTACCAATGAAGTGACAGATCAGAGGCCTTGCCGGGAGACCGGAAAGGGCCTCTTTCTTTTTTTCCAACGAGTTCTCCGCCCGGGTACGTCAGGATTCCCCGTGACCATTGCAGGAAGTGTTGCCCACGCAGTCTGATTCGAAGCACAATCCAATGATCGAAAACGGTCCGTTCCAGTCGTGCGTGCTCTGGGAACACCGCTTAGAGTGAAAGCGGTAGCCATTTCGGCACTTACTTGCATGTGGGGGAGGAAGGACGAACACCATGGAGAACACTTCCGTTAGAGGACAGGGAGTCACTAAGGAGTCTGCGGTCCTCGATCACGACGTAGTGATTGTCGGGGCTGGTTTCGCGGGTGTGTCCGCAGCTAAACGTCTCGGGCGCGCTGGCATGGACGTCCTTTTGCTTGACCAGAATAGTTACCACCAGTTCCAACCGCTTTTGTATCAGGTGGCTACCGCCCAGGTTGGCGTCTCGACGGTGGCCCGACCTTTGCGTTCGATTCTTCGGCGGGAGCGGAAACATGTGACCTTGAGGACATCCCGGGTTGACTCCATCGACCCGGCGGCTAAGACCGTCACAACGGCTGACGGGATCACCTACCGGGGGCGGATCCTGGTGGTTGCGTCCGGAGCCGAACCTAACTTCTTCGACACCCCCGGCGCGCAAGAGCACGCCTATCCGTTGTACTCCGTCAACGACGCGATGAGTTTGTCTTCAGCGCTGCTTGGAGCCCTGGAAAGAGCCTCGGCCACGCGTGATGCGTCAACTGAACAGGGGAAGTTCGCGGTCGCTGTGGTCGGTGCTGGGCCCAATGGCGTCGAAACAGCCGGGGCCATCGCGGAGAACGTCAGGTACGTGGTTGCTAAGTACTATTCGGAACGTTTTGCGGACGAGTCGTGTGAAGTCCATTTGGTCGACATGGTGGACAACGTGCTGCCGCCCTTTTCTCAAGCTTCGCAGCAATACACCCGCGCACAGTTGGAAAAGTTGGGCGTTAAGGTGCACCTGGGCAGTGCGGTTGCATCGGTCTCGGCTACGGACGTGACCCTCGCTAACGAGAAGAGCATCAAGGCGGGCATTGTTATCTGGGCTGGGGGCTTGAAAGCCTCCCATTTGCTTGCCCCTTCTGGTCTGACTACTGGCCGCGGTGGGCGGGTCGATGTGAATCGGGATCTGACCGCCCCGGGCTTCCCCGGGGTCTATGTTCTTGGAGACACCGCTAATATTGTTGACGCTAAGGGCCGTAAGTTGCCTCAACTGGGCTCGGTGGCCAAGCAATCCGGGAATTGGGCGGCGGAGAACATCAAAGCTGATCGTTCTGGACTGCCTCGTCGATCGTTTCGGTTCGTGGACATGGGATACATGGCCATGATCGGCCGTGGGCAGTCGGTGGCCGAGCTCACTCCTCGTCGCTTCCAGGTCCGAGGGCCGCTCGCATTCCTGGCGTGGTTGGGTGTCCACGTTGCACTGCTTTCGGGCTGGCAACAGCGCGCTGGAGCCGTCGTTTCCTGGCTCCGGGATTACCTCACCCGGAGCCGACCACAGGTAGTTGTTCACCAGCCAGATGTGTATGAGCGTGCCAGACGCCAAAGCCCAACCAGCAGTGCCGGTGAGTCTACCGAGTCCTGATACAACGACTAGGGCGGGCGGCGCCCGCCGCTGGAGACCCTGGCGAGCTAAATACGGATCGTTAGACGGGGCTCCTCATAACGATTGGCCGGGGATGTAACGAGTAAAGGGATCCCCGATCAGACCAGGGTGATTTGCGCTGATTGTCGCCAGGAAGTCGGCCGTTGCCGCGTGCGAGTCGTCTATCAGTGCGGCGGTTTGCTCAAAGTCGAATACCGAAGTGTGCCGAGCCGGGGGAGGGGGAAGGGAGATCACTACCGCATCCTGTGCCACTGCCGGCAGAGCCGCCCGCAGTTGATCACGAAATTGCAGCTGAGTGGCCAAGGTAATCATTGCCGCGAGGTCGTCGGTGGGTACAGTCGGGGTTCTAACAACACAGTCCAAGAGCACGAGGGTGCCGGCAGGGCCCATAGCTTCCGCCTGGGACACAGGAAGGTTGGCCAACAGACCGCCATCGACCATCGGTTGGTCATTGATCAGGACGGGCGGGAACAACCCGGGGATGGCGCTGCTGGCAAGAAGGGCCGGGATAAGTGGTCCGTCGCGGATGACTTGGTCTTGGCCGGTGGCCATGTTTGCCGTCACCACTCCCAGGGGCAGGAGCAGCCCAGCGAACGTTGATGGCTCTATTGCATCCCTAATCATGTGCGCCAGGCTGTCGGTCTTGAGAATATGGGTGCGTGTGCGTCCCAGTGTCCACAGCGCGCTACCGAGGTTTCCGAAGACATCCTCACGTTTGATGCTGTGCCACAGTGCGGACAGCCGCTCGGGCGCATCACTTGGGTTGGCGGCCAGAACCGCCCCATTTAACGCTCCGACAGATGTCCCGATGACGAAGTCGGGTCGTATTCCTGCTTCCTGCAGCGCCTGAAGCATGCCGACCTGAACCGCACCTAGACCGCCGCCTCCACCGAGCACGAACCCGACCGGGCCCGGCGGCAGCGAAGGCACCGCCCCCGTCGCCCGCGCTACACCGTGCTCTGCGGATTCGGAACTCATGAGACGCTCCGCTCTGGCTGCGTCGAACGACTGGGCTTGCAGATGTTGGGCATCGAGTAGGCCTTTCCAAGGAGAGCCACGTATGACGATGACGTTACTACTGCAGAGTGCCGGCCGCAGTGTGCTCTGAGTCTTTACCCTAGGTCGGCCCTATGCGCCCATCGGTGCAAATCCCACTTGACCCACTTGACCCCCATGATCTGCGCCTTGTGGTGCGTGCTGTCTCCGTCAGTCCGCTAGACATCAAACTCCGGGCCTCCTTCGACCAGTGGGAGGCCCCGAGAGTCTTGGGTCACGACGCTGCTGGTTGTTGGTGGCGCCGGCGGCGTGGGCTCCATGATTATTCAGCTGGCCAGGTAATTCACCGGTCTGACGGTTATCGCCACCGCTTCGCGCAACGAGTTGAGGGAATAGGTGGAAAAGTTGGGGGCCCACCGTTTAGTCGATCATCACAATTTGCGGGCGCAGGTGCGGCCAGTTGCGCCGGACGGCATGGACCTGATTTTCTCGGCCTACTCACCCAGCAATGAGGCTACTTATGCCGACCTCATGGTCGTGCACGGGCGGGTGGTGGCCATCGATGGCCCGCAGGGCATGGATGCTTCCGCGCTCAAGGCAAAGAGCCAGACTTGGCACTGGGGGTCCATGGGCGCAGCGCCAGAATCTGAACCTGAAAGCACTACGCAGCGAGAGTTACTCGATGCCCCCGCCGCCCTGTTCGACGACGGTGTCCTGGTGTCCACTCTCACCAGAACTCTCGGACCCCTCACTGCCGATATCGTGCGGCAAGCTCATCGGTTGGTGGAGGGGGCAATGATGGTTAGCAAGGTCGTGATCGTTGCAGAGCACCACTGTCCGCAGCGTTCCTTCGCGACTTGGAGCAGGCCCAGTAGGGAGTGTCATCATCCACTTGGGCGCCGCCGAAGAAACGCCTGAAGGTCACCGCATCGTCTCTTTCCGCTGCTCCAATGGCGGTTCGCGGTGTGCCAGCCAGTTGCTAAACGGCGCTGAGGTGAGTCCGTGGATCAGGACTGAGATGGTGATTGCCAGGGTGACATAACCGAAAATCTCTTTGTTGCCAGTCAGGCGTTCCGCCATTGTGGCGTAGAACAGTGCAGAGACACCTACCGGGGCGAACCAGCTTAAGAACGCTGTTTCGGAGCGGTCGTGGATGTTCTTGAATAGCGGCCGCAGCGACCACACGGTGATCAACCGGCGGAGCAGTAGCGCAGCGGTGATGAGCACAGGGGCGATCCAGCCGAACTGAGCCCATTCGCTAATAGGCAGCGCGATTCCGAGTAGCAGGAACACTGGTAGCAGGAACAATCGGGCCACAGCGTCGTGGATCTTGTCCTCCTGTGCTTCCTCGCGTTGCGGAATAACTTGGCCAAATACAGCGACACCCACGAAGACGACCAAGAGCCCGTCGGTGCCAATGAGCTTCCCTGCTCCCAGCAGCAGTAGTGCCAAGGGCACTATGAACGCCAGGTAGGAGCTCTCCTCCATCAGGCTCTTGTTCCGCACGAAGATAAACAGTTTGCCCAGCAGATACCCGACTACGGCTCCGAAGACGGCGCCGCCCAGCACTTCCCACAGCAGCACCTTCGTCAGTAATTCGTGCCAAGCCAGTTCTGGTCTAGTGAGCAGCAGCACGGGCAGCATGACGAACAAGTAGCCCAACCCGTCGTTGATCCCACTCTCGGCAGAGACATTGTGCCGAAGTCGCTCAGGGATTTTTTGCTCGGCTAGAGACCCAGTCACGATGGGGTTGGTGACCACAGGATCAGTCGGTGTGATGATCGCCCCGAGCAACAGTGCCACCAGGAATGGCACGCCTAGCCCCCACCACAGGATTCCGGTGGCGACGATGAGCATCAGGATCATACCGAGGCCGATGATGACCGCGATCCACCGCGCATTGGCTCGCCAGTACCCGTGCGGGAGACGCAGCGCCACTCCGGCGAGCCCTATGGCCAGAGTGATCCGCGCAAGCTGCTCGAACAGCGTGCCGGTGGGTACTCCGAAGTCCTCCAATCGGAGCAGACCAATGGCGTGGGGACCGATCAGCACTCCGGACGCCAGGCATAGCAGTGGGCCGGGCAGACTGACGCGCTCAAGCATTGTGGAGAAGGCAGAGAACGCGATTAGCGCGCCGGCGAACAGGGTGAGCGTCAGGTTGATGTCCACATTGATCCTCGCTTTTCTGACGGGCCGGGCCACTGCGGCGGGCTCAAGTTTCCACTGGTTCCACACTAGTGTCACCGACATCGCAACGTTGGCGACCGGACGTTGGATGCGACGCAGCACAAAACGTCACCTGCTCGTCGATGCGAAGGGACCTTAATGTGCGGTTGCGAGTGAGGAATTTCGGGCCGAGGCTGGACGTGTAACGAGGTGCAACTGGAGGTTGTGATGCCGAAGATGAACAAAGACGGCTCTCCCAAGCAAGGTGAGTTGCCGAGCACATTGAAAAGGTCGTCGGCCAAGGCGCAGCGAACCTTCGCCGAGACCCACGACTCAGCGGTGCGGGAGTATGGGGAGGGCGAGCGCGCTAACCGTACGGCGTATGCCTCGCTGAAGCATTCCTTCGAGAAAGTGGGGGACCACTGGGAGGAGAAGAGCCAGAAGGGCCCCTCGGACCAGAAGGCTGCTGGTGGGCATGGATCAAGAGGGAAGTCCCATGGTGGTGTGGATGCGAATGCCTCCAAGCAGCACCTTTATGAGGTTGCTAAGCGTCTCGAGGTTGCTGGTCGGTCGACGATGACCAAACAACAGTTGGTCGAAGCCATCGACAAGGCGAATCAGAGGAAGACGCGTGACAGTAGCTAGTGGTGTTCGTTAGTCATGTTCGAATGAGTTGGTCAAAACATTCCCCGCGTCGGTATTCCCACTACTTCAGTTTGCGTAGGGCCTCACCTTTGTGAGCCGCGATGTGGTCAGTTTTGTCACTCTTGATCTCGTATTGGGGCTCAACTAAACTCGCGTTCCGATGATGTCCCTTGTACTGGAAATCTTTCGTGTGGACTTTGGTGATCTTGCCTGACACGCGGCCAGCTTCCGAGTTCCAACTGACGTGATCTCCAACGTGGAAGTCAGTGCTCATTTTTACGTTCTCCTTATCGATGACGTAGGTGAGAATGCTGTTTCGGGTAACCGGAGTGCTGGCCCCGGTCGTCTATGCTCCGGCATCTTCTGAGGTGGGGGAGATACTCGCCGGCGGCATGTTGACGATTCCATAGGTTGTGGTGGCAATCGGAATGCGTGCTGCGTCCAGTCCGGCAAGGATGTCCCGGCTCATGGCATCTTTGATCTCGCGGACCCCACGCTGGGGCACCACGAATCGAAGCGAGAGCTCGAGCCAGGTGTCTGTAATCCGCCAGTAGACCGCCGGCTCGAGAGATGCATCCGCCATTGCGTAGCGTGACCGCATAAAAGCCAAGGAGCGTTCCGCGTCTGCGTCGTCGACGACGGCGTGAGCGCGTGCGGCGGCCAGCATGAGCCGTTCCACCTCGGCGCGGTCGGAGTCATAGCCCACCGGCACGGTTAACTCCTCCCACAAGTATGGGAAGTCTCGGGTGTAGTTGTACACGGGACTGCTGAAGATCGCACCGTTCGTGACCGTCACTAGCCGCCCGGTGTACTGGCGGGAGTTCACCCAGATGGCCGGGTCTGCAGATGCAACCGCTGGGGGCTGTCCCATCTCCATAATGGTGGTGCGTAGGAAACCTAGCCGCACGACATCGCCCCGCACTCCACCGAGGGTGATCCGGTCACCGACGTTGAAGGTATCTCCACGCAGAATGACGAAGTACGCGGCCAGGGAAACGATCACCTGCCGCAATGCGAACGCCAGGCCGGCAGTGACCAGTCCGATTCCCACGCTGATGTCTGTTTCGGGGGTGATCCAGATCGATAAGATTCCCACAAAAAGAATGATGGCGACTAGCAACTGCAGACCCTGGCGGGCCCAGAAACGCTTGGGATCGGCGACGTCCCCACCCAGCAGTAAACGAGCCAGGCGCAGAACCGCCATGCGTAATAGTTGAATGACCGATGAGGGCGACGGTGAAAAGCAGCTTCACACCGGTCGTTTTACTGACGCCTACGAGGGTGACGCCGAGTATCCGAATCGGATCATCGGGAGCTAAAGCAGGCGTGACAGTAAGCAGTGTTTGTGTGGCGTCCCACAAGTGGATCATGAGAGCGACTCCGGATCGTCGATGAATAGTCGGATCGTGCCGTAACTCCCCAGCGTATTCGGAATACCTGCCAGCACGAGTATCGGCGTCGGCCCAATAGGTAGATAGGCCGCCGGAACCGGCAGCTCCTGCGCAGGAACCCCAGCGTCGTGAAAGGCGCCGACTGGGGCTTCGCCGGTATTTTGTTGGGCCTGACCGCCGGCGTCGACGCCTTGGCTGCTCCTAGGCGATCGACTCTTGGTATAGAAAAGGTGCCGGAAACTCTAAGAGCTTCCGGCACCTCGTTCTGTTCGCAGTGCTGACGCACTACAGACTGGTCAGGTTCAGGCGTCTTTGGCCAAGAACTGCTCCATCGCGACTTGGGCTTCGCCACCATAAGCAACTGAGGGGCCACCGCCCATCATGATGGCGACACCGATGGTCTCCATGATTTCTTCGCGGGTAGCGCCGGCTTTCAATGCATCGTGTACGTGGACGGCGATGCAGCCCTCACAGCGGATCGCAATGCCGATTGCCACTGTCAGTAGTTCCTTGAACTTGGCGTCCAATGCGCCGGGCTTCATGCTGGTTGCGTGCAGTTTGCCATAGGCAGCTATCACATCAGGTATGTCGGGGCCCATGGTCTTCATCCCGTTCACTACGGCCATGCGTTTTGCTGCGTAGTCCGTTGCCATCGTCATCTCCTTCATTGGAATTGATACTTCCAATCTACGCACGACTCCGGACGTATCCCTCGGACGAAAGTCCTTACTTCCGAGTAACAACAAAACTAACGAGTCTCCTCATACCTCCTGCAGCGCTCCGGGCAGTTGGTCAAGAGGGGTGGAGTTGAACTCAGTTCCGGCCAGTTGCTTCCCCGTGATCCCTGCGGACTGGTCAGAAGCGAGCCACACCGCTGCTGGCACAATCACCTCAGGCTCGGACCAGGGCGCGTGGGCTTTGATGTAGTCAGGCATCTTGTCCGGACCAAATAGGTGCGTATCAGCCATACCACCGGGAGAAAGGCAGTTGACTCGTACCTCACGGTCTGCGTTCTCGGCGGCGCCGATCCGCACCAAGAGGTCCACATTGGCTTTGGTCACCGCATAGATTCCGGCACCGGCGCCAACGGTGCGCCCCAGTTCCGAGCCGATGGCGATGAAGCTTCCGCCCGGAGACATCGCGGGTAACGCTGCGCGCATGCACAGCCACATACCGATGGCGTTCACCTGAAATAGTTGTGAGACCACGTCGTAGTCGTAGGTATCCAGGGTGGTCATGCGCTTATCGGTTAAGGCTGGCACTGCAATGCCAGCGTTTGCCACGAACACATCGAGTTGCCCGAACTGGTCGGTGGTGTGCTTCACCAGGGAGTCCACTTGGCGCTCTTCGGTGATGTCAGTGGGAACGACGACGGCGTGTTCGGCCCCAGCTGCGCGGCAGCGTTCTGCAACGCGCTCGAGGTCGCTCACGGTGCGTCCCGCTAGGACGACAGTGGCGCCCTGTTGCGCGAACCCGACGGCCATCGCTTCACCGAGCCCCCGACTCGCCCCAGTAATGATCGCTACCTTGCCGCTTATTGTGCCCATTGGTGTGCTCCTCGACGCTTCGGGTGTCACTACTGGTAACTGATGAAGTTGGGGAATGGCTTGACCTGAGACGTCTGCTTTGGCGTCAGCATGGGGACGTCTTCATCGTAGAAGTTCTTCCAGCCCCACCACTGCATATCTGGCGCATGAGCGTGCAGCGTTTTCCAAGTGCCCTGCTTTGCGGGCTGCCCGCCCTG
>RCNJ01000704.1_pt1 | contig 10172 bp, 5 predicted proteins | sample 2041171 | NCBI WGS metagenome assembly RCNJ01 (sample SAMN09708213, study PRJNA481090) | feces metagenome | biome: feces | host: Pygoscelis adeliae | place: Antarctica: Rookery Lake | collected 2010-03-01 | reverse complement strand
GGCGATGGTGTCATCGCCATCGGTTCCCGCCACGACCATGGGACGCTTGACGATTGCTCCGGTGCCGAGGATGGCCACCTGCGGCTGGTTGATGATCGGCGTATCGAACAGCGCGCCGACCGATCCGATGTTGGTGATCGAGAACGTGCCACCGGAAAGCTCGTCCGGGCCGATCTTGTTGTCGCGGGTGCGCTTGGCGACATCGTCGATGCGGCTGGCGACCCCTGCGAGGTTCAAGTCACCGGCGTTGTTGATGACGGGGACGAGCAGACCCTTTTCGGTATCCACCGCAATCGCCAGGTGCTCGGCGTCGTGGTACGTGATCTCCTGCTTTTCCTCGTCGTACTCGGCGTTGAGCTTCGGGTGCTGCTTCAGCGCCTCGGCAACGGCCTTGGCGATGAAGGGCAGGTACGTCAGCTTGGTGCCGTTGACGGCCTGGAACTGTGCCTTGGCCGAGGTGCGCAGCTTGGCCACACGGGTCATGTCGACCTCGTGGACCTGGGTGAGCTGCGTCGAGGTCTCCAGCGACTCGCGCATCCGCTTGGCGATGACCTGGCGGATACGTGGTGCCTTCTCCGTCTTCCCACGCAGGGAGGACGGGACGACGGCGGCAGAAGCCTTCGGGGAGGAACCCGAGCCGTCGGCCGGTGCTGCCGGAGCAGCGGACTTCTTGGCCTCGACGGCGTCCAGGACATCCTGCTTGCGGATGCGGCCGCCGACACCGGTGCCGGAGACGGTGGACAAGTCGATCTCGTTCTGCGACGCCAGACGACGAACCAGCGGCGTCACGTAGCCGTCATTGCCACCTGCAGGGGCCGGAGTCGAAACGGACTTCGACGCTTCTTCCTTGGGAGCTTCCTGCTTCGGGGCCTCCTCCTTAGAAGCTTCCTTCTTGGGCGCTTCTTCCTTGGGAGCTTCCTGCTTCGGGGCCTCTTTCTTGGGAGCTTCTTCCTTGGGCGCCTCTTCCTTAGGAGCTTCCTCCTTGGGCGCTTCGGCCTTCGGGGCTTCCTTGGCTGGAGCGGACCCGGAACCGATGACCGCCAGGACAGCGCCGACCTCAGCGGTGTCGTCCTCGTTCACCTTGATCTCCAGCAGCGTGCCGGCGACGGGTGAGGGAATCTCGGTATCCACTTTGTCGGTGGAGACCTCGAGCAACGGCTCGTCGACCTCGACGTCGTCACCGATCTCCTTGAGCCATCGGGTGACGGTGCCTTCGGTGACGCTTTCGCCCAATGCGGGAAGCGTGACATCGGCACGCTCACCGGAATCACCGGAATCGTCGGAAGCCGCGGGCTCCTCCTCGGAGGAGGAATCCTCGGCTGCGGGAGCAGACTCCTCGGCGGGTGCTTCCTCGGCGGGTGATTCTTCTTCGGCGGGCGCTTCCTCTGCCGGTGCCTCATCGGAGGAACCGGATCCCGAGCCATCGCCGATGCGCACCAGCGGTGCGCCGACGTCTGCCGTCTCATCCTCGGGAACGAGGATTTCTTCGATCACACCGGCGATCGGCGAGGGGACCTCGGTATCGACCTTGTCGGTGGAGACCTCCAGTAGCGGCTCGTCGACCTCGACGCTGTCGCCGACCTGCTTGAGCCAGCGCGTCACAGTGCCTTCGGTGACACTCTCACCGAGTGCGGGCAAGTTCACGGTTTCAGACATGGTGTCCCCGTTCTCCTAAAGCTATATCTCTTGACTTGGACGGCCGGCAACGAGGGCGAAGCGGCCGGTGTTCGGCTTGCGTCGAGCTTAGTGCACGGTGGGCCGACCTGCGTAAGATCGGCCCACCGTGCACGTCATACCCGCGCTTAACCGTGAAGCGGCTTCCCGGCCATGGCCAGGGCGGTCTCGCCCATGGCTTCGTTCTGGGTCGGGTGGGCGTGGATCAACTGGGCGACATCCTCGGGGTAGGCCTCCCAGTTCACGATCAGCTGCGCTTCGCCAACCTGCTCGCCGATGCGGCTACCGATGCCGTGCACGCCGACGATCGGGCCGTTCTTGACGCGCACCATTTTGATGATGCCTGCGGTTCCCAGGATGGAGGACTTGCCGTTGCCGGCCAGGTTGTATTCCTGCACCTCGACCTGGTCATCGCCGAACTGCTCCTTGGCCTTCGGCTCGGTATAGCCGATGGACGCGATCTCGGGCTCGCAGTAGGTCACCTTGGGGATGTTGATGTCCTCGACGATGACCGGGTTCTGGCCGGCGATCTCCTCGGCAACGAAGATCCCGTGCTGGAAGCCGCGGTGGGCGAGCTGCAGTCCGGGAACGATGTCGCCGACGGCGTAGATGTTGCCGACGCCGGTGTGCTGGCGTTCGTTGGTAATGACGAAACCGCGGTCCATGTTCAGGCCCTGCTCCTCGAAGCCCAGCCCCTCGGTGACCGGGCCACGGCCAACGGCCACGAGGACGATGTCCGCCTCGAGGTCGCTTCCGTCGGCGAGTGAGACCTTCACCCCGTCGTCGTTCTGCTCGACCTTCTCGAAGAAGACACCGGTCTTGGACTTGATGCCGCGCTTCTTGAAGGCACGTTCCAGGCCCTTGACGATTGAGGGGTCCTCATTCGGGACCAGCGAAGGCAGACCCTCCACGATGGTGACGTCGACGCCGAAGGACTTCCAGACGGAGGCAAACTCGACACCGATGACGCCGCCGCCGAGCACGATCGCGCTCTTGGGCAGGGTGTCCATGGAAAGCGCCTCGGTGCTGGTCAGCACGCGACCGCCGATTTCCAGGCCCATGGTCTTGGTGGTGGATCCGGTGGCCAGGATGATGTTCTTGCCCTTGTAGGCGACACCGTCAACGTCGATGGTGTCCTGGGACACCAGTCGGCCGTTGCCTTCGATGATGTTGACCTTCTTCATCTTCAGCAGGCCGGACAGTCCCTTGTACTTGCCGGCGACGATGCCGTCCTTGTACTGGCGGACTGCGCCCATGTCGATGGAGTCCAAGGTGGTGTTGATGCCGTACTTGGCGCCCTCGCGTGCATTGTCGGCCAGTTCGGCCGAGTGCAGGTACGCCTTCGTCGGGATGCAACCGGTGTGCAGGCAGGTGCCACCCAGCTTTGCCTTTTCCACCAGTCCAACGGTGAAACCGAGCTGGACGGCGCGCAATGCAGCCGAGTAGCCGGCGCTGCCGCCACCAAGGATGAGTACATCGAATTCTTGCGTTGTTGCCGATTCGGCCACGTTAACGCTCCCTCGCGAGTGAGATCATGCCCCACAGTGTTGGGGGCTCGTTCCATGTGTTCCGCCTGTTCGGCCTCGAGGCCGGGCAGGCACTGCCTACTATTCTTTCAGGATTCACCTTAGCGCGGACCATGGCCGATCATCCACACACCGTGACCGGCGGATCGTGGGTGGGTGATCGGTCTCATGGGCCGCCACTACGGAAACTACTGTGCTGCCAGCTCCTCCGCATAGGTGAGCAGGGTGCGCAGACCGGATCCGGTGCCGTTCTTGGGCACGTAACCATAGGGTGCGACGTCGTTGTAGGAGGGGCCGGCGATGTCGATATGTGCCCAGGGGATCTTCTGGCCATCGACTTCACCGACGAACTCCTGCAGGAACGCAGCTGCGGTCATCATGCCGCCATTGCGTTCACCGGCATTGGCCAGATCGGCGACCGTTGAATCGAGGGAGGCCCGGAGCTCTTCGGGCATCGGCATGCCCCACGCGGATTCGCCGGAGGTCCCCGCGGCGCTGACCAGCGCATCGCGGACCCCGCTGTCGCCCATGATGCCGCTGGTACGACGACCCAGTGAGATCAGCTGGGCACCGGTGAGCGTGGCGATGTCGATGATGACGTCGGGCTTTTCGGCGCTGGCAGCCACCAGTCCGTCGGCCATCACCAATCGGCCCTCGGCGTCGGTGTTCAGGTTTTCCACGGTCTTGCCGCCGAACATGGTGAAGACGTCACCGGGACGGGCGGCGTGGCCACCGGGCATGTTCTCCGCCAGGCATAGCCAAGCGGTCGCGCGCAGTGGCAGTCCGAGTTCCGCGATGGCGAGCATGGTTCCCAGCACGGTGGCCGCGCCAGCCATATCCGACTTCATGTAGTGCATGTTTGCTGCAGGCTTCAACGAGATGCCGCCGGTATCGAAGGTGATTCCCTTGCCGACGAAGGCGAGGTGGCGGCGGGCCTTGGCCGGGGAGTATTCCAGCTTGACCAGACGCGGCTGGCGGGAAGAACCCTTGCCGACGCCCATGATTCCGCCGTACCCGTCTTTTTCCAGGCGCTTCTCGTCGTAGACCGTGACCTTGATCGGCAGCGACTTCACGGCAGTGCGTGACTCTGCGGCGAAGGACTCGGGGAAGAGATCACTGGGGGAGGTGTTGACCAGGTCGCGCACGCCGCGCACGGAGCGGCCGAGGATGGCGGCCCGGCGTAATGCGGCCGGCAGGGCCTTGTGGGCGGAAGCCGCGGTGGCGATGATGCCTTCGGTCAGCGGCGTCTTTTCCGGGGCCTTTGAGAGGTGGTTGGAGAAGGCATAGGCACCCAGGGCAACACCTTCGGCCACGGCGGTGGCTGATTCGACGGTGGGGGTCGGCAGGGCGAATACGACCTTGGTGAGCCCCTTGAGCTGGCGGGCGGCGGCGCCGGCGGCCCGACGCAGTGCCTCAGTTTCCGGGGTTTCGCCGTCGACGGTGCCGACGCCGGTCAGGACCAGGACATCGGCCTTGAGTGAAGCGGTGGCGGGCAGTCGGAGGACTTCATCCGCCGCGCCGGTGGCGCCCAGCGCGGGGAGCGAGTCCTGCAGGGCCGAGGCTTCTGCCTTGGGAAGGGGGGAGTCGAGCAGCCGGGGGCCGTCCTTGCCCTTGGCGACGGCAATGACGACGGCGTTGGCCGTCACCCGCCGCACGTCGGGGGAGACGGCGCTTAGCTTCAGTTCGCTGGCGTTGATCACGGGTCGGGATCCTTAATGCAGCCGCCCACCCGGGGCCGCGGTTGATGTGTGAAGTAGATGTTGCGTTCCCTCCGATCGTATCGCTGCCCGGCGGTGCTTGATGTCCACCGGCGTCTTGCTGGGCCGATCCGGCGGGTCCAACCGATAGAATGGTGCCTGCGTCGGGAAGTAATCCGACGCCACGTGTGTTGAACCGAAAGGTGCATGCTCGAGTCCCTGGAAGGAGACACCATGCTTGATCCCTTGTCCCTCGTCAGGCTCGACGACGAGGTCGTCGACGACTTGCGCCTCCAAGGACTGGGAATGCTGGTCTCCCTCGCGGGTCATGCCGACGCCGGACAGGTCAGCCAACAGATCCGGCGGGAGTTGCTGGGGAACCTCGACTCCGAGCTCATCGCCTCCTTCGACGCCGACCAACTGGTCAACTACCGCGAACGGCGCCCGCAGATTTCGCTGGCCGCGGATCACTTCACCGACTATGCAGCCCCCGTGATCGAACTGCATCGGCTCACGGATGGGCTCGGGACCGATTTTCTTTTCCTGACCGGGTCGGAACCGGATTTCCAATGGGAGCGATTCGCTGCCGCCGTCGTGTTGCTGGCCCGTGGCCTGAATGTCGCGTTGACTGCGGGGATCGGTGCTGCCCCCTTGCCGGTACCGCACACCCGGCGCATCGGAGTCACGGTGCACGGAAACCAGCCGGACCTCAGGGAAGGCATCTCGACCTGGAACCCTTCCGCACAGATTCCTGCGGCGGCAGCCCACCTGGTGGAGATGCGATTGGACGCGGACGGCCGCGACGTCGTGGGCTACGATCTACACATTCCGCACTATCTGGCTGATTCGGAATACCCACAAGCAGCCGTGGCTGCCATGGAGTTCCTGGGTGCGGCTCTGGGACTGGGATTGCCGTCGGACCATCTGCGTGAGGCGGCCCGGACGGTTGAAGGACAAATCGCCGAGCAGGTCGCAAACGCCCCGGATGTCCAGCGCATGGTCGCTAATTTCGAAAAGCGCTTTGATGCCCACGAGCCCGAGGCCGAACGCCGTTCACTACTCCTCACGGCCGACGAAGCCGTTCCCGATGGCGAGGATCTGGGTACGGCTGCGGAAGCCTTCCTCTCCTCGCAGGCAGCCAAGGGAAACCCCGACGAAGGCGGTCAGTGACCTCTCTCAGGGTTCGGGCCGCCTCAGGCCCCGCCTGGTGGGTATGGGGGGTCGGCGTCTTCGCCTACATGGTCGCCGTCACCCAGCGGACGAGCTTCGGTGTCGCCGGGTTGGAAGCGACGACCCGATTCGACGCCAGTGCTTCGATTCTTGGCATGTTCAGCGTGGTCCAACTCGTGGTCTACGCGGGACTGCAGATCCCGGTCGGCATGTTGATCGACAAGTTCGGCTCACGCCGGCTCATCATCTTCGGCGCCGTCCTGATGGGTGTCGGACAGATGTTGCTGGCCTTGGCCACCTCCGTTCCGGCGGGACTGGTCGGGCGCTTCTTCGTCGGTGCAGGCGACGCGATGACCTTCGTGTCGGTCATCCGGCTCATCTCGGCGTGGTTTCCGGGGTACCGCGTACCGATGCTCACCCAATTCACCGGCATGGTCGGCCAGCTGGGACAGTTGCTCAGCCTGGTGCCGTTCGTGGCCCTGCTGCATTGGGCCGGCTGGACGACCTCGTTCCTCTCGCTGGCTGCGTTGTGCGTACTGGCGTTCGTCCTCTCCCTTGCCGTCGTGCGCGACCATCCTCGCGGAAGCGCGCCGCTGGCCTCCGGTCCGCCACCCAAATCGCTGGCCGTCCTGCGTGAAGCATGGCGCCAGCCAGGGACACGACTGGGTTTCTGGACCCACTTCGGCCTGCAATTCACATCCAATGTCTTCCTGCTGGCTTGGGGGTACCCCTTCCTCGTTTCGGGTCAGGGACTGGATCCGACCGCGGCTTCGGGACTGATGACGATCTTCGTACTGGTCTCGCTGGTTTTTGGGCCGCTGTTCGGAGCGATCGTGGCACGGCATCCCTTGCGAAGGTCGACGTTGGCGCTGGGAATCATCACCCTGATCTCGGCTTCGTGGGCTGCCGTTTTGCTCTGGCCGGGCCCCGCACCGCTGGCCCTGCTGGTCGTGTTGCTGATCCTGCTGGCCGTCGGTGGACCGGGATCAATGATCGGATTCGACTTCGCACGGACCTTCAACACACCTCGGAGCATGGGAACCGCCACGGGCATCGTCAACGTCGGCGGGTTCACCGCTGCGCTGATCAGCGTGTATTTCATTGGCCTGATCCTGGACCTGCAGTTCGCAGCAGTGGGAGGACAGGGCGATCTGTATAACCTCGACGCCTTCCGCTGGGCCATGGCGTTCCAATTCCTCCCCTTGGCAGCGGGCGCCGTCGGCATCGTGACCACTCGGCGCAAGACGCGGAACGTCCTGGCCCATGACGGGATCGTTGTCGTCCCCCTCCGACAGGCCCTTTCGGAACGACGGTGGCGCCGAGGCCGGCGGCCCCGCATCTGAGCCGCAGCTACCCACGGACCCCTCACCGGGGGGTTTCTGGCGTCGTTGAGGCCCTCTGCTCCACAAGGAGATGGCCCGACCTCGGAAGCCGAGGGCCGCAGGATCACGGTGGAGTCATGAACAGCTCACCGGGACAACTCTCCGTCAGTGACGCCGAAGGCGTCATCTCGCTCGTACCCCACCTGCTCGGATTCCATCCGCGCGAAAGCCTGGTGGTCCTGATCATGCGGGAAAAATCCCTGGAAGCCACGCTGCGGGTGGACCTTCCGGCCCCGGGGACCGGCATGGTGGCGGCCCGACGGTTCACCCGACAGTTGGTCGACTACCTACGGGCAGCCCCCGAGGCAGATGGAGCCTGCCTGGTGCTGTATTCGGAACTGGCTCATCCGGAAGGACGGTTGCTCCCGTACCGGGATTTCACCGATGTCGTGACTACACAGCTTCAACGGTGCGGTTACCAGGTACCGGATGCCTGGTTGGTCGGCTGCGGACGCTGGTGGTCCTACTTCTGCGGGGGACCAGCCTGTTGCCCGACCTCGGGGCGACCGATCGAATCCGTGTTGCTCTCGGAGGCACATCTGAACATGGTCCTGCGGGGGAGCAGCCCGGTGGCCGAGCCGTGGGACGGGACGGGGTCGGAAACGTGGCCCGGGGTGGAGGCAGTTCGCGAGGTGGTCGATGAACACCGGCGCGCCGGCGGCGGATGGCGGGAATCCATCCGCGGACTTGAGCGATGGTGCGCCGCCCTGGACCAGGAGCCGCGGAAGCTCTTGACGGAACTACGATCAAACCCTTCGGACACCGGTGCACTGCTGGCTTCCCTGGGCACGGACCTGGTCCGGGACGCGCTGCCGTTCGCTGCCGGAAGTTCGGGGTCCGCGGCCCGGAGCGCTTTGGTCGGGAGGCTGCGCAACGCCGATGCCAACGCCGAGTTGCGCGAACTGGGTGAGTTCATGTTGGGCAACTCGGACCAGGCGCCCCATTGGGCGACCCTGGAACGACTGTGGGATGTGGGTCGGGGAATCCTTCCGGCCGCACGCGGAAGGGACCGCTGTGCTTTGCTGTGCATCCTGGGCTGGGTTGAATGGGCCAAGGGACACAGCAGCGGTGCCCACGCCCTCATCGCCACCTGCCGCTCCGAGGAGCCGGAATACCGCTTGGCCGCCCTGCTGGGGGCCTTCCTTTCCCGCGGACGGCTGCCCCAGTGGGCCACCAACAGGGAAACCGCCTGGGCCGGCTGTCTCGAGGCATGACCAATGACAAGCGTGGGCTCGAAACGTGAGAGACTAGTAACCGCAGACCCGGTTGGGTCCGTGTCCTTGGGGACGGTAGCCACTGTCCCGCCCGTCGTCCACTTTCGGATTCGGGAACAAAAGGCCGAATGCAGGCGTTGCAACCACTGGACCCTTCATTCGGATCCGTCTATATGGCGGAACTCGGACTTGACAGGGTCATAGTGGTGTTACCCGTCAGGTGGCGCCGCGGTCGATCCGTGAGAAAGGTTATTCGTGCCAGCTTCCAAATCAAGCTCTCAGGCCACCACCAGCCGGGGCAAGAAGCCCGCAGCCGCAGCGGGTGCAGTGGATACAGCCGATGAGACGGATGAGTTGACTCCTCAGCAGAAGGCCGCTCAGACGCGCGCCAAGAACAAGGCCAAGAAGGCGGCCCAGGCAGCAGCCGAACCCACCGAGCCGGCAGCAGCCGAGCCGGAGGCCGAGGAAGAAGGCGAGGCAGCAGCCAAGCCCGAGAGCGAAAAGTCAGGCGCTCCCGCCGATCCGGCGGCCCGCGAAGACGAGGCGCGCGGCTTCATCATCACCAGCGATGACGACGACGCCCCGCAGCAGCAGGTGTTGGTGGCCGGCGCGACCGCCGACCCGGTGAAGGACTATTTGAAGCAGATCGGCAAGGTCGCCCTGCTCAATGCCGAACAGGAAGTCGACCTCGCCCTGCGCATCGAGGCGGGACTCTTCGCCACCGAGAAGCTCAAGGCAGGCGACGACGTTCCCAAACGACTGCGCTGGGACCTGGAGCAGGTGGTCCATGACGGCAAGATCGCCAAGAACCACTTGCTCGAAGCCAACCTGCGTCTGGTCGTCTCCTTGGCCAAGCGTTACACCGGTCGAGGCATGCTCTTCCTGGACCTGATCCAGGAAGGCAACCTGGGCTTGATCCGTGCCGTCGAGAAGTTCGACTACACCAAAGGCTTCAAGTTCTCGACCTACGCCACTTGGTGGATCCGTCAGGCGATCACCCGCGCCATGGCAGACCAGGCCCGGACCATTCGTATCCCGGTCCACATGGTCGAGGTCATCAACAAATTAGCCCGTGTCCAGCGTCAGATGCTGCAGGACCTCGGTCGCGAACCGACTCCTGATGAGCTGGCCAAGGAACTCGACATGACTCCTGAGAAGGTCGTCGAGGTCCAGAAGTACGGTCGTGAACCGATTTCCCTGCACACGCCGTTGGGCGAGGACGGCGACTCCGAGTTCGGGGACCTCATCGAGGACTCCGAAGCCGTGGTCCCGGCCGACGCCGTGAGCTTCACGCTTCTGCAGGAACAGCTGCACTCCGTGCTCGACACGTTGTCCGAACGCGAAGCCGGCGTCGTGGCCATGCGCTTCGGCCTGACCGATGGCCAGCCGAAGACATTGGATGAAATCGGCAAGGTCTATGGCGTCACGCGTGAGCGGATCCGTCAGATCGAGTCGAAGACGATGTCCAAGTTGCGCCACCCTTCCCGGTCGCAGGTTCTGCGCGACTAC
>RCNJ01000969.1_pt1 | contig 10180 bp, 10 predicted proteins | sample 2041171 | NCBI WGS metagenome assembly RCNJ01 (sample SAMN09708213, study PRJNA481090) | feces metagenome | biome: feces | host: Pygoscelis adeliae | place: Antarctica: Rookery Lake | collected 2010-03-01 | reverse complement strand
GTTGGCGTTGGTGTTGGTGTTGGCGTTGAGCGTGGCCTGCGGCTGCGCGGCTTCTTCTGCGGCGGTGTCCAGGTCATCGAAGCCGGACATGGTGCCTTCCATGGCGGCGATTGCGGCCGCACCGCAGATGGAGAATCCGGTGGCCACGTAGAGGCGGGTGCGCTCAGAAATGCCCATCAGTTTTCCGATGGCCTGGGTGCCCAGGAAGGTGGTGGTAACCGTGACGACAATGATCACGGCCCCCTGCCAGCCGATTCCGAGCAACTGCCCAACGGATAGGTCTAATCCCAACAGGACGATCCCTACGCGCAGCACGTGCTTGGCGGTCCAGGAAGTTCCGGCCTGCGCCCGCTGCGGAACCTGCCACGTGGAGCCCAGAATAGCCCCGAGGACGAGCGCGATGATCAGGGGGGACAAGATGCCCACACCGAAGTGGGTTGCGACCTTGGCGAGGCCCACGCTCAGCGCTGCGGCCACCGCGGCGATTGTGAGGCCCGGCAGCAGTCGGTTGAAGGAAGCGCTTTGGGGGTTAGCGCTATGGGGGGTTTTACGCATACCTCCACTCTGCCCTCTGCTTATGGCGGGCAGAACAGCAACTTTCACATGACCCTATAGAGTCAACCTATGCCTCCGGAGAGTGACACCAGCGAAAGTAACGTGGCCCGCAGACTGGGCCGCACTCCCCTGCATGCTTTGGAGATCCTCGTCGCCACCGATTCACACGGGTCGATCAGCTCCGCCGCACGCGCGTTGGGAGTCACCCAACCCACGGCCTCCACCGGCATGAAGCGACTGGAAAAACAGCTCGACCTCACCCTCATCACCCGCTCCCCGCGCGGCGCCGTACTCACCGACGTCGGCCGCACCGTCGCCACCTGGGCCCGGGAAGTGCTGGCCTCCTCCGATGTGTTCGAACGCGGCATTACCGCCCTGCAACAGACCGCCTCCACCCGCGTCCGACTGGCAGCGAGCCTCACCATTGCCGAATACCTAGCTCCACGCTGGTTGGCACACCCCATGTTCTCCGAGCCGGGAACCGACGTCGAACTACTGGTGCGCAACTCTCAGCGCGTCATGGATTTGGTGCAACGGGGCGAAGCCGACCTCGGCTTCGTGGAGGGCCCTCAGCTCCGCGAGGGTCTACGCAGCCGCACCCTGGTCACTGACGCATTGACGGTCTTCGTGGGACCGGAACACCACTGGGCACGACGCCGTGCCAAACGCGCCGAACTGGCCGAATTCCTCGCCTCGCACTTGATTGTGCGCGAGCCCGGGTCCGGAACGCGCGAAACCCTCGAACAAGGACTGGCGGCCGCAGGGCACAAACTGCCCGGGCACCTGGCCCACTTCGGCTCCACCGCCGCACTAAAACTGGCAGTGCAATCCGGCGACGGCGTCACGGCGCTCTCTCGATTGGCCGTCGCCGACGACCTAGCCCGCGGCACACTCATCGAAATCTCGGTACCCGGATTAGACCTCACCCGGCGCCTGCGCATGGTGTGGAGCACCGAAACCGATATGCCCGCACCCGTGCGTGCCATAGCCGGATTCATTACCTCAGAGTTCAGGCCGAGGGACTAGACGCCCAGCAACGAGCAAAGCACCAAACTCAACCAACGAATCAACGACCGTGATCCCATCCGCAGCGGCAAGGTCGCGACCTTCCACGTGCGAGCCACCACGTCGGGTGCCCGGCCGGTCCAACCACACGCCGTGCAGCCCTGCTGCGGTGGCGGCTCGGGCATCGATATCGAGTTCGTCACCAATGTAGATAGTGCGATCTGGTGCGGTTCCGAGCCGGCGGCAAGCTTCAAGAAACACCTGCGGATCAGGTTTGCCCACGCCGAGGGTGTCCACTCCAACCAGCATGGGTACGGACTCCCCCAAACCAACATCAACTAGTTTGCGGGTCTGCCGCTCAACCGACGCATTCGATAGTGCGCCGACCAGCAGACCCTTTGCACGCAAGGTCTGCACTAACGGTGCTGCGTCCGTAAAGGCTGCCAACGCGTCGTCGAAAGCGGCGTCGAAAACCGCCTCCCACTCGTCATAGCCGGCGCCGCCCAAAACTGGTCCGCCGAACTGCGCATGCAATTCATTCGCTCGGTGCATCCGCTGCTGCCGGAAAGAAAGCTCCCCCCGGGTGTAAGCCCGGTAGAACCCGCCAGCATCAGCACGCCACAACCCGACGGCTACGCCGTGCTGGTCAGCAGGCACGTGCGGCATAAACCGTGCGACCACTATCCCAATGGCCGCAGTGAACGCCCCACGGGTGTCGACCAGGGTGTCGTCAATATCGAACAGCACACCCTGCAGTTCGCCGCCGGAACCGTCCCTGCTGGCGGTCCCGCCGGCGTTTGTGGGTCGAGTCATCTGCGTCGACTATTTCGACGCATCTCTCGCACAAAGATCCAGATAAGCCAGAACCCAGCGGTCAAGACGACCATCACAATGTCAAAAAGGAAGTGCAGGAGTCCGTATCGCATGATGTTTCTCCTTATTGCTGTCTGGTTTGTTAAAAAACTAGGTTGACGCTCTCAGGACGCGGCCTAATCCAACGCTGCAAACTGCCGGCAGCCACGTCTCGTTGCACTGCGGCTAGAGGGCTGGGGCTAGAGGGCTGGGTTAGAGGCTGGGTTAGAGGCTGTGCTCACAGGCGGGCCCGCAGGGCCGCGAACCGGCGCAGCGTCGCCTCCTTGCCAAGGATCTCAACGGACTCAAACAGTGGCGGTGAAACACGGCGCCCAGTCAGCGCAACTCGTAGTGGGGCAAAAGCGAAACGTGGCTTAATGCCCATCTCCTCCACCAACACTGCCTTCAGCGCTTCTTGCTGGCTTGTCGGGCTCAGGTCGTCAAGGCCCTCGAGCACCACAATGGACCGGTCCAGTATGTCTGCGGCTTCAGGGCGCAACGCTGCAAGCGCTTCGTCCTCGAACACGACGTCATCGTCTGCCACAAACAGGAATCCGAGCATGCCACCGGCTTCGCCGAGGAGCGTCATTCGTTCCTGCACCAGGGGCGCACCTGCAGTGAGCAGCGCCTGCGTCTCGCCGTCGAGGTCGTCGTAGGATTCGGCCGGCACGAAGCCGGCGCGGTGTAGGTACGGCACCAACCGGTTGCGGAACACTCCTGGTTCCAGCAAGCGCAGGTGAGTGGCGTTAATTGCTTCGGCCTTCTTCAGGTCAAAGCGCGCGGGGTTGGCCAGCACGTCCTCAATATCAAAGGCAGCCACAAGTTCGTCAACGGAAAATATGTCGTTGTCTCCGGAGATGCTCCACCCCAGCAGAGCCAGGTAGTTGAGCAAGCCTTCCGGGATGAAACCGCGCTCGCGGTGCAAGAACAGGTTTGAGTCCGGGTCCCGCTTGGAAAGCTTCTTGTTGCCATCGCCCATCACATACGGCAAGTGTCCGAAGGCGGGCATCACCTTGGCAATACCGAGTTCCAGCAGTGCGCGATACAGCACCACCTGGCGCGGGGTAGAGGACAGCAGGTCCTCTCCGCGCAGTACGTGGGTGATTTCCATCAACGCATCGTCAATGGGGTTCACCAGGGTGTAGAGCGGCTTGCCGTTCGCCCGCACGATCACAAAGTCCGGCACGGAGCCGGCCTTGAAGGTGACGTCGCCGCGGACGAGGTCGGTGAAGGTGACGTCGCCCTTGGGCATGCGCAAGCGCAGCACTGGCTCACGGCCATCAGCGCGGTAAGCAGCCTTCTGCGCATCGGTGAGGTCGCGGTCGAAGCCGTCGTAGCCGAAAGTTTTGGGACGACCAGCAGCGAGGTTGCGTGCCTCGGTCTCCTCGGGGCTGGTGAAGGATTCGTAGGCGTAGCCGCCGTCCACCAGTTTGGTAATGATGTCCTGATAGATGTCATCCCGCTGGGACTGGCGGTAAGGCTCGTGTGGTCCGCCGACCTCAACGCCTTCGTCCCAGTCCAGTCCGAGCCACCGCAGGGCATCGAGAAGCTGGTCGTAGCTTTCTTCGGAGTCACGCTCGGCGTCGGTGTCTTCAATGCGGAACACGAACTTGCCGCCGGTGTGCCTGGCGTAAGCCCAGTTGAACAGGGCCGTACGGATGAGCCCGACGTGCGGGGTTCCGGTTGGCGAGGGGCAGAACCGGACGCGGACGTCGCTTCCGGTAACCGGAGCGTGAGGACTAGCGGACACGAACACACCTGAGTTTCGGTTGGGGAATTCAGAACCCCTCAACCTTACCGACTCCCACCCCACCCAAGCCCACCCGTGTGTTGAGGATGCAAAAAGGGTGGCGTTTCCGGTTGGAAACACCACCCTTGTCGCGCACTCACGGGTTGGGGTTCAATACGGGTCGAGGTTCATTGCGGACCGGGGTTAGTCGCGGCGGATGACCGGGTTCTTGAGCGTGCCGATTTCTTCGATCTCGCATTCGACGACGTCACCGTGGTTAATAATGCCGACGCCGGCTGGGGTGCCAGTGAGGATGATGTCCCCCGGCAGCAGCGTGAACGCCTCCGAAATGTACGAGATCAAGAAGGCTGGGTCGAAGACCATCTGAGAGGTGCGGCCATCCTGCTTCAGATCGCCATTGACATAAGAGCGCACTGCGAGGTCTTCCACGTCCAACCCTGTGACCATCCAGGGACCAATCGGGCACGAAGTGTCAAAGCCCTTGGCACGCGCCCACTGGTCATCAGTGCGCTGCGCATCCCGTGCAGTGACGTCGTTGGCAACGGTGTAACCAAAAACGTTGTCGAGTGCGTTCTCCACACTGATGTTCTTAGTCACCTTGCCAATCACAATGGCCAACTCGGACTCGTAACTGACCTCATCGGAAAAAGTTGGCAACACAATGGGGTCATCCGGGCCAACAACGGACGTGTTCGGTTTGAAGAACAACAGCGGACTCACCGGAACCTCCGCGCCCATTTCAGCAACGTGGTCGGCGTAGTTACGCCCCACAGCCACAATTTTGGACCTCGGGATCACCGGTGCGAGCAAACGCACACTGTCATCCAATTTGATCTGCTCACCAGTGGGCTGAACCGGCATGTAGATCGGGTCACCGTTGATGACGGTGAGCGTCTCCTGACCGGGGTCGCCATTCACAAGGGCGTAGCGGGGCTCTGAACCTGTAGTAAATCTCGCGATGCGCACGTACCTAGCCTACCTACGCGTTCACACCCGTGCGAGCACCTCACCGTGCACGATTGAGAACCAACCATCTGGGTCCCGTGCCCAATCCCGCCACCCATGTGCGAGCTCTTCCAAAGCGACGTCGTCAGCAAGTCCAGTCTCCCGAGCCTGCGCACCGAAACGAGACGACAAGCATCGGTCCGCCCACAGACTTCCCCACCAGGTGCGTTCCTCATCATTGGCGTAACACCACACGCCCGCCGAGGCAGTGACCTTCTCGGCGTCAAAACCAGCTTCACGGACCCACGCCAGCAGACGGCGACCAGCGTCAGGTTGGGCGCCATTCGTCGTCGCTACCTCGTGATAAAGCGTGTTCCACTCCGTCAACGCCGCTGATTCTGGGTACCAGGCCATGGCCGAGTAGTCCGCGTCGCGAACGGCAACAAAGCCCCCCGGGCGGGTGACGCGGCGCATCTCTCGCAGCGCTGCCACCGGGTCGGTCAGGTGCTGCAACACCTGATGCGCATGCACAACGTCGAAGTGACCGTCGTCGAAGGGCAGTGAGTACACATCAGCTTCAACAAACTCCGTGTTCGTCAGCTTCGCCTCGGCCGCCAGTTCGCGGGCGGCGTCCAACACCTTGGCTGCTGTGTCGATTCCAGTCACCGTGCCCGGAGCTACCGTCTGCGCTAGATCCACAGTGATCGTGCCCGGACCACAACCCACATCAAGGATGTTCAACCCTGCGCTGAGATGCGGCAACAAGTAGGACGCGGAGTTCTCCGCTGTACGCCACCGGTGCGAGCGCAGCACCGATTCGTGATGGCCATGGGTGTAGGTATCACGGGGGTGTGCAGCGCCGTCGGTGCCAACGCCAATTGTTGAAGTCATGCACCCACGCTAGTGCTCCACCCCTGATTATGAGACGACTTGTTCACATGGCGGGCATCCAGTGGTCTCGCAACCACACCTCGCACCACACCGGCCACTGTCGCCAGTAGGGGCCACTCAGGTAGTTTCGAGGGATGACCTCGCATACTTCGCACACCCAGCAATCCCCCACCCCAGAACCCCAAAACACGAACGCACCCATCCCCCTGCGCCGGCTCGGGAAGTCCGGCCTCGCCGTCACCGTCGTCGGCCTGGGCTGCAACAACCTGGGACGCAACAACACCGTCACCTCAACCCGCGAAGGCAGCCAAGTCGTCATCGACGCCGCCCTGGAAGCCGGCATCAACTTCTTCGACGTGGCTGACAACTACGGCGCCGAAGCAGGCCTCAGCGAACAACTCCTCGGCCAATGCCTCGGCAACCGCCGCGACGACGTCGTCGTCGCCACCAAATTTGGCATGGACGCCAGTGGCCTCAACGGACCCGACTACGGCGCTCGCGGATCCCGCCGCTACATCACCAAGGCCGTCGAAGGATCCCTGCGCCGCCTGGGCACCGACTGGATTGACCTTTACCAACTCCACACTCCGGACCCACACACACCCATCGAAGAAACGCTGCGGGCACTCGATGACCTCGTGCAGTCCGGCAAGGTCCGGTACATCGGGCACTCCAACCGCGCCGGCTGGCAAATTGCCGAAGCCGAATTTATTGCACGCGAACTCGGCGTCGAACGATTCATCTCCAGTCAAAACCACTACAACTTGGTCGACCGCCGTGCCGAACTTGAAGTTGTGCCAGCCGCGAGCGCCTACGGCCTCGGTGTGCTGCCGTACTTCCCGCTGGCTAACGGCATGCTCACCGGCAAGTACTCCCGCGACAACGCCCCAGCCGATGGTCGCCTCACGCACAGCAAACCGGACATGCTCGAGAACGCACCGTGGGAAACCTTGGACCGGTTCCACGACTTTGCACGCGCTCGCGATCTGACGCCCGTTGAGGTGGCGTTCTCGTGGTTGGCAGCGCAGCCGGTGGTGTCCAGTGTCATTGCTGGCGCTACGCGGGCGGAGCAGGTGCAGCAGAACGCCGCAGCGGTGCATGAGTTGAGCGCGGCTGACTTGGCCGAGTTGGACGAGATCTTCCCGCCTGCGCCAAAGATCGCTTTGTTCTGATCGTGTCTGAGCAGGCAACGACCGTCACGGCGCATGGGGCGCTCTTGCTGGAGGCAGCCGCGTGGCAGCCGCGTGCGGTTGCGCATGCGGCACGCGCCGACGCCCTCACGGCAGGGTGGCGTACGCGCAAGCAAACCGGGCAGAAGCACGCGATTGAGGACTTCCTATTCACGTATTACCCGACTAAGCCTGCGCATTTGCGCAGGTGGCACCCGGGGCCCGACGTCGTCCTGCTCGGGTCCGAATCGGACCTCGCCGAACACGCGGGGTGGCGCTGGTACGAGACCGTCGACCACACTGGCAACGACGGCGTACACGGCAGTGTGGACAGCGGCGTAGGCGGTGGTGTGCGGTTCGACGCCGCGGCGTTCCTAGCGGAGCGACGCAACACCGTGGGGTACGTGCGCAACCTGATGGACCGCACCCTGAACCGGCGGGCAAACCATGCCTGCTTCGGGTTACACGAATGGGCCATGGTGTACCGCGAGACGGACACCACACGGCACCCGTTGCCGTTGCGCCTCGGCAGCACCGGAACGGACAACGTCGTCGAATCGCATCCCATCAAATGCAGCCACTTTGACGCATTCCGCTTCTTTACCCCCGAGGCAGTGCCCCGCAACCAACTGCAGCCCACCCGGGAAACTCAACCCGACTTGGAACAGCCTGGGTGTTTGCACGCCGGAATGGACCTGTTCAAATGGGCCACAAAACTTGGGCCCGCGCTCGAAAGCGACATCGTGCTGGATGCCTTTGAACTGGCACGCGATATTCGCACACTCGACATGCAGGCCTCCCCCTACGACGTTTCTGACTACGGCCTGCCCGCGGTAGCAATCGAAACACCGGACGGCAAAGCGCAGTACGCCGCGAAGCAACGTGAGTTCACGGCGCGGTCGCAACCACTGCGAGCAAGAATCATTGCGGCCTGCGACCGGTTACTAGACGCTGACGTGCCCAAGTAGACCCGGTTGCGCAGCAGTTTGCCCTTGCACAGTTCAACCGTCCGGTTGATGCGCGGTAGTCACATCACGGGAGAGAATAGGGGCAGACCCCGCAGAGTTAACCGCTTACTTCCCAGATCCAACACATGGAGCCACCTTCAGTGCCTGCACGTTTGTCACCCCGCCGGTTCTTCCGCATCCTCGCCTTCGCTGAAGCAGTCACCTGGACCTTGCTGATTGGCGGGATGATCCTAAAATACGGTTTCGACGCCGGCCCACTCCCCGTGCGCATTGGCGGTTCCATCCACGGGTTTGTGTTCATTACCTACGCCATTACGGCCGTCGTCGTCGGACTGAACCAGCGGTGGAAAGCACCCCGCATGGCCCTCGCCATTGCGACAGCAATCATTCCGTACGCGACCATCCCCTTTGACCTGCACGTGGACCGCAAGGGACTGCTGGACGGCCCCTGGCGGCGCGAGGCGACCGACGACCCACGTGACCACACCCTGGTCGGCAAACTCTTGCGCTGGCTACTGAACCACCCGATTGCTTTTGCCGTTATCTTCACCGTCGGCGCGGTCGGCATCATGTCCGTGCTGCTGTTCCTTGGTCCACCCACTGAGTGGGGTTCCTGAGCACAGCGCAGTGGTGCCTAGACTTCACAAGTTCCTGCTGAACTGCCCCGCAACGCCTGCAAAGGATTGACATGACCAGTTCCAGACCAGTCCTGGGCACCGGAAGTTCGCACTCAGTTTTCTACGTACGTCCAGACCTTGGCACCGGTACCGAAACTGCAATCCGCAAGTTCTTTGCCGACCGCCGCGTTTTGGCGGGAACAGCACCGTCCTCTGACTCGAGCGACATCCTCGTCGGGCTCATCCTCGATGACGAACAGCGGGTCCTTATCGCTGGTGACAGCGGAGACGTCACACCCGGGCAGACGTACACCACCCTCGTGCTGGAAATGGCTCAGAAGCTGCGTTGCTTCGTCACCATCGAAGCGGATTTTGGCCGCGGGGATAAGGGTAAACAGCCAGATTTCGTCGCTGAGGACCCCTACGCTGCTTGGCGCGAAATTCCTGCTTGGCGCCAGTCAGCAGATACCCAAGAAACCATCCAGCAGATTGCCAACAGACGACAAACCGTCGTCGAATTTGCCACCGACGCTGGGTGGGTCATTGCAGCCACCGGCGCTGAAACAGACTTTGAGCAATTGTGTGAGTACTCCAAAGCCGGCGAGCTCATCTTTGCCCCCGAGCAGTTCCCGGTTGTCTCGCTGTTCCGCACCCCCACCCACCGTATTATTTTCTGGCAGGCCAGCCCCGAGACTGAAGAGCTCGTGCTCAGACACTTACCCGAACTCAACCCGGTGGTTCCGGAAATTCCGGCACTAACCGAGAGTGCACCAGTGGCAGTGCTCACCAAACAGATCCGCCACCTTGGCTACAACCAAGGGGTGGACCCCTACGAACTCTTCCCGGCACCACTGGCAACGCAGCTCCTCGCGACGGTTAATGTCTCCGGGGGTGAATTCTTTGCAACTGTGCTGGCTCTCCTCGACGGCCCCGTCTTTGCGGCCCACGCCATCGAAACAAAGTTGGGCGCCACCGCCGCGAGCGCTCCTACTGACGAGGTGACTCCGCGCTGGATTCCGCTCCCCGGTGCGGTACGGGTGCAGCCCGAACCCCGCATGGCTTGGTACAAAAAGCTCACGTCGCGGTGGAAATGACTTCACCAGCCGGGGGCGAGTCTGCGGTGGCTGCCGACGCCCAGCCACGGTCCTTGGAACAGTTCCGCGGTGAACTGCGGCCCATCACTGGGCTGCGCATCATCGCCGCGTTGTGGGTGGTGACTTACCACTTCCACCTGCTCGACTTTGAGATGTACCCATCGTTCTTAGGTTTCCTTGACCCGGTGACCAAAGCGGGTTTCCTGGGTGTGGACGTGTTCTTCGTCCTGAGCGGGTTCATCATTACGCACACTTACCTCAGCCGCATGGGTCCGAGATTGGCGTTGCGGCCGGCCGGGTCGTTCCTGTGGGCGCGCCTGAGCCGCATGTGGCC
>RCNJ01000703.1_pt1 | contig 10181 bp, 10 predicted proteins | sample 2041171 | NCBI WGS metagenome assembly RCNJ01 (sample SAMN09708213, study PRJNA481090) | feces metagenome | biome: feces | host: Pygoscelis adeliae | place: Antarctica: Rookery Lake | collected 2010-03-01 | reverse complement strand
CGTGTCGAGCTGTTAGAACAGCAGCGAGACATGTTCTGACAACAGAACAAGACGTGTTTGAGTACGGTAAAGACGCCTAGACTCAACAGAATTTGGATCAGTTCAACCATCGTTTACTATGGAATTATGCATCTGATACTCCCAGGCGGATCGAAGCTGGCGTTAATTTGTCGCTTAAGACGTTGCAGAGGGTTGCTAAGTTGTCAAAGACGGACTTGTATGGGAAAGCCTCAAGGTGGTGGAGGTGCAGGAAAAGAGACGGAAAAGAAGGGTTCCTCGCCGGGGCTTGTCTGATGGAAGTGCCAAAAGCTCCAGCCGAGTCAGAATTAAAGCGCTGAGAGGGAACTGCTTTTGGATGCATGCCACCTTGGCATAGTGGGCGTCTAATGAGGCTGCAGAATTTGATGACGAGGCGACGCCTCAATCTTATTTTGACATGGAAGAGCCTTTTCTAGATTTGAAGGAAGTGCACGATGATTTGGCCCAATTGGTCGAAGCTAGGGTGGGGGAGGCCAAGAAGGAGTATAAGAAACTGGAAGCCTCAGCATACTTGATCAGCACATTGTATGGGATTGCGGGCGTTGGTCATTTGGATTATTTGACTCAGTAACTGGTAAACGAGAGGAAATGGTTGAAAAGTGGGGAGCCAGATCACTACCTAAGGCATGTTGAGCAGCCAGGTCTTGAGTACGCCAGTATAAAACGCGTGTTGGGATTATGATGCGTAAGCAAGCCCTCGAGCTGGTTAATCAGCTTTATTGACAAATTTTGACTTTACAAGAATTGCGTTGTATCATTGGATCTACTCGATGCCGAAACAGATTGGTATCATAGACCCTTTACGGGTTCCATCCTGGGTTCCCCACCTGGTCGCTATAAACTCTATACATTCATTTTCCTTCCATGACCCGGTCAATAATCAAGCCTCGCGAATGCACGTATACATCCAGCTGTGTTCCTCACACATAGAAAACGATCGGCTTCGTGATCGCATCCTGGAACGCATCCTTATACCCAGCCATCTGCGAGCATCCCTTATTTAAGTATCTCTCCTCCGCCTCCGGCAGCCACTCAGTAATCTGCTGAATACGGCTCTTATTCGACGGATGCGTACTCAACCACTCTGGCGGCGCATCCTGCTGATGCTTCTCCATCCTCTCCCACAGCCCCATAGCGTGCTTAGGGTCATAACATGCATCCGCCATCAACATCAAGCCGATTTTATCAGCCTCAGTCTCCTGTGCTCGTGAACTTGGCCTCAAGATTCCTAGGTCGAGGAGGAAGCTGCCCAAGAACCTGCCCAAGCCGAACGTCAAACCGGTGTAATCCGCATATATCAAACCCCAAACAATTGGTTGGAGAAGCACCATCTGACTCATCTTCTCACATGCATGTTGCGCGATGTTATGTGCGATCTCATGTCCAAGCACGGCCGCCAATCCATCATTGTTCTTGCAGATCGGCAGGATACCGCTGAAGACTATGACCTTTCCTCCCGGCAAGACGAATGCATTCGCCTGATGTGGGTCCTCAATAAGATGTACCTCCCAACCCACCTTCCTGCCTGGATAATCCTCGCCAATCTGCCCCGTCCCTAAATTCCCACCATCAATCAGTCGTTGCAACACCTTCTCAACCCTCCTCACCCTCGGATCCCACTTCGGCACCAGAGCGCCCGCCTGCGCAGCCTGCTGCACGATCTGTTGGTATGCAATTACGCCCTGCTCCTCCGCTGATTCTTCGCTATAGCAGTTGAATCGCCGTCTGCCAGATACGGGAACGGTTTCGATGTGGGTGACGTAGAAGATGAACAAGGAGCCGCTGGTGAGGACGACGATGGTGCGGAACTTTGTGGAGCGTCCGACGGCTTTGAGGTTCTCGATTGTTATGAGTGGTTTGGCGTTCGCGGCTTTGATCGGGTCGAAGTGTGGTCCGTCGGAGTAGCGTGGGCGCCGGCGGTGGGGGCCTGAACCATATCGTTGAGGTCGAGGTGAGGTGTGAAAGAGACATTGCTGCCGAGGTCTTGGTGCTTTTGAGGTAGTATTAGCTTTCGGTCGTGATGTGCGGCCTAAAGAGCTGAGGTGTCGAGATGTGGAAGAGAATGGTGCTGGCGGCGCGCATAGCTTGCTGGCACCTTCCGTGAGCTGGGTTTTCGTTGCCGCTGTGCGCATGCACCGCATAGCGCTCATAGCTGCAGCGCGAAGAGGTCAAATATTTCGAACGAAAGACACGAGATGCGCATTTCGCGCTTGAGGACTGTTGCCTTTGTCGCGAACAACGCCGAGGCACGGATGACGCATGCCTATATCTGGCTGGCAGCGGGAGCTTATCGTGGTGTGGATCGGCCGCCATCACCGGGTTCGCCGAGCCGCTATCAGCTTCAGCACAACAACACCAAGGTGCTTTCACGATGTTGGAATTGTCACTGCAAAATACGCAAGTCAAACTTTGTGTATGGGCAGCTATCCAGTATTGGGAGCTGAACCCGTAGCTGAATTCGTCCTGTGAGGGGCCACGGAAGCTGAGTCGCGATATCTTATTCTTTTGTGTTTCCGTTCTTGAAGTTGTCGACCAGTCACTGCCGCACTGCCGCATGCGCATATCTCTACATTGTCCGGAGGCAGGCTACCTGCGGAAAGCTCGAGCGACGTCTCTTGAGTGCCAAGTTACGGTTGCTAAGTTTTCATGCTTCTGGTCGAACTCGCATAACTTTTAACGCGGCCGGCTCCCAGGTTGGCTCAATAGGCAGTGGAGCTGAACGATTTCGCTCGTCAAGCCGTGCTGGGGCCTTCCCGCAATTGCTAACCCATTTTGGGAGCGCCTGTTCTTAATTGCCTACTTTTCCCTTTACGCGGAGGTCGGTACTGAAGCAAACCGCGGGATGCTATCCAAAGATAGCGCCCTATGGAAGGCCATCTACACAACAGTCTGCCCTCTACGCCTACTGTTTTACATGGCCATTACGCCTGACGATATTGACCTCAGGTAGTGATCTCAGTTGAGGCTCCTTTGTCAAAAGCGAAGTCGTGGTGTGCAGACGCCATATGCGCGAGAACAATACTAAGCAACCGCGACCTATTTCTAGACGGCCTCCCCCACCGCAAGCAGAAGCTCAAGACTCCGTGGTCATAGCGTGTTTGTCTTTCGTCGAGGATGACGTTGAGAAATTGAGTCGAATAAGCTTCTCCTTCAACGTGTTGCGTCTAATCAGGAGAGGGGGAGTTCAGAGGCAGATCTGTGCTGACACCCCCTCATAGTCGCGGTCACAGCTGAAAACGTACAAGTAGCCTTCTGAAGCCAGGTAGGAAATTTCACTCCAGCTTCACTTCAACCTCCAAGCTCTAGTCATTCTTTGCCACGCCAGCCCTCAGCCTCATCTGTAACATCTAAAACCCCTTCGACGAAGCATGAGAGGCAGCCTTCTTCATAATACACTCCTTATTAACAATTATTGACATCATAAAATCTCGCGCAATTCGAAAGCTTTCGGAATACTGGTTAGCAATCGGTTGGCAACGATTGACAGGACAATGGCCCTCTTGCGTTCTACCTCGCACCGCCCTCATCACCGGCGGATTTCGTGGCAGGTCAACCAGCTATGCAAACCCGATTAGTGGTCCTCAAGAGTCAAGCCATGTTATGGTAAGCCGAGAAAGTCAGCCTCATCTTTGTCCAGTATGCCGCCTCCGCAGAGCATCGTTGAGTATACATTTCTCATTCTCATACTCTAATATGTACATTCATTCACTTCACTTCCACCATCAAATCAATAACAATCATGCCTAAATGCCGACACCTCCATGTCGCGCCAATCATGATAATGGGTATCCTTATATCCCCTCACGCCATATTCCTTGCGCCTCATGCTTCCACACTCCCTATTATGTGACCTAAAAGAATACCTCAATGAGATGCTCCGACACATTGTGTCCCAATGTGTCTGTGGCCGAAAGCGGCGCAAGATCAACCAAACGCCGTTGGATATCATAAATGCCCTGATGTATGCCATCAAAACATTTCGTGGATGCCTTGAAAGGCTTCGCTCCATAAACGCCAAAAAATTCCTCCGACGGCAAAGCGTCGTCTCAAATAAACAATTTTGGCCTATATTGATATATGCAGGTCGTAATCCTCTTCCTCTCATAATTGCTTCGCCTCTCTTATGCTGATCCTTCCTCGTCCGTTTCGTGCTCTCTCCCTCAATAGCGATGCTATGCTTTCAAAGCCTGCGGCCCAGATGCATTAATTCTCTTAAACTCCGGCTCACCCACACCACTCTTCATATCCTCATCGTGTGGTCTCTTCCCGTTCTCATTCTTCTCAGCACTCGAAAGTGCAGCCGCAGCAGTAGTTGTAGGCGCAGTTTGGCCGTGCTCTTGTGCCGGTTGTGGCTGAGGAGCAACAGAAGCCGAAGGGCTCCTGCCGTTGATCGGCGTGAGTGGCTCTGGCACCGGGGCCTGTAAAGGTTGCATGGGCTGCGGTAACTGCTGTGACAGCGGCGGCGTCTCAACAGATAACTTCGGTGTTTGGGTCTCGGACGCTTGCTGGACAGGCGCTGGTGGTGGTGCTTGTTGTGGCACAGCTACTGGTTGCTGAGGCGCCGGCTGTCGAGGCAAAGACTGTCGCTGCCCACCAATTTGCACACCTTGTGTCACACCACCACTTATGTTATGAACGGCGCCATTTGAAGTTGTCTGCTGCAGTGGTTGGGCAGGATTCGACGACGTCGGCGTATTCGTTTGCTGCCCCGCATTGACTGCACCCTGCAATGCCAAATTCATTATCGGTGTCGCAATACCAGTAGCTGGACTAGCACTCATACTTCCATGTCTCGTCTGATTTGCACTACCTGATCCAGATGCCGTGCGAGACATGCCAGGAGTAACCATAGGTGGTCTCGGGACAGACGGCCCAGCAGGACGGTTTTGTGACTGCCCGGAGAACGATGGACGCTGAACGGAAGGCTTTGGAGCCTCTGCCTGAGTTTTCTGTGGGGCAGCCGTCTGCGGCGAGATAATGGCCAATGGTTGCCTTGGGGCTTCGTTCGACTGCTGTGGTGGAGGTTGCGAAGGCTGCTGGTAGCCTTGTGGTGGAACGTTCTGCTGCAATGGCTGTTGTACTGGCTGCTGCATGTGTTGTGGTTGAGGTGGTGGATAAGGTGCCTGCCCTTGATGTGGTGGTGGCTGCATGTGCTGCGGCATTGGGGGGGGTGGTCCTCCTTGTGGTGGATACTGTGGCTGTTGCTGAGCAGAAGGAAACTTGGCTAAGAGTTGCCTCAAAGCAGTGATGATCTGGTCCTCCATCTTGTGCTCCGCAAGAGAACTGGAGATATTGCTTTGCGTGCTTAAGCCAGTGGCCCTGTTGATTGCAGATGCCACAATCGCATCTGCCTTGCTAGTCTTCGCTTTCATGTTGTTGACTAAAGCAACACGAAAGTTGTCGATGGCCTGTTGGCGCTTCGCATCATGGTTAACAGGAGGTGCTTGCTGGATCGGTCGTGGCTGCTGCTGATATGGATTTTGTTGAGGCGGCGGTGGACCATGCTGTTGCATCATCGGAGTCTGCGGCTGCTGCTGAGGCGGAAGCGGGCCTTGTGGTGGCTTCGGCGCATATGGAGAACTGTATGTACCAGTAGCTGGGGCAAGCGGCTGGGCCGTTGACATCACCGGGGGATAACCAGGAGGTGGATGTCCATTCATTTGTGGTGGAGCTCCTGGTGGCATCGCATACATTGGCTGGCCCATGTATGGTGGCTGGCCTGGACGCATGTGCGGTGGCATCATATATCCAGGCGGAGGCATCATGCCTTGAGGCATATAGCCGGGAGGTGGTGGTCCTGCACGATATATAGGCTGATGCTGAAGATGTGGGGGTAGTTGATGCAGAGGCGGCGTCGGCCTTCTCTTCTTCTCCTTCTCGATCGAGACTCCATCCACAATAGCCCACATCCAACCCTTGCCATCTCTCTCGACCTTCCTAAAAGCATGATGTTGTGACAGATTGTGCCTTACACTACTCTGCCAACCATTTGTGTTGCACTTCAGTACAAAGAATGGGTATCTGCGTTGAATGGCACGGTAGATCTGCGGCAAAGACATCTGACCAGTTGGGGAGTTGCTGAGAGCTTCATGGATAAGAGTGACATAGTTAGCTTGTGGTTTGGCAAGCTGCTCAGGTGTAAGGTCCGCCTCATTGAAAGTGGGCGAAGGCGACCGAGGTGGCTTCGTGGACTTCTTCTCCTTGTTCTGTTTGTTGTATGCCTCGTCGCCAGAGCCATGTTGTGGGAAACCGGGTGCTTCTGGGTCCTTTGGCTTGCGCTTTGTGTACTTGCGCTTCTCGGTCTTCACAGGCGACTCTTCGAGCGGGTTCTTCCTCGGTCTGCCAACCTTGTTCTTGCCAGATATCGATTGTCCCATATCCATGCCCATTCCCATTCCCATGCCCATTTGCATGCCGGGTTGACCATTGACCATCTGCTCTTCCATCATAGCCCTCTGCTGAGCCTCCTTCTTGGCAAGTTGCTGTTCTCTCTTCGACATGATGCCATTTTTGGGTGGTCTTCCCGGGCCACGCTTCTTCTGAGGCATCGGGAACTGGAAGTCTGGCAGTCCAGTTCTGTGCTGTTGCTGCTCCTGTGGCTGATGTTGCGGCTGAGCTTGCTGATACTGCTGTTGATTCTGTTGGTTCTGCTGGTGCTGTTTCAGAAGTTGCTGTTGCTGCTCATGCTGTTGCTCCTCAAGTGTCAGCTGTCGTACGGGTTGACTTAGTCGCTCATCTTGCACCGCTTGCGTCTCTTCCCGTACATCATTCACCTCGTCTTCGTCTTGTACATCCGATAACGAGCTGAGCTCGTCATCATCATCAAAGTTATTCTGAGGAGTCACCGGGTTCTCTTCACCTTGCTGCTGAAGATTTTCAAACTCATCGTCGTCATCATGCTCGATACCTGGTTGTGGTATGTCTGCCTCATTCGACTCTTCATCACTGCTATCACCAAGCAGTGCCGCATCTCGAGGGGTCTCAAACTCAAAGCTCATCTCTTTGTCGCCCTCACGATACCGCTCAGGCGCCGCGCCCTCTTTCTCCATGGGCATCTCGGCACCAGTCTCTCCTATGGCAACATCTGGTAGCACGAAGCGCACAACGACACCACCAATCTGGAGATAACTGCCAGACTTCAGTGGTATAATATCCTGGTAGTAGTAGAACACGTCATCAACGAAGGCACCATTGCGACCTATTATCTCAGCTTCAAACAAGGATTTCTTCGCATTATAGAAGATCTTGACGTGCTGGCGCGAGATAGCCTTGTATCCACTGGCCGGCGTGCTTGCTGGAGGATGTATACCGACAAGAGGACAGTCGTGTGGTGATGGACGAAGAATACTTGGGTCTACTGGCACAGCTCCTTGAGTCTCTGGACCCTTGCGGCGGGTGGGTTGTTGTGGCTGATAATTGATCTTCTCCAGCGGCTGCACCAAAGACGGCCGCCGCGACACCTTCTGCGACATCGATCCACCAGACTTCGTCTTCTTGCTGGCCTTCTTCTTCCGCCTCGCCCGAGAATCGCTATCCGAGTCGCTGCCTTCCCTAAGGATGCCCGCACTTTCACTTATTACAGAACGAGCATGTCGGCTCTTGCTTCCTTCCCTCTTTACGCGCACGGGCGTCTGTGACACTCCCTCGCCAGCCTCCTCTTCCAGTTTTATCCTCTCCAGCTCAGTATCGCGGCGCATGGCGGCTTTTGCGGCAGCAAGGTCACGACCAAGGATGACCTGGTATGTATTCATGTAGAACTGTCCGTCTTCGAATTCCAGCAGCGCATAGGCTGAGATACGTGTCTCGTCGGGCGGCTGTTGGTATAGGGGTTTGTGATCGTAGTGTGCCATCATCATGTCGTCTCCGTAGCCTATGGCGTTGCTCGACATGTTTGCCAAAGCCGCGGCATCCATAGTCAGGTCGTGACTGCCTGGCGCACACTGGTATGCCAGCATGTTGTCAAGTTGTTGTTGCTGCGCCATCGTCATCTGAGGGTAATTCTCCGCGTCATCCTCCATGTCTAGGGTCTCAGGTATCGCAGGCTCATTGACAGTTATCTCCTTCTTGATCTGGGCGGGAGGAGTTCTCGGTATGTCGGTCGTCGCGTCAGTATTCGGGGGCGGCGTTGCAGTCGTAGCGATCTGTAGTTGTTCTATTGAAGCCAATCCATTTGGTGATGGGCTATTGCTATTGTTTTCCATGATCCGTACATTGACGTTATTCTTCGTTGCGATCTTTGCGATCTTTGCGATCTTTGCGTCTATTGCGGTGTTATCGGCAGCGGTGTATACGTTGTTGGACGGGCTGTCATCTAGGACGGTCGTCGCGATAGACGCGATGACCTCCTGATCAGCAGCATGCGGTGAAGTCATCGCTGTCGCTCAATTGTCGAGACAGCTCTTCCACCGGCGGTAATGGCGTACAGAAACTGTATCGTGGTGTTGTACCGCAGTGAGGCTCAAGTCACGCTTCCTTCGATTATCGCGAGGCAGGGAAAGCGGAGAGGTGTCGCTCGTTCGTATCTCTGATTGCGACAATCGCTATCCTACCATTCCCATGTGGTTTAGTGTCAAGTCATGTGATATGGAGCGGCTTAAAGTGGACCGGTAGCGCCAACGTTTATTTTGACAACTTCGACACTTCAACTGTGATAAGCGCGCGTCTAACGGGGGACTCAATCATTAGGAGGTACATTTGGCTTGAGTTGTCATTCTTATTCTGGTCTATGGCTTCTGCTTCCAGGTTGGTTTCTTCTCTCGGCTATTTTGCTTGCGCGCGCAATATTCTCTGAATCCCTTCTCACAGGCGCCAGCATGGAAGAGTTTAGCTTTGGCACGCATCCGCGCATCTGATGGCTCTCGACCAGAAATGGAGCCTCAGGATAGACAGTGGTTTACTGCAGAGTTATTGGCTTTCAGGACAGTTTGGAATGACAGTGTCATCATTTAGCTGGACTGGGCGAATCCTTTCTGTGACGTATCGATCTCAGCTGTTCCCTCATTGGTCAGTACTAAGTCGGCCAGAAGCATGTCATTCTGCAAAGACCTCTTCACTGCCTCATATCTTCTTGTCTTTGCCAGTTGTTCCTCCACCCGCACCGGTGTCCCATATCTACGCATTCTCGACCGCACTGTGCCTCCGCACTTGATTCAGCACCCACGCGACCTCAGATTCCGAGGCCTTCCATTCTCGACCGTCACTCTGCAATTTAAAGATGGCAGCCTTACCGTCCCCCCTCGCCATGGGCGACACAGATCGCGGTGATTGGTGTGCAATAAAGGTGTTCGGGCCTTGTATTGCCGTCCCCATTGTAGTGGTTATGGCAGTATGTCCACGTTAAGCTCTTATCATTGCGGTCACTGCTTCCATTGCTCCCTTGCCATTGTCCCCTAATAAAAATGTTTCCTTTTGCCAGTACAGATGCTGATTTACTCCCAGGTGGTCGTATGGCCAGCTTCAATATTTTGTGGTTGCTGCGTGACGCAGAGAGGAAAGAACATGTGGACGCTGCCCTCCATAAAGTATAACGAAATAGTAAGCAAGATACCGTGTTAAATGAAATGAACTCACCGTTGTCCACCACGCGCCAGTTTCGCGCGCAGTTGTCGCGACCGGGGCTGCAGCCTGCACCGATCTCCTTGCTCAGCTTGCTTCTTGCTCCTCCACATAACCACAAGTGTCTCATACTGTCGAACCTTTGCCAGCCCCTCTTACACTCTGTTCCTGATCTCGAGCTATACCTCGAAATATACACCTGCAAGTAACCAGTTCTGCGTCACACGCCTGGTTTAATCTCGAAACCCATCTCGACACCCATCTCAAAATCCTGGACGTCCCGCGCAAGATGGCACCATCCGACTTGGACTCCTCGCCAGATTTGCCCTCCCCCTGCTCCGGCGCCTCAATCGATCCCCACAAGACGGACCCCCAGTATAACAGGCTCATCCGCGAGCTGGTGTACAACCGCTCCCCCTGCCCAAGCCCAGAACCACCATCCGGCCGCCGCCTCTCAACGCCAGACCGCGATGCTTCAGCCGCCGCACTTACAGCCGCGGCCAACTCAATCGATGCGATGATCGATGAGTACGGTCCACTGAGCCCAAACACATCACGCCTTTATGCCGGGCGCCCAGCGTCGCCAG
>RCNJ01000702.1_pt1 | contig 10244 bp, 6 predicted proteins | sample 2041171 | NCBI WGS metagenome assembly RCNJ01 (sample SAMN09708213, study PRJNA481090) | feces metagenome | biome: feces | host: Pygoscelis adeliae | place: Antarctica: Rookery Lake | collected 2010-03-01 | reverse complement strand
CTGGCGACCTTCCAGATGGTCTCCGATGTTGGCGCTATCATCGGCCCTATTTTGGCCGGGCTCTTGGTGGAGCACTTTTCGTTCAAGGCGGCCTTTGTTGCTACCGGTGTGATCTGTCTGCTGGCGCTGCTGCCGTGGCTGCGGGCCTCGGAAACCCTGCCGCCAGCGGCGGTCGTCGAGGAACGGGTGGGTTAGCGGCCGCCATCAGCAGCGCGCCGCAACGGCACGCAACGCGCTATCGTCCGAATCGGTGATCGGGAGACCGTATGCGATGGCTGCGGACAAGTATTTTCCCGCGTAGAAACACCGGTACGCGAGGTGGTCGGGGAGCCAGTCGCCGGGAGTGCTGTCGCCCTTCCGCTGGTTGTCTGCGCCATTGACGGCAAGCAGGTTGTAGGTGATGTCATTGGAGAAGTGCATTCGCATTTCGGTTGGCCATGCATGCGCGCCGAGGTCCCAGGCCGCGGCAAGCGGAAAGACATGGTCGATGTGTACCGCGCTGGCGTCCTTCTTCTGAAACTCCAAGATCTGGCCCGAATACGGATCGGACAGGATCCCTGCGACCACCACGCAGTCACGTGTGCCGGGACGGTATTCGACGTGTTCGAGGGTTTTGGCCAGCACGTCGTTGCGGGTGTCACAGCCGTTGTGGCCACCCTCGGCGGCGGTGTCATCAGACCAGGCAGGGCCGAACACGCAGCCTTCGCCAGCCCCGCAGCCACGCTGGTAGCCAGGTACCCGCGTACGTTCTGGGACCCGGTTGACGTCGCGCAGTAAGGCTTCGATCGCGGCACGGCTGGGGCTACCCGGTGCTGGCAGATCCGAATTCAGCTGCAGGCGGTCGCAACGGGCAAGCATGAGGACGCAGAGCGCCAGCAAACCCAGGCTAGCGGCGCGGATCAGAAATCGTTTGCCGGATGTGGAAATTTCCCCCATAGTGCACCCTGTTCTGGCGTCCCCCCGGATCGCCCTGCGGCCAGTGTGGCAGATCGGTCGTACCGCGGATGGCCGATGGCCTCTTTGACCCGATGAGCTCTAGGGGATTGGCCAACACCAGCGTCCAATCGCAAACATTGAAGGGCCAGTTTCGTGTTGAATTACTTTGCGACACAATCAAGTTGAACGTTGAACATGTACCGAACGCAGACTATCTAATTGCCGCTGCGCATGGCTAAAATACTGCGGTCCCATGCCGCGAATGGGATGGCCGGTGGCGCGAGGCCGCCGAGTTAATCAGCGTTTGGCGCTGTGCGCGTCATCAGACCCCGACGGCGGATGGGGACTTGAGGGGGCTTCAGTGGGCGTAGGTCGGCATCATGTCGAGAAGGACTCCGGAGGGGTCGGCGGATACGTTATCGCGGGCGTCATCCTGGTCGCGGTCGTTCTCGCCGGCTACCTCTTCGTGGATATGGCGAGCGCCAGCGGCAACTGCGCCTCGATGACGGAGGTTTCCCTTAACGCCTCACCAGACATCGCACCATCGATCGCGGAGTTGGTGGCGACAACCCTGCCCCAGGACCGTGGTTGCGTTGAAATTGAGGTCGTGGCGCGGGATTCAGCTGCGGCGACACAGGGACTCGTGGGTGGCGCGGATGCACCGGACCTGTGGATCCCGGATTCGATGGGCTGGGTGCGCAAGGCGAATCAGTCACTGGCTGACCCCGTCGTCCTGGCATCGCAAGCGGTAGCCGTCTCGCCGGCAGTGATCTTGTCGAAGACGGGAACGGCGGAGACCCCCGCCAGTTGGATCGACGTGATGCGCACGCCGGAGATTCGACTCGGAAATCCCGTGGCGAGTGCGACGGCTGCCGCGCCGGTGCTGGCGGCGGTCGCCGAGAGCGAGGCCTCTAATACGGACCCTGAGGCAGTAGCAGCGTCATTAGTGCCGGCCGCGCAGGCTCAGAGCAAGCAACTCAGCAAGGATGCATTGAGATCATCCGATGGCGCGCCGCGCGTGGCCGACTCGGTGCGGAGCAATGGCGGTATGGGTGTGGTGACCGAGCAAGCGGCCGTCGCGCTCGGTTCGGAGTTCGAGTCTCGCGTGCCCGCATCCGGCACCGTCTTCATGGAGTACCCGCTGGTGGTGTCCGCACCGCTAGAGCACCGTGCGGAGGCCACCGCCGCGGCCGCGCAGGTTCTGGACATGTTGGATTCAGACGGAGGCGGTGAGGTCTTATCGGCGGCCGGGTTCCGCACTACGTCCGACATCCCACTCGACGGTGGGCGTGGGGTTGGCGAGGTCACCGAGTTGGTGATCGGCAACGCCGCCGCCGCCGAACAAGCATTGGCCCGGTGGAACGCCTTGGCGGCGCCCACTCGCGGATTGGTCGTGATCGACGTCTCGGGCTCGATGGCCGCGCCCGCAGGCCAGGACGCGACTCGGATCTCGCTGACCCAGCGGGCGGCTCTGGTTGGTGAGGCGCTGTTCCCCGGTAACGCGCAACTCGGCCTCTGGGCGTTCTCGCTCGATCTGGACGGCCCCGGGAAGGATTATGTGGAGCTGGCAGAGATTGAGGTACTGGATGCGCCTGCCGGGGCTGGCACCCACCGCGACGTGCTGGCCGAGGCGCTGGGTTCGCTCGACTCGATGGTCCACGGCGGCACCGGGCTCTACGACACGACGTTTGCGGCTTATCAAGAGGTGTTGGCTGGCTACGACCCGAACGCTGTCAACGCGGTGATCCTGTTGACGGACGGCGAGAATGAGGATCCGTCGAGCATCACCCGCGAGCAACTGATGGAGGGGCTGGCCCGGTTAGCGGATCCCGCTAAGCCTGTGGTGGTGATCGCGATCGGCATCACCGACGACGCGGACGCGGAGGTGCTCGCTGAGATTGCGAAGGTGACGGGCGGGTCCAGCTATGTGGCGCGCGATCCTAGCGATATCCCGATGGTGTTTGTCAAGGCATTGAGCCAGCGTCAGGGGTAATCCGTAGGCTCGGGTCGACCCGAGCCTTGGGCCGACCCCACCAGAGAGGACCGCTGCCGCCGCTGTGTCTGACGTGAATAATTCCGCTGGCCCGGGCGGTCCTGCCGGATTGCATGGTTTGTGGGAAGCGGGAGTCGGTCTGCTGGTCTGGTCCACCGAGGAGTCGCGGGTCCGCGCGCTTGCCCACATGCTGGGTCGGCGCCCGCCTCGGCACCATGCTCAAGTACTGGTGGATCCTGTCGCCGGGACTGTTGAGCGCTATCGCGCGATTGGCTTCGCCCCAGACGGCGCTGCCGAGTACTTATCCGGGCTGGCGGCGGACCCAGATCGGCCTGATATCTGCGCCGACCTACGCTACCTCGCGCTGGTGGTGGCGGGACTACAGCGATGGGCGCACGCGGGGCTGGTGGTGCCGGAGGTCACGGCCCAGGACGGGCAATGGTCGCCGCGCTGGCGTCTGCTCGGGACCATGCGGCAGCGGGCATGGCAGGCGGAGTGGATCGCAGCTATGCCGCCAGTGCTGTTCGGCCACGGCGGACCGAACGAACCGCCGGCCACGCGTGCGACGGGAGTGTTTCTCGACTTCACGCAGGCGCTGGCGGACGCTGTTGTTCGCCGTGAATTGGGTGCGATGGATAGTGCGAGTCGGCAATGGCGGCATCCGCTCATCGCCGCACTGGTGTCGGGCCAAGAGCTGTCCGGGCAGAGCCATTCTACGCACGGCCCGCGGGTAGCAAATCGGCTCGAAGCCTGGCGCGAGAGCCTGCAGGCGGGTGAGCCCACGTTGGTTTTGCGCCTGGTAGAGCCCGTTGAGCAGGAGTTGGGGACCAGTGCGCGGCGAGGGGGCCAACCAGGGGATGAGCCAGGGGATGACGCGGTGCCGATCTGGCGGCTCCAGGTGTGTCTGCGCGCCGACGGAGAGGCCCCGACGCCGGTCGTGCTGCATAGAACCGATCGCGAGTCCATCCATCGCGCGCTCACGGAACTGACGCGCGCAATGGACGCCTACCCCCTCCTCAAGGAACTGCCGCGGGACCTGGATTCGCTAGATCTGCTCTTGCCTTCCCCGGCCGTGACGGATCTGGTCCGCCACGGTGCCCACGCCCTGACCGAGTCCGGCATCACGATGTTATTGCCAAGGGCCTGGCGGGTGATGACGCCATCCCTGCGCGTGCACGTGAGCACCCCGGAGGTGTCGGTGCGCAGCAGCGATTCCGAGGTGGGGATGGCGCAACTGCTTGATTTCGACGTGCGTCTTGCCTTGGGTGACCAATTGCTGTGGCCAGACGAGGTGGCGGAGCTAGTTCGACAGCAAGGCGGGCTGGTGCGGCTACGGGGCGAATGGGTGCAGGCCGATGCGGACGCTTTGGCCGCCGCTGCCGAATACTTGGAAACCCAGCGCGGCTCGCCGGCGACCCTTGCGCGGCTGATGAACATGTTGGCGGTGGATCCGCCGCCGGTTCCGGTGTCAGAAGTCTCCGCGACGGGCTGGGTGGACACCCTCCTACGCGGTGTTGGCCGAGAGGGGGACGGGTCTGTCCGGGGTCCTGGCCAGGCCGCTATCTCAGCGCCTGCCGGGCTGACCGCCACGCTGCGGCCGTACCAACTGCGGGGCCTCCAATGGCTCTCGTTCATGAGCGAGAGAGGTCTCGGCGCGGTGCTCGCAGACGACATGGGGCTGGGCAAGACCATTCAACTGTTGGCGCTGCTCCTACACGAGCGGGAATCGACTCAGGAGCGGCCAGCGGCGACCTTGCTCGTGTGCCCGATGTCGGTGGTCGGCAACTGGCAGCGGGAGGCGGAGACGTTCGCGCCCTCCTTGCGGGTTCTAGTTCAGCATGGCCCGGACCGCGCGAAGGGCGAGCAGTTGGCGCGCCAGGTCTCGTCTGCGGATCTGGTGATCACCACCTACGCGCTGCTAGCTCGCGATGTCGACGAACTGAAGGCGCTGACATTCGACCGGGTGGTCCTTGACGAGGCGCAGCACGTGAAGAACGAGCGCACCTCCCAATCTCGGGCCGTCCGACAACTCGCCGTGCGGCATCGCCTGGCCTTGACCGGCACCCCCGTGGAGAACCGGTTGGCGGAACTGCGGGCGATCCTCAACTTCGCGAATCCCGGGATGCTTGGCAGCGCCGCCAAGTTCCGGGCGGCCTTCGCTGTGCCCATTGAGGCGGACCGCGACGAGGAGGCCGCGGCGCGGTTGCGTGCTGCGACTGCACCGTTCATCTTGCGTCGAGTAAAGACAGATCCAACGGTGATCGATGACTTGCCCGCGAAGCAAGAGATGACGGTTCGAGTCAACCTCACCCAAGTGCAAGCGACGCTGTACCAGGCAGTTCTCGACGATATGCAGGGCAAGATCGAAGGGGCCACGGGGATGGCCCGGCGCGGTGCCGTGTTGACCGCCCTCCTCCGTCTCAAGCAGGTCTGCAACCATCCCGCTCAATTTCATTCTGACGGCTCCCCGCTGCTGCGCCGCGCGGAGCATCGCAGCGGGAAGCTCGCGCTGGTGGAGGACATCATTGATGGCGTGGTCGGTGACGACGAGCGGATTCTGCTGTTCACGCAGTTCCGTGAGTTTGGCGCGATGCTCACCCCGTGGCTGGCCAAGCGATTTGATACCGACAGCATCCCATTTCTGCATGGTGGGGCGAGCAAGACGGCGCGCGATAAGATGGTGGCCCGTTTTCAGGAGGGGGAGGGGCCGCCGATCATGGTCCTGTCCCTCAAGGCCGGGGGCACCGGGATCAACTTGACGGCCGCGAATCACGTAGTGCACCTAGATCGTTGGTGGAATCCTGCGGTGGAGAACCAGGCAACTGACCGTGCTTTCCGGATTGGCCAGCAGCGTGCGGTGCAGGTTCGCAAACTGGTGTGCGTGGAGACTCTCGAGGAGCGCATCGACGCCATGCTCTATGGCAAGCGGGAATTGGCGGAACTGAGCCTGGGCGCGGGGGAGGGCTGGGTCAGCGAGCTCTCCGATGCGGCGCTGCGGGATCTGCTGCGATTGGGCAAGGAAGCGGTGGGGGAATGACAGGAAAGAAGCGGAGTGGGCCCGGCATCGCGCTGGAGAGCCAGCGCGGCGGCTCCGGCACCTCCTGGTGGGCACGGAGCATGGTGAACGTGATGGAGGATCTTCTCGACGAGGACCTACTGCGTAAAGGCAGGCAGGTGGCGCGCGCGGGCAAGGTGCTGTCGGTGGAGATCACTCCCGGGCTTGTCAGGGGTGATGTGCAGGGCAGCCAGATCGAGCCATTCCGCGCGAGTCTGTCGTTCCGTGCACTGGATCGATATGACCGCGCGGATCTCATCGAGCAGCTCCGCTGCACCATGGGCTCGCTGTCTGCCTTAACTACTGGCTCCGTGCCTCCGGAGTTGGCGGAGCGGCTCCTGCCCGCGGACGCTGGCGATCTGGACTTCGACTGCACTTGCCCGGACTACGCCTGGCCATGTAGCCATGCGGCCGCGCTGGTCTATCTGACGGCGCAGCGGCTGGAATCCGAGCCCCTCGCGATACTCACGCTGCGCGGGATGGACTTGGACACGCTGATCGACGCGGTTGGTGCGGCGGGCGTCGGCGGGGAGTCGGACCTATCGGCATCGATAGACCACTTCGGTGTCGAACAGCAGTGGCCGCAGCTACCACCGGAACGCGACGATCAGGATCTGCCGGCGACGGCGCTGCTGGACCCGCTGCTGCTGCGGTCCGCGCTGCGAGTGTTCGGGCCCGACCTACACGATGCGGAGGGGGACTTGGCGTACCTCTACCGCCGCTTGATGCAGTGACTGCGACCGAGCCCCGATCTTCCGCTCGGTGAGATTTCCGCTCGGTGAGACTGCAGTCGCGTCTTGGCGAAAGAAAGGCCAGCATCCAGGGAGGTCGTTCGCATGCGTGGTGCGAGGATATCCGTGACCGCTGCAGAAGAGGTATGGCTCAGATGGTCGAGAACCCGAAGAGCGCTGTCGATGTCGGCGACGGGGTTTACCAGGTATCTGTGCCCTTCACCAACCCGCTGAACGACACCCTCGTGTACGTAATGGAGTCCAAAAACGGCCTCGTCCTCGTGGACGCTGGTTGGGACGATGACACGGCGTGGGCGGGACTGCAGGCTGGAATCGAGGAGATCGGCTACACGATGGCCGATATCGAGGGCGTCGTATTGACGCATTACCACCCCGACCACACCGGATTGGTCGGGCGGGTGCGTGAGGCGTCGGGTGCATGGATCGCGATGCACGAGTCCGACTATTACTGGTTCGATTTGATGTCGGCGGAGCGTGGGCCGCAGTGGCTGGAGGGCCACCTCGAGAACTTGACGCTGGCAGGCGCCTCGAGCGCTGATTTGGAGGCCTTCAAGGTGGCTGGCTCGGGCCGTGCACCGGTGGGGCCGGAGTCGCGCCCCGACCGGATCCTCGGCAACGACGAGATGATTCCGCTCGCTGGCCGCGCACTGCGCACCGTATGGACGCCAGGGCACACCCCCGGTCACGTCTGCTTTCTTCTCGAGGAGGCCAAGACGATGTTCACCGGCGACCATGTGCTGGAGAAGACGACACCGCATGTGGGCAGCTTCGTGTACCCGCTCGACGAGAGCGACGCGCTGGCAGACTTTATGGACTCGCTGCGGCGGGTGGGAGACATGGATATCGTGCGCGGGCTCGGTGCGCATGGCGTACCTATCGCGGACGTGGCCGCGCGCTCGGCCGGGCTGATCGCGCACCACGAGGAGCGGCTCGAGCATCTGTACCGAGATTTCGGCGAAGATCGGCTCTCCGTGTGGCAGGTCGCGGAGCGCATGCGCTGGTACAAGCCGTGGGACGAGTTGCCGTCGCTGGGCAAGCAGATGGCGCTTTCCGAGGGCGCTGCACACCTGCGGCACCTCGTAGCCCGTGGCCGCGTGGCCCAGGTGTCAGGCTCGGAGCCAGCGCTGTTCGAGCGGGTTTCAAGCTAGGCGGGCTTCGAGCTAGGAAGGTTCGGGGGCGGGCTTGCGACGCTGGACTTGCACCGTCGCAAGCTTCCACAGGCCGCTGAGTCCGACTACTACACCTGAGGCCAGAAGCACCGAGCCGATGGTGTCGGACAGGAAATGCGCGCCCAGGATCACGCGGGAAAACGCGATCAGGACAATCAGCATGACACCGCCCACCACGACCGTGTCGCGCCAGTCGACGTTGTGGGCGAGGAAGAACACGGCAAAAACGACGGCGGTTGTCAGGGCCACGTGGCCGCTGGGATAACCGGCACCCTGCTCGAGGCCGAACTGGGGCCGCGGCCGATCAATGATCGCCTTGATCGCGAGCGTGCTGAACCAACCGCCGCCAATCGTGACCAGCACCATCAGCGCCGCACCCCAACGTCGGCGCAGTCCTAGGCCCAGCGTGAACAACGCCAAGATCGTCACGCCGCCGATGGGGGAGAACATGGCGCTAGCCATCAGCATGACCGTGTGCACCCAGCCGTTGTCCAAGGCCCGCAGGTTGTTGCTGATGGCCAGATCCTGCTCGGACAGCCAATTTGCTTTCGTTACCGCCAGTCCGAGTCCCACGGACAGGGCGATGAGCAGGACTGAGGTGAACTGCCATAGGCGGATTCGTGGCACGGAGTTCTCCCATATATTGGGGCGGACAGGACTGGGTAGCTCAGAATTGGGTAGCTCAGGAAGCGGATCGAGGACCTGCCCGCGCAATTGTGCCTGCCGTGGGTTGATCCCGCCGTGCTTTGATCCTGCCGTGCTTTGATCCTGCCGTGGGTGGACCAGGTCGCGAATTAGTGAGTGCGCGTGTTGCAAAGAAAAACGCGGCCACAGTACTTCGTGGCCGCGCTGGTCTATGAATCTAAGGTGCCCCCGGCAGGATTCGAACCTGCGCCCCCGCCTCCGGAGGGCGGTGCTCTATCCCCTGAGCTACGGGGGCGCACCGGTTGTAAAGCCGGTGTGCTGTCGGACGTTTTAGAGACTATCGCATAGTCGGCACTATGAGGAAACCGGCCTTTGGCGGCGGCAGCGGTGGCGTTGCCTAGATGGCGAATGCCGCGCGGTGAGGGGCAGGCCATAAGATGTAAACCTGTGACTCCCGCTGACCTTGCCGCCCTCATCCGTGCCACTGCGGAAAAGGTGCTCACCGACCGTGGTCTAGACGTTTCAGTTCTACCGGAACGGCTGACGGTCGAGCGCCCTCGCAACCCCGAGCATGGCGACTACGCCAGCAATGTAGCAATGCAGGTGGCGAAGAAGCTGGGCCAGAACCCCCGTGAATTTGCCGCGTGGATTGCCGAGGCACTCGTCCTAGACGATGGGGTTGATGTCGCCGAGGTCGCGGGCCCCGGTTTTCTGAACATTCGTCTGGCCGCGGCGGCGCAGGGTGCCATCGTCACCAAGGTGCTCGAGGCGGGCACCAGCTACGGCTCGTCGGAGTTGCTGACAGGTACCAAGGTGAACCTCGAGTTCGTCTCCGCGAATCCCACCGGTCCAATCCACCTCGGTGGCACTCGCTGGGCCGCCGTGGGCGATGCGCTGGGCAGGGTGCTCTCCGCGCAGGGCGCTGAGGTCACTCGCGAGTACTACTTCAACGATCACGGCGGGCAGATCGACCGCTTCACCGAGTCGCTCATCGCCGCTGCGAAGGGGGAGGCGGCACCGGAGAATGGCTACGCGGGGGCCTACATCACGGAGACCGCCAGCACCATTGTCGCCCAGCGGCCAGACGCTTTGGGGCTGGACGAGGCTGAGCGGAACGAAACTTTTCGCGCCATTGGCGTGAGCTTGATGTTCGACCACATAAAGGGCTCACTCGCCGAGTTCGGAGTGGAGTTCGACGTGTACTTCCACGAGCACTCGCTCTTCGAGTCGGGTGCCGTTGATGCAGCCGTGGAACATCTGAAGAATTCCGGGGCGCTGTACCTCGAAGATGGCGCTTGGTGGCTGCGCAGCACTGACTTCGGCGACGACAAAGATCGGGTCGTCATCAAGTCCGACGGCAACGCCGCGTATATCGCAGGCGATATTGCCTACTTCCAGAACAAGCGGCAACGCGGCTTCGACCTATGCATCTACATGCTCGGTGCGGACCACCATGGTTACATCGGCCGGCTCAAAGCCGCCGCCGCGGCGTTTGGCGACGATCCAGACACCGTCGAGGTGATGATCGGCCAGATGGTGAACCTGGTGCGTGACGGTCTCGCGGTAAAGATGAGCAAGCGTGCGGGCACCGTCATCACGCTCGACGACCTTGTCGAGGCCATCGGGGTCGACGCTGCGCGATACTCGATGATCCGCTCCTCGGTGGACTCCAGCCTTGATATCGACCTGGAGCT
>RCNJ01000701.1_pt1 | contig 10263 bp, 11 predicted proteins | sample 2041171 | NCBI WGS metagenome assembly RCNJ01 (sample SAMN09708213, study PRJNA481090) | feces metagenome | biome: feces | host: Pygoscelis adeliae | place: Antarctica: Rookery Lake | collected 2010-03-01 | reverse complement strand
CAGGAGACGGCGATCGCCACGGGCAGCGAGGCACCATGGCGGGGCAACCTGACGATGCGGACATCGTGACAGAAGTACTTGCCCCCGAACTGGGCTCCGATGCCGAAGTGGCGGGTCAGTTCCAGGACCTTCTCCTCCAGGTCGATATCGCGGAAACCCCTTCCGGTCATCGCCCCGGTGGTCGGCAGGTTGTCCAGGTACTTGGCCGAACCGTATTTGGCCGTCTTCAAGGCGAACTCGGCACTGGTTCCTCCGATGACGATCGAGAGGTGGTAGGGCGGGCACGCAGCGGTGCCCAGTGACCGCAGCTTCTCGTCGAGGAAGGCGAGCATGGCGTTCTCGTTCAGGATGGCCTTCGTCTCCTGGTAGAGGAACGACTTATTCGCCGATCCCCCGCCCTTGGCCATGAACAGGAACTTGTACTGCTCCTCGTGGCCGGGCTCGGTATCGGCATAGAGCTCGATCTGGGCCGGCAAGTTGTTCCCGGTGGAGGTCTCCTGCCAGGTGGTCAGCGGAGCGAGCTGCGAATAGCGCAGGTTCAACTGGGTGTAGGCGTCATAGATGCCCTTCGAGAGGGCCTTTTCATCGGGCCCCTGGCTCAGCACCTGCTGGCCGCGTTTGCCCATCACGATCGCCGTGCCGGTGTCCTGGCACATCGGCAGGACCCCACCGGCGGCGATGTTCGCGTTCTTCAGCAGGTCCAGTGCCACGAACTGATCGTTCGGGCTGGCTTCCTCATCGTCGAGGATGTTGCGCAACTGCTGCAGGTGGGCGGGGCGCAGGTAATGGGAGATGTCATGCAGGGCGGTGCGGGCCAGATGCGCCAGGGCCCCGGGCTCGACCTCGAGGAAGTTCCGTCCGCCGGGTCCTTCGATGCGACGGACCCCGTCGGTTCCGATGAGGCGGTAGGGGGTGTCGTCCTGGCCGATCGGCAGCAGGTCCTCGTACTGGAACTCGGTCATGGGGCATCCTTGGCATCCTGCGGGTTGGTTGCCGCCCAGTCTAATTCGACGCACCTCCGAACCCCGAACCGCCACCTGCCCGTTCCGGGGGTGCGGGTTGCACATCGTCTGCGAGCGTGATCGGCTGGAAGGCATGAGCGAAAAGCCAACGCAGAACCCATCCGAAAACCCGGACCCCGACAAACCGCAGACGCACCTGGAAACCGTGCTGCATGAGGGCCAGGCCGATGAGGCCATGGCCGGTCAGGTCATTGCGACGTTCCTGTCCGAGGAAGTCTTCTTCCTCAGCCGTGAGCAGGTGACCGAGGAAACCGACAACGTCCAGCCGCTGCTGCTGCAGAATAAGGACGGTGAGCCCGTGATCGCTCTGTTCACGCACGTCAACCGGATCCCAGAGACGTACACCACCGAAGCCCCCTACGCCGTGCGCGTCGTCGGCGCAGCGGTGATCGACAACCTCGACGGTGCCGGTGTGGTCCTGAACCCGGGCCACCAGCTCGGTTTCGAGATCCCGGCCGAAGGCGTCGACGCGATCCGCCGCGATTTCGCCCCCGATGGAACCCCCGCACCGGAGGCCCCTCCCGAGGACGCCGCCGACGGCGAAGCGACCCCTGGGGCCTGAGTCCGTACCACCAGCATCAACAGATGGCCGTCGCCGGTTTACTGGCGGCGGCCATCTGCGTTCGGCGCCCAGGGGCTGCCTGACCGTCACCCGGGGACTACGCTGGAGTCATGAATCTGGAAGAAACGCCCCTTCCGGGCATCGGCATGCGCCGCGATGTCATGTTGGCCACGGGACGACGCGTCGGCGTCGTGATCAAACGCGAGGGCGGCATGGAGCTGATCATCTCCGAAAAACAGGATCCCGACGCCTGCCAGGCGGCCATACCGCTGACCTCCGAGGAAGCCGCGGCGATCGGCGGCCTGCTCGGCGCCCCGCAACTGGTGTCCGATCTCTCCGCGGAGCACCGCGAACTGCCCGGGGTCAACACCCAGCAGTTCGTCATCAGCCAGGACAGCCCCTATGCAGACCACACACTGGGCGATACCCATTTGCGCACGCGCACCCACGCATCCATCGTGGCCATTTCGCGCAGTGGCCAGGTCTTCGCCTCCCCCTCGCCGTCCTTCGAGCTCGAAGCCGGTGACGTCGTCGTCGTGGTCGGCACGGCAGACGGTCTCGACAAAGCGGCCCACCTGCTGAATCACGGATAGGGCCGGCCCGTGGAACCCACCACCGTCGTCCTGATCGAACTCGGCGCCGTCTTCCTCGGCCTCGGGCTTCTCGGACGTCTGGCGGCTCGGGTCGGCATGTCACCGGTCCCGCTCTACCTGCTCGGAGGGTTGGTCTTCGGCCATGGTGGTCTGGTCCCCCTCTCGGGGATCGAAGCGTTCGGAGACGTCGCCAGTGAAATCGGCGTGGTCCTGCTGTTGCTGATGCTCGGGCTGGAATACACCGCCAAGGAACTGGTCACCGGACTGCGCCGTTCTTGGCTGGCCGGTCTGGTCGACCTGGTCCTGAACTTCGTTCCCGGCGCCGCCCTGGCTCTCATCTTGGGGTGGGGAGTCATCGGGGGCCTGGTGCTCGGTGGGGTCACCTACATCTCCTCCTCGGGGATCGTCGCCAAGGTCCTGACCGATCTGGGCCGGTTGGGCAACCGCGAGACTCCGGTGGTGCTCTCCATCCTGGTGCTCGAGGATCTGGTGATGGCCGTCTACCTGCCGATCCTCACGGCTGCCCTGGCCGGGGTGAGTTTCTGGGGTGGGTTCCGGGCCGTGGGCGTCGCACTACTCGCCGTGACCCTGGTGTTGCTGCTGGCCCTGCGGTACGGCCCCCAGATATCGCGGCTCGTCCACTCCCCCGATCAGGAGAACTTCCTGCTCAAGCTCATCGGAGCCGCCCTGCTCGTGGCGGGACTCGCCGCGGCCCTGCAGGTTTCGGCGGCCGTGGGCGCCTTCCTGCTGGGCATTGCAATCTCCGGTTCGACGGCGCATTCCGCCGCCAAGGTCCTGGCCCCGCTGCGGGATCTGTTCGCGGCCATGTTCTTCGTCCTGTTCGGCATCAACACGGACCCGGCGACCATCCCTCCGGTGTTGCTCCTGGCTCTGGCCTTGGCCCTGGTGACGTCGGTGACGAAGATCTTCACCGGCGTCTGGGCCGCCCGTCGGGCCGGCATCGGTGTGCCGGGCCGGATCCGCGCCGGAACGGCGTTGATCGCCCGCGGGGAATTCTCCATCGTGATCGCCGGCCTTGCGGTCGCCGGTGGAGGAGCCTCCCCGGAATTGGCGGCCCTGGCCACCGCCTATGTGATGTTGTTGGCCGTTCTGGGTCCGATTGCCACCAAGCTGGCCGAACCCGTGGCGCGGGCCCTGACGGGCCGTCCAGGACGGTCCCCGCAGGGTGCAGGACACGACTAGGACCCTGCGCGGGGTAGGGCTCCAATATGCATGTCAACGCCCTGTGGGCTATGCTGAGATGCACCCGCGGGTACGAACGGACCGGCGGGTGTTTTGCGGGCGTAGCTCAATGGTAGAGCGCCAGCTTCCCAAGCTGGACACGCGGGTTCGATTCCCGTCGCCCGCTCTCTTCATGCCCGGGCCGGGAGTCCAACCACCGCACGGCGCGTAGACTAGGAGAGCTATGAAACGCACAATGTTCAAGTCGAAGATCCATCGCGCCACCGTGACCCATGCCGATCTGCACTATGTCGGATCGGTGACCGTCGACCTCGATTTACTCGAAGCCTCCGACATCCTGCCCGGGGAGCTGGTCAGCATCGTCGATGTCACCAATGGCGCCCGGCTCGAGACCTACACCATCGCTGGGGACCGCGGAAGCGGCGTCCTGGGGATCAACGGTGCCGCCGCGCATCTGATGCATCCAGGGGATACGGTCATCCTCATCAGCTTCGCCGAGATGGAGAACGCGGAGGCACGGAGCTACGTGCCGCGCATCGTCCATGTCGATGCCAACAACTCGATGATCGCCCTGGGCAGTGACCCCTCCGAGTCGCTGTCGAACAACGCCGTGCGTCCACCGCACGCCATAGCCGGCTTCCCCGCGGACTCCTAGGACCGTGCTCGGGGTACTCTCGGGTTTTCCGGTTGTCTGGGCCGTCATCATCGTCGGCTACCTCGTCGGACGCACGGGGGTCCTCGGCCCCGATGCCCGGTACGTCCTGAACCGCCTGACGTTCTTCGTCGCCAGTCCCGCCTTGCTTTTCGTCACCGTCGCCGACGCCGATCCGCGGGCTGTCCTGGGGCCCAGTCTGGCCGTGGCGGCCATCAGCGCCGCGGGTGTTGCCGTGCTCTACTTCGGCTTCACCGGCTGGTGGTTGCCTCGTGGGCGCCCCGAACGAATCATCGGGGCCATGAGTGCTTCAACGGTCAACTCGGCGAACCTCGGGCTGCCGATCGCCGCCTACGTCCTGGGCAGCACCGCACACGCGGCCCCGGTGATCCTCTTCCAGCTGGCGTTGTGGAGCCCCGTTCTTCCTGGCAATGCTGGACTCAAGCACCTCGGGACGGCGCACCACCCCTACCGCCCTGGTGCTCACCACCCTGCGCAACCCGATGATCGTCGCTTCGTTGGCGGGGCTGCTTTTCGCCGTCTTCGATTGGACGCTTCCGCAGCCGATCGCCGATCCCGTCGAGCTCATCGCCGGAGTTTCCATTCCAGCCATGCTCATTGCCTTCGGCATTTCCCTCGTGGGATCCAAACCACTGGAGAAGGCCACCGACCGGCGGTCCGATGCCCTGGTCGGCACCGGACTGAAACTGATCGTCCACCCGGTCCTGGCCTGGCTCACGGGGGCCTTCCTGTTCCACCTGCACGGCTCGGAGTTGTTCGCCGTCGTCATCATGGCTTCGTTGCCCTCGGCGCAGAACGTCTTCGTCACGGCTTCACGCTACGAGCAGGGCCTGGTGGTCGCCAAGGACACCGTCCTGCTGACCACCATCGCCGCCGTCCCCGCGATGATGCTCGTGCCGCTGCTGCTGAACTCCTGAATCAGCCGGCAGACGAAAAGGGTGTGGCGGCTTGGGCTGCGCAACGGAGCACGGGAGAATGGATCAGTGAGTAAAAAGCGTCTTGAAATCAGTTGGATCGGCTCGGTCGGCTCTGCCTTGGGGGCCGTCACCTCGGCGGTGGTGTTGTCCACGTTGGGTGTTGGCGGGACCATCATCGGCGCCGCGCTGGGTAGTTTGCTGATCACCATCGGCGGTTCGGTGTACTCCCAATCCCTGCGAAAAACCAAGGAACACGTGGGTGAACGGGTCAGCAACGCGCGCACAAAAACCCGACCACTAAACGACCCACAGCAACCGGACCAGACACCGCGGGACACGGGCCCCGTTGGAACGTCCATCGACGAACGCGAGAAACCGCCGAAGAACGCCGGGCGTGGGATCCTGCAGCGGCTGCCGTGGAAGCACATCATCGGCGTCACCGTCGCCTTATTCGCCATCACCATGGCCCTGATCCTGGCCTTCGAGCTGTCGGCCGGACGTGCGGTGTCCTCGTTTACGGGGGGCACCAGCGGAACCGGCGGTACCTCGATCCCGGGGATCAGTGGGACAACCAACCAGACGGATGACTCCGGAACGATCGACAAGGACCAGGACCAGGACCCGGACGCGCCAGTGCAGGATGAGGCGCCCGACGAGGAGCAGCAACCCCAGCCGGATCAGGCGCCAGTACCGGAGAAGCAGGAACCCGCAGCTCCCGAGGCGCCCCAGGAGCCCGCCCCGGCACCGGCCCCTGCTCCGGATCAGCCGGTGGAGCCGTAATCCGGTAGCGACTGGATCTGGTGGTTTCCCACCGCGCACACAGTTCGGGCAAAGGACCGTTCCCTAGTATTGAAAGTGCCTCATCAAGGTGCGAGTGATCCGCAAGGCCCCAGCCATCCCCCTCGGCTGGGGCCTTGCGCATGCCACGGTGCCTCGCCGTGTCTTCCTGCGCTGCCAGCCGAGGACGCCGTCCCGGTGCCCGCGAACGCCCCTGGCGCCACGAATCCCGCATCCGTTTGGGGAACGGCAAGTGGGACGGTGGGCCCTTACGAGTGGAGCGTTTCGGCGGATCAGTCGAAGTTAGGCTTCGAATATGCGAAGCGCTTTCGGAGATCCTCTTCATGCTGCGGAGCTGGCTGTGTTCGAGCGTAAGAAGCTATCCCTTGATGCAGCGGCGACCGCAGGCTTGCCCGGCCGATTCGAAACAGTCCGTGTGGGCGGGCTGCGGGCGAGCATGGCAACTGCCAATCAATATGGGTTTCTAAACACTATCGAAGGCCTGAAGGAACAGTCCGTCGAGACTCTGCCCGACCTGCTCAAAAGGTTCCCTACCCCAGACCAGGCAACGATCGTCGCAACATCACCATCGCAGTCTCTCATCGACCTAATGCTGGACAACAGTACGAGCTGGCACCAGTGCGACCAATTGCCTACCTATGTCTAAACTCGACGATCCAACCGGACGACGATGACCAATGGCAGATACACGAAGTCTCCACCACACAGGATGTAGAACTCTTCTTGAACCTCCTGGACGCCGGTTACGCCGCGACGAGAGCGGTGAAGGGCTTCATCAGAGCGGAACATACTCTTTCAGAAGTTCGCGGGTTCATAGCTTGCCGCGACGGCCAGCCTCTCGCTGCGGCGGCCATGTCCCTGCACCCCACAGGGGCAGTACTCGGCGGAGCATCCACACTCCCAGCAGCGCGAGGCACGGGAGCCCAAAGTGCCCTGCTGAGACACCGGCTTCGATTGGCGGGGACTTTGGGCGTACCCTTGGCGGCGGCTACTGCAGCTCCCGGAGGGCCAAGCATCCGAAATCTAGCCAAGCTGGGATTTACAGTCGTCGAACGAACAGCCTGGCGCTGCCATCGGACGAACTAATCGCGCGAATGTTGAGGTGACCTCAGGAGAAGACGTTCTCCCATGCCGAACCCTCAGCGAGGCACGTCGCCTGAGCTAAATCATCACAATCCGCATGCTCAAATCTGAGTTTCTGCCAGACGGCCCTGTTCGCCTGGCTCTCTTTCACCGCGCGTAGCAAACCCTCGTTCGACAGCCACGTGGGAGCGTTGCGTGTCATCAGCGCCGGTTTCGGTGCAACGCCCGCAGCATCCGCCTATCGCGACTCACGCCAAGCCAGCACAACCACGGTGATAGTCAGTGCTATCTCGATGACGTTGAAAAAAATATAGAAGAGCCAGGCGCCGGGCATTCCACCAACGATGACCAAGGTATATGCGACGCCGAGAACAATGTTGACCCATCGATTGGTGCGAGTGGGCAACACGAGCGGTAGAAAAATCATGACCGACGGAATGGCCATAAGGGCGGATCCGACGAGGGCACCTCCTTGCGTACTCAAGAAACCCTCGCCCCCCGCCATGCCGTCCAAGTGTCCGGGCTGCCAAAGGCGGAAATAGTCAGCGTAGATGTAGCAAAACATCACACTCGCCCAGAGGGCCGATAGCTTGATCCGTACGTGCACCTTCTTCTCGTGTACTTTCGAGTAGCTGAGGTCGGTTGTTCGAACCTTGTCCACGTGGTGACCTCCTTTGAAGTTGAGTTGCTGATACGAGTCCATGGTTGTCGAACGGACCCCATGGCACACTGGACCTGCGGCCACACTTCGACTAGCCGATCGGTCAGGTGAGAAAGGTCTTCTGGCCATTCCGCTGGTGGCAACGTGCCAACTACGCTGATGACCATGTGGAGAGCCGCGAAATCGATATGGGCCGAGCCTGCCGTGGTGGATCCACCTGCCCGTATCCTGCATGACAGAGTCTTTGCCGTGATCGTGCTGGTGGCGAGTGCCGTCGAGGCGATGACGCGCACTGAACTTGGGTGGCAACCAGTCTCGATAGGCCTTGCAGTTGTTCTCGCGGTCGCCGTGCTCATCCGACGTACCGCCGGCCTCGCGGCGGTGACCCTTGCCTTCGGCGCGTTCTTAATCGCGGATGTCGTCGCGGTCGTCGTCCAAGCGCAGCCGGTGATGCTCTACAGCGGGTCGGTTGCTCTTGTGCTTGTGTACTCGCTGTTCAGATGGGGTGCCGGCCGCAGCATCGTTCTTGGGGTCTGCATCGTCGCCTTAGAGTTCTTCATCAGTGTGAACTCTGAGGCCAGCGGGCCAGTAGATGCGATCGGCGGTGCGGCCGTGCTGTTGTTCGCCGCCACACTTGGCGCGGCAATCCGGTATCGGTCCATGGCGCGCGAGCAACTGGTCAGACAGGCCAAGCTCCACGAGCGGGAGCAGCTGGCTCGGGAATTGCACGACACTGTGGCCCATCATGTCTCTGCCATCGTCATCCAAGCCCAGGCCGGCTTAGTCATCGCCCGCGCCTCGGGGCCCGATGGCGCGACCGATGCGCTCGAGACCATCGAGCGCGAGGCGGCTCGGACCCTCACCGAGATGCGCTCGATGGTGGGTACCCTCCGGGACGGTCAGAATCAACCATCCTTAACCCCACAAGGCCGTCTGGCCGACATCGAAAGCCTTGCCAAACAGGTTGCCTCGCTACGTGTGGATGTGGAGTTTCACGGAGATCTGAAGAATCTCGCTCCGGCCGTGGAAGGGGCTATCTACCGGGTAGTACAAGAGTCGGTCACCAACACTCAACGCCACGCACAACTCGCCACTCGCGTCGAGGTCACGGTGCAGGGTGACGCCTCCCAGGTGCAGGTGACCGTCAGCGATGATGGCGCACACAACACAGTCTCGGATCCGCCCGGTTACGGTCTGGTCGGCATGTCCGAGCGGGTCACCCTTCTCGGTGGAACGTTGACCGCTGGACCGAAACCTGATCGCGGGTGGCGCGTCCGCGCCGTTCTCCCGCGCTCCGTGAGTGCAACATGACGGTGCGTGTGCTCATTGCCGATGACCAGAGCATCATTCGAACAGGGCTAGCCACAATCCTCAACAGTCAACCCAACATCGACGTCGTCGCTGAGGCTGTAAACGGACACGAGGCCGTCACCCTCGCTCGCAAACTGCACCCTGATGTCTGCCTACTCGACATCCGCATGCCGATTCTGGACGGCATCCAAGCCACGCGCCTTCTCGCCGGTCCCGATGTCGAGCACCCCATTGCCGTCGTGGTGATCACCACGTTCGATACCGACGAGTACGTCCATGGAGCTCTCAAGGCGGGCGCGCGCGGATTTCTTCTCAAGGGGACCTCGCCCGACCAGTTAGTGCAGGCAATTCATGCTGCGGTCAATGGTGATGCGCTCATCGACCCAGCGATCACGGCTCGACTACTCACCCGTTTCGCCAGCCATGCGACTGCCGAACCCATTCAGCCCATCGAGCCACTCACCGAGCGCGAGGAGGCGGTGCTGCTTGCTGTCGCAAGAGGACGAACGAACGCCGAAATCGGCGAAGAGCTCTACGTAAGCTTGAGTACCGTGAAATTCCACCTGTCCAGCACTATGGCCAAACTCGGCGCCCGGAACCGGGTCGAGCTCGCGATCTGGGCGTACGAGACAGGGCGCGTGAAGTGATCCTCGCGATGAACCGCTTTGCGTGTTCTTTCCTCCGAGGAAGAACACGTCGGCTCCACTGCCACTGAATGCGCGGCATTCGGTAGAGCCGTATTTCCGCCGACTGTTTCGGGGGTGGGGCGGGTTCAACGTGCGCACCGGGGCACTGCTGATCGCCTTCTTCGGGGTCGTCCGAGTGGTGCACGTGCTTCAAGCAAACGTGACCGGATCGTGCCAGGCGGTCAGCATTGTGTTTGTTGCGATGGCGGCGCTGCCAGGAATTCTGCTGCCCCGCCACGGCCGCCGTCGGGTCGGAATCGTGAGAGCATCTCGATAGCGGAGGACGCTACCAGGAGTCCTCGCCGGCGGCATGGCATGCGTGGTGGCGTTCGCCGTGTTCACCGCGCTATGGGGAGAAAATCCTCAGAATGCCTTTGTGCATATAGGTGGTACCTACTCGGCGGTCCCGCCAGATGTGGACTCCGCCGACCGTGCGATCTACTTCGCGATCTTCGCCCTCACCGGCGTGACATTCAGCCGGATCGGTGAGGAACTACTCTACCGAGGTCGTACGAAATTCAAGGGGAGGAAAATGAGCTTTCAGCCATCCTCAGCGCGAGGAAGCACAGGAGGATAAGATCCACGACGCCGTGGCTCAGCTATTCCTCTTCCCTGTATTTTTGCCCTTGGGGATAGCGCTGCCGGTCGGCGAATGGGTAGGACTCGGCTGGGGCGTCCCCTTGGACATCGTCGCCGCTGTGTTGCTGCGTCGGTTGGTCACTTTGTGGTCGCTGCGGCCGCTATTCAAGGGCAT
>RCNJ01000700.1_pt1 | contig 10267 bp, 9 predicted proteins | sample 2041171 | NCBI WGS metagenome assembly RCNJ01 (sample SAMN09708213, study PRJNA481090) | feces metagenome | biome: feces | host: Pygoscelis adeliae | place: Antarctica: Rookery Lake | collected 2010-03-01 | reverse complement strand
TTAATCATTCAAAAATACAAACTAAAAAATATGGTAACGTATCTTTGTACGCTCACCGGTGTGTCGCGATCAGGATATTATAATTACATTTCACCAGAAGCAAAATCCCGTCGGGATAAATGTGATGAACGTGACGAGGTGCTTAAAGATAAGATATTAGAATTTATGACAGAAATAGCATATAAACCTATGCATAGAGTAGAACTTGCAAAAGAGTTTGAAATAGATAAGAGCCAAAACAAAGAGTTCTTTAAAATACTAACAGATATGGAAAACGACGGTAGTATAATAAGAACCAAAAATGATTTATACGGAATACCTGAGAGAATGGATTTAGTAGTAGGAACACTTCAGGGAAATCGTAGAGGGTATGGTTTTATAATACCGGAGGATAAAGATGTATCAGATGTATTTGTATCATCAGATTATTTAAATGGTGCACTCCATGGAGATAAAGTAATAACTAGAATTACTATGGACGGACCAGGTAGTAAAAATAGAGAAGGCGAAGTTATAAGAATTGTAGAAAGAGCTAATGAAACTTTAGTTGGATTATTTGAAAGTAGCAAGAACTTTGCTTTTGTAATTCCTACAGATACAAGAATTAGTAAAGATGTTTTTGTAACAAGATCTGACAGTAACGGAGCTAAAAATGGTGAAATAGTAGAAGTTGAAATAACGAAATGGCCAGAGAATAGACGTAATCCAGAAGGAAAAGTTATAAATATATTAGGTCATAAAGATGATGCTGGAACGGATATTAAAGCGATTATAAAACAACATGGACTTCCGGAAGAGTTTCCAGAAGAGGTTATAGAACAAACTCAAAAGATACCTGAAGAAATAGATAGTGAAGAAATTGCTAGAAGATTAGATCTTAGAGATATTAATGCATTCACTATAGATGGTGCAGATGCAAAAGACTTTGATGATGCTATATCTATTGATAAATTAGATAATGGTAATTATAAACTAGGAGTCCATATAGCAGACGTTACACATTATGTAACAGAAGGTTCACCACTTGACGAAGAAGCACTAGAGAGAGCAACAAGTGTTTACTTAGTAGACAGGGTAATACCTATGCTTCCTGAAAAAATATCTAATGGGGTTTGTAGCTTAAAACCAAATGAAGATAGACTTACGCTAAGTGTATTTATGGAAATAGAAAGTAGCGGTAAGGTTATAGATTATCAAGTTGCAGAATCAGTTATCAGCAGTAAAGAAAGATTAACATATACTGAAGTGTCTGATGTACTGGAAGGTAAAAGCGATGAACTTAAAGAAAAATATAATCATTTATTAGAGGACTTTGAAAACATGGAAAAGTTAGCTAATATATTAAATAAGAGAAGATACGATAGAGGGAGTATAAATTTTGATTTTCCAGAGAGCAGAATAGTATTAGATGATAAAGGGAAACCAGTGGATATAGTAAAGGTAGAAAGAAGAGTAGCAGATAATTTAATAGAGGAATTTATGCTTATAACAAACGAAGTTATATCAGAAAATATGTACTGGACAGAAACACCTTTCCTATATAGAGTTCACGAGGATCCAGATGCAGAAAAAATAGAAGAGTTTGCTAAATTTATTCATAACTTTGGATATCACTTAAAAGGTACTGAAGAAATACATCCAAAAGAACTACAAGGATTAATAGCTAAGATTGATGGAGAGCCAGAAGAAAGAGTAATTAGTACTCTAATGCTAAGATCTCTTAAGAAAGCTAAATATAGTGCAGAACCAGAAGGACATTTTGGTTTAGCAGCAGAATACTACAGTCACTTTACTGCACCAATAAGAAGATATCCAGACCTTGAAATACACAGAATTATTAAAGCATTTATAAATGGGAATCTTAAAGGTAAGCAGATGAAGAGACTTGAAAAGATATTACCAGAAATAGCTAACCAATCAAGTAAGATGGAAAGACGTGCAGATGAAGCAGAAAGAGAAACAGACGATTTAAAGAAAGTTGAGTTTATGGAAGATAAAATTGGTCAAGAATATGACGGAATAATATCAGGAGTAGTTGGATCAGGATTCTTTGTAGAACTTGAGAACACAGTAGAAGGTATGGTTCGCGTAAGTTCGTTAAAAGATGATTATTATATATATAATGAACAAATGTATGGATTTATGGGTGAGAGAACTAATAAAATATATAAATTAGGTGACCCAGTTAAGATAAAAGTAGAAGGTGTTAGTATAGCAGCTAGACAAATAGATTTTGGTTTAGCTAAAGAACAAACAAGTGAAGATGAAGATCAAGAAGAAGAGTAAAAATGAGAAGCTAGTTTATTATAAATAAATTAGCTTCTGAACATACAAAATATACAGAAAATGTATAATATCTTGACATTAAACTTTCGTTTTGTTATACTATGTAAGCAGCTAGAAATGGTTGGTGAAATATATGTCAAATAAAAACAAAAGAGATAAACCGTTAGCGTCTAATAGAAAAGCAAGTCATGATTATTTTATTGAAGAAACTATAGAAGCTGGCATTGCTCTTAAAGGAACAGAAGTAAAGTCTATAAGACAAGGAAAAGTAAATCTTAAAGACAGTTACGCATTAATAGAAGATGGAGAAGCATATATATTAAATATGCATATAAGTCCTTATGAGCAAGGAAACATATATAATACTGATCCACTTAGAAAAAGAAAACTATTACTGCATAAGAGAGAAATTTTGAAATTATCTAGCGCTATGCATCAGCAAGGATATTCACTAATACCTCTTAAGATGTATTTAGTTAGAGGGAAAGTTAAAGTTCTTATATCTGTTGCAAAAGGTAAGAAAACATATGATAAAAGACATGTGATTGCAAAGAAAGATGCAGAGAGAAGAATGAGACAACAATTGTCAGAAAAATATTAATTATAAATATAATGGGGGCGAAAATGGCTTCGACGGGGACGTGGAGCTAAGAGTAGCGGGTCGTTGTCGCCGAACAACGTAAAAAGTGGCAACAAACATAAACGCAGACAATAATAATTTAATAGCTGCCTAATTTATTAGGTGCTTGTTTATATTCTCAGTCCTGCCTGAGTCTATAGACATCATAATAAGCAGGGAACTACTACTGGGGCTTTCCCGACCTTTAGTAGAATAATTGGGAATAGCTGATACAAAAGCCATCTGTTAGGCGTTTGTTGAAGCGAATTTCGAAAATAACAGATACACTCGTAGAGTCTCTTAGTGAAGTGTTTTCGGACGTGGGTTCAACTCCCACCGCCTCCACTACATAAGATATAAAAGAAAGACCTTCTTTGGAATTAATTTCAAAGCGGGTCTTTTTTCTGCATAATATTCGATTATATAATTTTCTGTTTCAGCTGTATGTTTATAGTGATTATCGGGATCTCTCTTTAGTGGTTTAATAACATCTCCTAAATTCATATCAGGATCTTTTCCGTAGAAGAATTCATTACTATTATTAAACTTTGAAAATGACCAACTTTCAGATTCCATAACATGAGCTAAAATATATGAATTTCTTATATCAGTTTCAGTTATACTTTCGTTCCAATTTGTACTATTTCTTTTGTAAGACAATGTAGCGATATTTACTCTGCTTTATCACTATATTTCTTTGTTCTTAAATGTTTATTTATATAATTGATATTTGATCTGTATGAATTACCATCAGTATAAAAACTTTCAACAAGAAACTAATCATTATCGTTCAGATTAGATATTAAACCTTGGAGGTTTTCTTTTTTACTAACTTTACTACCCATAGCATCTGAAGAATTCCAAGTATTTGCCATAATAGATAATCCTTTATCATGTGCATAATCTATTACTTCATTTTGTCTAGCTCTAGTTTCTCCCCAGTCATATCCAAATTGATCTACGAATATACCATGCCATTGAGCATTAACAATCTAATCTATATGGTCTTTTAATTTATCGATATTTGACGGCTTCCAGTTATTTTTACTCGACTCTGGATTGTTTGGTCCTAGATTTATATATCCAAAAATATTGCTATCTTTTTTAAGATAATCAATAACTTTTATAGCATTGAATGACATATTTGTAGGTCTTTCCACTATGATATTTTCAAAATCTCTAAGTTTAGCCATCACATAGTAAGGATCTTTTGTGTCGTCAATATTTGATACATCAGAATACATAAATACTGTTGATGATAGTTCACTATCATTTTTATTAAGTTTAGAATTAATGTCTACAGTTTTCTCTGCTTCTTTAAATAATCTATCTTTTGATTCATCATTAAAATATTTAAAATTATAATCGTTTAAAAAACTATATAATGCAAATTTCTCTTTATTTCCAAAATATCCATCAATATATAGTTCGTTATCTTTATTATCAGTATATCCAAGTCTTTTAAGCGAAATCTTAACATATTCAGCTTCTTCATTGTATACCGAACTATCATATATAATTTCATCAAGATGTTCAGAGATAGTTTTACTAACAGATCCTTCAGCTATTGAAATATTTTGATTTGAAGTTATTAAAGTTAGGCTTATAAATGTTAACACAAAGCTAATCAATATCTTTTTTAGTTTAATCATTTTAGTCTACCCTTTAATTGTATTAGCTAACAGAGTATATAAATATCATAGTATTTTAAACTTTATATCATTAATTCAACTAATTATATTTTTATTAAGTTAGGCATATATACCCTGTTATATGTAAAATAAAAACATTAGTTATATTAGTATTTCAACGTCATTGACACTAGTGTGTATAAAATATACAATTAAATAAGAACTAATTTTAAAAGGAGGGAATTTATGGCCAATAACCAAAAAGGTAGAAAGTCGTTAACCGCATTAATAGTAACACTTGGAGTAATACTTATAACTCTTTCATCTGTAGTAGCATTTGTTATCGATTACAAATGGTTCTCAGAAATTGGATATACAGGAGTGTTCTTAAAAGAATTAATTACTAAAGCAAAAGTTGGAATACCTGTATTTTTAATTTTGACATTAATACTTTTTATATATTTCAAGACACTAAAAGGTATATATAATAAGAATATGTCACAAATTCAATCAGATGGTATAAGTAAAAAGTTTAATAAATGGATACTTCTAGGTTCAGGAGTATTATCAGGAATTCTTTCTTTAATTATTACTAATGCATTATGGTATAACATTTTAGAGTTTGTAAATAATACATCCTTTAATGTTACCGATCCTATATTTAATAAAGATATGTCCTTTTATATATTTAAGTTACCATTGTTAGAACAAATATATTCAGTTGGTATATCTATATTATTTATAGTAGCGTTTGTAACTTTAGCATTCTTTGTAATTATGTTTGCAGTTAAAGGTAGAGATAATGTAGTTGAAGACTTCAGAGAAGGTAAAATAGATATTAAAAATGTATCTAAAAGATTTATATCACTAGCTTCTAAGCAAGCAGGAATAATAGTAGGTGCGCTTTTCTTATTGATAGCATTTAGCTTTGTACTAAAAACTTTTACACTACTTTATTCACAAAGAGGTGTCGCATATGGTGCTAGTTATACAGACTTAAACATTACATTATGGGTTTATAGAATATCTGCAGTAATAGCAGCGGTATCTGCGGTGCTGATAATTATTGCTGGGTTCAGAAAGAAAGTTAAACTAGCTTTAATAGGACCAGGAGTACTTATAGTAGTATCATTACTTGGAAATATTATCGCACTTGGAGTAGATGGGTTTATAGTTTCTCCTAACGAGTTAACAAAAGAAGAGCCTTATATTTTAGATAATATAAAATATACACAAATGGCGTATGGATTAGATGAAATAGAAACAAAAGAATTTCCAGCAGCAGATAACCTTACAGCTGAGAGCCTTGAAGAGAACAAAGCAACAATAGAAAATATACCAATAAACGATAGGGCACCTACACTTTCTATGTATAATTCACTTCAAGGATTTAGAAGATATTATGAATTTGGAAACATAGATGTAGATAGATATATGATTGATGGTAAATATACTCAAGTATTTTTATCAGCTCGTGAATTAAATCAAGATAAGTTAGATGAAAGATCTAGAACGTGGATAAATAAACATCTTAAATATACACACGGATTTGGACTAGCAGTTTCTCCAACAAATAAGGTGAATGATTCAGGACAACCAGAACTTATAGTTAAAGACATTCCACCAAAGACAGAAACGGAACTTAAAATCGAAGAACCAAGAATATACTATGGCGAAATGACTGATGATTTTATTATCACAAATGCAGATACTAAAGAATTTGATTATCCAGAAGGTGATGATAATAAAGAAGTAATTTATGAAGGTACTGGTGGAATTCCACTTAGTTTTGTTAATAGAATGTTATTTGCAATAGATCAAGGAAGTCCAAGAATACTACTTTCTAATGCTATAAATAATGAAAGTAGGATTCATATAGATAGAAATATAACAGAGCGTGTTGAGAAGATTGCACCTTTCTTAGAATATGATAAGGATCCTTATTTAGTTATAGATGAAGGTGAACTTTTCTGGGTTTTAGATGCATTTACTACAAGTGATAGATATGCATATTCAGAACCAATAAATGCAAATACTGATCAAAACTATATGAGAAACTCTGTAAAAGTAGTTGTAGATGCTTATAACGGAGATGTTGATTTTTATCAAGTAGATGAAGACGATCCAATAGCTTCAACTTACGGAAAGATTTATCCGGGATTATTAAAACCTATGGATGAAATGCCGGAAGGAATAAAGAATAATATAAGATATTCACAAGCTATGTTTGATATTCAAACTGATGTTTATAGAACTTATCATATGAATAATCCAGCGGTTTTCTATAACAAAGAAGACGTTTGGCAAGTAGCTACTGAAAAACAAAGAAAAGATGATGAAGAGGATTCACAAATAGAATCAGCATATATAATAACGAAATTACCAGATAGAGAAGAGGAAGAGTTTGTACTGATGATTCCATATACACCAAGAGAGAAAGATAATATGGTATCAATACTTGCAGGATTAAACGATGGTGATGATTATGGTAAATTAGTCACTTATAAACTTCCTAAACAAAAGCTGACCTATGGACCTATGCAGATAGAGAAAAGAATAGACCAAGACACAGAAATCTCTAAAGAGCTTACGTTATTAGACCAACAAGGGTCAGACGTAATAAGAGGAGGACTTTTAACTATACCGATAGATGACTCACTACTGTTTGTAGAACCAATATATCTACAATCAACAGGTGAAGAAAGAAATCTACCAGAAGTGAAAAGAGTAATAGTAGCTCACGGAGATACAATTGTTATGGGTGAGAGTTTACAAGATTCATTAAACCAGGTATTTGATATTGAACCAGTAGAAGAGGTACCTGAAGGAGAAGAAGCTCCAGAAGAGAAGCCTGAAGACGCTGAAACACAAGATGGAGACGTACCACCAGTTATAGAAGAGAAAAAAGATTTAATTGATCAAGCAAACACACTATTTAATGATGCTGAAGAAGCACAAAAAAGTGGTAACTGGGCAGAGTATGGAGAGCGTTTAGATGAGCTTAAAGAGATATTAAAGAAACTTGAAATAGAATAAATCCAAAAAAGAGATAGCTTAAGCTGTCTCTTTTTTTGTTATCTACTACAATAAAAAATAAAGTCTGTTATAATTAATATAATAGAAAAATCAATAAATAAGGAGAGATAGATAATGAAAAACATAATTATGTACACAACAGATACGTGACCACATTGCCATACAGCGAAGAGTTTTCTTCGTGAAAAAGGATATAAATTTGAACCAAGAGATGTAAATACAGATCCAAAGGCAAATGCAGAATTCAGAGAACTAGGACTTAGTGGAGTGCCATCATTTGTTATAGGTGAGGAAGTAATAGAAGGACTAGATACTAATAAAATAGAGAGTTTAATGGATTATGAAGTTACAAACTGTCCAAGCTGCGATGTTAGACTTAGAGTGCCAAAAAATAAAGGAAAGATATCTGTAACTTGTCCAGAATGTGACACAACATTTGAGAAAGACACAGGAAGTAAAAAATAAGGAGCGATTAAATATGAAGAGTAAATTATTACACACTTGTTTAAGAGTTATGAATTTAGAAGAATCACTTAAATTTTATAAAGATGCAATCGGACTTATAGAAAGTGAAAGAAAAGATTTCCCAGAGAATGAATTTACATTAGTTTATTTAACAGATAATGACAAAAACTATGAACTTGAGTTAACTTATAATTATGATCAAGAGAAACCTTATGAGATAGGTGATGGATATAGTCATATGGCTGTATCAGTAGAGGACTTAGAAGGAGCTCGTGAGAAACATCAAGAAATGGGATACGAAGTTTCAAAGCTAAGTGGTCTTCCAGGACAAGATCCAACGTATTATTTTGTAACAGATCCAGATGGATATAGAGTAGAAGTTATTAAAGAATCTTAGAGAAAGAGTTGAAGAAATGCGTTCTTATTTAGTAAAAGAGTTAAAGGCAACTTTCTTGGATTCTACTTTTAAGCATGTAAAGTATAGTAATTTTCCAGAGAGTTTCTGGGGTAATGAAGACACTAAAATAACTGTATCAAAAGAAGAAAAGTTTGCATTACAACTTATGCTCAACTATGCGCATACTGAAACACTTTATACTTTAAATAGAGGAAATACTATAAGCTGGAAAGGCCTAATAGACAGAGTAAGAATTGATTTAAAAGTTCCTGATGAAATTAAAGAGCATTGTGATATAAGTTTTGTAGGATATCTAAAAGATGATACTGGTGAGATAGTAAATGCTACTATTCATATAGCTAAAAGTGTTTTAGTTGAACAAAATATATCACAATATTTATGGATAGAGGGAAAAGTTCCAGAGGATTGTAATTTAGAGGATATAGATATAAAGATAGATGTTTTCACGCAAAAAGGTTATGAAGATGAAGAAAAGGTAAAAAACCTAGATATAAAAGTAAATGTAATTGATTTTGTTTTGCCAGATCCAAATACTTGTGATGATTTTCATTTGGATCTATGGCAACATCCAAGTAACTGGGCAAGAGCTTATAAAGTTGAGCTTTGGTCAGATCCTCACTTTGAGATTATAGAAAACAACTTGCGTGAGTTATAAACACTTGGAAATAAAGTAGTTACAGTTATAGTTTCAGACTTTGCGTGGGCAGGTCAGCTTTGCTATGAACAGACTTACAATCCATCAAATTTATTTGAATATAATATGATAGAAACTACTAAAGACAAAGATGGAAAATTTATATATGACTATAAAAACCTAGATAGATACATATTATGAACTTTATAATGAAACTAGAAAAGAAATATTAAACATAGTAAAAGATCAACAAGTATAGGGGGGAATAATTGAAATTAGTTACTTGGAATGTAAATGGACTTAGAGCTTGTGTTAAAAAGGGATTCTTAGATTACTTTAATGATGTAGATGCAGATATGTTTTGTGTACAGGAAATTAAACTTCAAGAAGGACAAATAGATTTAGAACTTGAAGGTTATCATCAATACTGGAATTATGCTGTTAAAAAAGGATATTCTGGAACTGCTATATTTAGTAAACATAAAGCTATTAGTGAGCATTACGGACTAGGAATAGAAGAACACGACCAAGAAGGTAGAGTTATAACACTAGAATTTGATGAATTCTTCTTAGTAAATGTTTATACCCCAAACTCTCAAAGAAAACTTGCTAGAGTTGAATATAGGATGGAATGGGAAAATGATTTTAGAGATCATTTAAATGAACTAGATAAGAAGAAACCTGTAATTCTTTGTGGCGACTTAAATGTTGCTCATAAAGATATAGACGTAAGAAATCCACAGAACAAGAAAGAAAACCCAGGATTTTCAAAACAAGAACGTGATAAGTTTACGGAATTATTAGATGCTGGATTCATAGACATATTTAGATACTTATATCCAGAAAAGGAAGAAATGTATACATGGTGGTCTTACATGAGACAATCAAGAGATAGAAATTCAGGATGGAGAATTGATTACTTTGTAGTATCAGAAAGAATTAAAGACAAAATAAAAGATGTAGAGATTCATTCAGAGATATTAGGAAGCGACCATTGTCCAGTAATGTTAGAACTTAAATAGTTAGGTAGTAATTGCTATTGAAAATATCTATTATTAGGTATAGGATATTTAATGTAGGAGGTTGTAAAAATGAACATAAATAGTGAAAATGAAGTAATAAAAATAGATAAAAAAGAAATAGAAGAAATAGTAGGAAAACTATTTAAGTTCTAACAT
>RCNJ01001571.1_pt1 | contig 10278 bp, 10 predicted proteins | sample 2041171 | NCBI WGS metagenome assembly RCNJ01 (sample SAMN09708213, study PRJNA481090) | feces metagenome | biome: feces | host: Pygoscelis adeliae | place: Antarctica: Rookery Lake | collected 2010-03-01 | reverse complement strand
CAGCTCATCTGCGACACCGCGGGCATCCGCGTCTTCGACGACTACGCCCACCACCCCACCGAGATCCGCGCCGCCCTGACCGCAGCCCGCAGCGCCACCGAGGCGGGCAATGAGGCCACCGGCCTCTCCGGCCGCCTCATCGCATGCTTCCAGCCGCACCTCTATTCCCGCACCGTCGATTTCTCGGATGAGTTCGGCGAGGTCATGACCCTGGCGGACATTGCCGTCATCAACGACGTCTGTGGTGCGCGCGAGGACCCCATCCCCGGTGTGACGGGACAGTTGGTGGTCGACGCGGCACGACGCCACGGCGCGCGCGAAGTGGTCTACGTCGTCGACAAGTACGACCTTCCGGAAGCCCTGAACGACATTGCCGAGCCGGGTGATCTCATCATCACGCTGGGTTGTGGCGACGTCACCATCGTTGGACCCCTCCTGGCACCTCTGCTCGCACAGCGTCCCGAAGCGGTTTCCACTTGAGCAGCACCACCGGCGGCTCATTCGCGGTTGCCTTTCAGGAGCGAAAGCGGGTGCAGCGCCGTCGACGCTTCATCCGGTGGGGCGTGGTCGGCGGCGTTGTGCTGCTGGTGGCCTTCATGGTGTGGCTCGTGACGTTGTCACCCGTGTTCCGTGTGCGCGAGGTTGCCGTGCAGGGCAATGAGCTGGTGAGCGCGGACGACATTCGTGGGGCAGCGCTGATTGTTCCGGACACCCCCATGATCGCGCTGGACACGGACGCCATCGGCGCCCGGGTGGCCGAGCTTCCCGCCGTTGCAGACGTGGAGGTGAGCCGGGACCTGCCCAGCACCGTGATCATCGACGTCACGGAGCGCACCATCATCTTTCAGCGCGTGGAGGGCGGGACGTTCCAGTGGGTGGATGCACAGGGCGTGATCTTCTCGACGTCGGGCGAGCCCGTCGATGACGTCCTGCAGGCCGTGACGGCAGGCAAGGACGCAAGGGTGCTGCGGGACGTCGCAGAGGTGGTGTCCCATGTTCCGCCGGAGTTGCGCTCACGTGTGGAAAGGGTGCAGGCCAAGGCTGTCGACCGGATCACCCTGGAACTGGATGAAGGGGATCTCGTGGTCTGGGGGAGTGCCGAGCAGTCCGCACTGAAGGCGGACGTACTGGAGGCACTTCTGTCGGTGGACGCCACGCTCTACGACGTCTCGGCGCCCAGTCACCCCACCACCAAGTGACACGGGGGAGCCCATCCCCGCTGTCGATCACGCGTGGTGGGGAACAACCCTGAAGTTGCACTTGAGGTGATCTGAGCGGGTTGGGCTGTCGCGTTGGACTGCGCTCCATCGTGCGCCATAGCCTTGCGGCATCGAAGCACAGCTCGAGCAAAAGAATCCGACAGAACAGTAGGGCCAAGAATGGCAAGCGCATCACAGAACTACCTGGCAGTCATCAAGGTGGTTGGGGTCGGTGGCGGCGGCGTCAATGCCGTCAACCGCATGATCGAAGCGGGACTCCGGGGGGTGGAGTTCATCGCCATCAACACTGACGCACAGGCGTTGCTGATGAGCGACGCCGACGTCAAGCTCGACATCGGGCGCGAACTGACCCGCGGGCTGGGAGCCGGCGCCGATCCCGCGAAGGGCCAACAGGCGGCGGAGGACCACTCCGACGAGATCGAGGAGGCACTCAAGGGTGCCGACATGGTCTTCGTCACCGCAGGTGAGGGCGGTGGCACCGGCACCGGTGCCGCACCCATCGTTGCGAAGGTTGCCCGCTCTCTCGGTGCACTGACCATCGGTGTCGTGACCAGGCCGTTCTCCTTCGAGGGACGCAGACGATCCAACCAGGCTGATGCCGGTATCGAATCGCTGCGCGAAGAAGTCGACACCCTGATCGTGATCCCCAATGACAAGCTGCTCCAGATGACGGACCACACTGTCGCCATCCTTGACGCGTTCAAGCAGGCCGACCAGGTCCTGATGCAGGGCGTCTCCGGCATCACGGATCTGATCACCACCCCAGGTCTGATCAATCTCGACTTCGCCGACGTGAAGTCCATCATGAGCCAGGCCGGATCCGCCCTCATGGGCATCGGTTCGGCACGCGGTGAGGATCGCGCCAGGGCGGCGGCCGAGATGGCCATCTCCTCGCCCCTGCTCGAGGCGAGCATCGATGGCGCCCATGGCGTCCTCCTGGCCGTGGCCGGAGGCAGCGATCTTGGACTGTTCGAGGTGTCTGCAGCCGCGCAGCTGATCGAGCAGGCAGCCCATGAGGACGCCAACATCATCTTCGGAACCGTGATCGATGACTCGCTCGGCGACGAGGTGCGCATCACGGTCATCGCTGCAGGATTCGATGGCGGCCTGCCACAGAAGCGCACGAACTCCCGCCCGGACTCCGTGCGGCAGCAGCAGTCGCGTCCCGCGCCCACGCCGCAGCCGCCCAGCAACGGGTCATCGCAGGCGCCGCAGGCCAGCCCCATGCCGTCGTACAGGCCTGACCAGCAGTCCTACCAGCAGCGTCCCTCTGCCCCCCGGCCTGCCGACGACGAGTTGGACGTACCGGACTTCATGAAGTGATCCGGAAGATGTGATCCGGGTCGAATGATCTGGCTCTTTGCACCTGTTGTTACGTGGTGCCCAGCCCTCCCGGCTGGGCACCACGGTGTTTTTGGAGCGTGTCCCGTGTCGCTTGCACGCTCCCCAGGGTGTGGGCACGATAGGGTTTTGGGAAGAAAGCACGGAAACGAGGAGACGAAACTGTGGGCGTACGAAAGCTGGCCGAGTGGATGGGCTTGGTAGAGGACAGCCGGTACAGCGACCCGGCCGATGAGGTCTCGGCCGAACTCACCGAGGATGTGTACGTCGATGAGGAACCTGAGGAGTTGGTGAGTCGAGTGTCCAAGTTGCCACAACAACGTCCCCAGATGAGCGTCGCCACGTCTGAACCTGAAGTGGCTGACATCAGCCGCATCGTGAGTGTGCGACCACGCTCGTACAACGAGGCACGTGCCATCGCGGAGAACTTCCGTGACGGTGTCCCCGTCATCATGAATCTTTCCGACATGGAGACCGGCGAGGACAAACGTCTCGTGGATTTTGCAGCTGGTCTGATTTTCGGTCTTCGCGGAAACATCGAACGTGTCTCCAGCCAGGTCTTTCTCCTGTGTCCCCACAACCTCGTCGTGGGGCCCGAGGACAAGGAGCGCCTGGCAACCGGGGGCTTCTTCAACCAGAGCTGAGTAACTAACTTCGCACCTCATCGTGGCGCACGTGTGCGTTACAGTGATCCCGTCTGAGTGATCCCGGAGGCCCTCGGCCTCACTCCCCGATCAAGTATGGAGTTGAAGAGATGAGCCTTACCCTCGATGAGGTCCGCCGCGTCCGGTTCCGCATGGCCAAGCGCAATGTGACCGGGTACGAGGTCGGCGATGTCGACTCGTTCATCGACAAGGTGGAGGAGTCCTTCGCTCAGTTCGAGAACGAGCGTGAGCTCCTGCGGCGCGAAGCAGAATCCCTGCGCAGCTCCGATGAGGGTGGCCAGCCCGCTGTCAACGACGCGGACCAGGGCGCCAAGGACTCCGAGCTCGCTGCACTGCGGGCCGAGGTCGACCGGTTGAAGTCCGAGGCGGCTGCCGCCCCCACGGTGGAAGCCCCGGTTGGCGACGACGACTCCACAAGCTCCGACGGTCACACCCAGCGGCTGCACGACCACAGCGACCAGCTGCAGGCCCAGAACGACGAACTGCGCGCAGAGTTGGACCGCGTTCGGTCCGAACTCGACGAGCTTCGCACGGCTCGCGTCAACGAGGTGGTCGGCCAGATGCAGACCATCAAGGTGGGCACCCGTGACGACGCCAGCCCGGCCGTCATCCGTCTGGTGCAGCTCGCCACGGAGCAGGCGGAGCAGGTCGTCGGCGAGGCGGATGCCGAAGCAGTCCGCAAGCTCGACGACGCCAAGCAGCAGTCCTACGAAATCACCACCGACGCACGGACGAAGGCTGAACGTGTCGAGTCCGAGGCCCGCGTCAACGCCGAGCAGATGACGCGCGAGGCCCGTGCCGGCGCCGACAAAATGACGAGCGAGGCGCAATCGCGTGCTCACCACGTGGACAGCGAGGCCTCTGAGCGTCGAGCCGTTCTGTTCACCGACCTCGAGCGCGAGCAGGATGAGCTCACCGACAAGGTGCACGCCCTACGCAAGTTTGAAGGCGCCTACAGGGACAACCTGAAGGACTACCTCACCAAGCACCTCACGGCGCTCGATGAGGACTCCCCGGAACCCGTCGACGCTCCGGAACTCGTGACTCCCCACGCGTCGGACACACCCCGTCTCGACGCGCTCGCGCAGGGCCACGACGACTGAGAACAACTGACCTGTACCTCTGGCCGGTTCCCTCGGGACCGGCCAGCGGTGTGCCCGGATTGATTTGATGCACGCGGGGTGTAGTCTCTGCGGACCACTCATGAGCCAGAAAGACGACCATGACCACGAAGAAGGCAGCACCCAAGGAGTCCACCGTCGACCTGCCGGTCCGCGAGGGCGAGGACGCATGGACGACCGAAGAGATCGCGGAGCAGCGTGATGCGCTCACCGAGGAGATCGAACGGCTCGAGAAGAAGATTGCCATCACCGAGGACGAGCTGAGCGACATCCTCAAGGGCGGGACCGACGGCGCAGGCCGCGACCCGGCTGACCTCGGCTCCAGCAACTTCGAACGCGATCAGGAAGTGGCTCTCGCCCAGAACGCCCGAGAGATGGCCGATCAGGCGCGGCTGGCTCTTCATCTGTTCAACGAGGGCAACTACGGCCTGTGCGAAGTGTGCGACAACCCCATCGGCAAGGGGCGACTACAGGTGTTCCCTCGCGCAACCCTCTGCGTCACGTGCAAGCAGCGCGAGGAGCGACGCTGAGCAGTGCGTGGCGAAGGCCTGCGTTGCTCCTCGCGCTGGGCATCGGCATCCTTGGGTACGCCGTCGACCAGCTGACGAAGCTCCTGGCGCTTGAGCGACTCACGGAGAGAGAACCTGTCGAGGTGATCGGCACCTTGTTGCGGTTCACCCTCATTCGCAACCCGGGTGCCGCCTTCAGCCTCGGAAGCAACGCAACGGTGGCGCTGTCGATCTTTGCCGTTGTTGCGCTCCTGGCATGCCTGGTGCTGGGTCTACCGCGCGTTCGCTCCATGACGCAGGGATTCGCGTTGGGTTTGCTGATGGCGGGTATCGCCGGCAACCTGCATGATCGACTGTTCCGTGAAGCGCCCCCCGTGCCGGGCCCGTCACCCCTGCGGGGGCATGTCATCGACTTTCTGCAGTTGCCCAACTTCGCCATCTTCAACGTCGCGGACGTCTGCATCACCAGCGCGGCGGTGCTGGTCATCCTTCTGGCCTTGCTCGATGGTCGACGCGAGAAGAAGATGGCCCGGGCGGCGTGAGCGTTTTCCTCGTTCCACATGATCTCGCCGGTGAGCGGGTGGATGCGGTCGCCTCGCGAATCACGGGACACAGCCGCTCCAGGTGTTGAACTGGACGGGCGGCCCGTCACGAAGGCCTCCGAGCGCGTTCGGGGAGGCGAGATGCTGGAGCTGAAGTCCGCACCCCGGCCGGACACTGTGTCAGTGGTTCCCCGCGAAGCAGCCGGCATGGCCATCGTCCATGACGATGCGCACGTCGTGGTCGTGGACAAGCCGGCCGGTGTGGCCGCCCACCCCAGCCTCGGATGGGACGGCCCCTCTGTCACCGAGCACCTCGCCGCTGCCGGCTTCCGCATCTCCACGTCCGGGGCGTCCGAGCGGCAGGGCGTGGTGTCACGACTCGATGTGGGCACGAGCGGTCTCATGGTGGTGGCCAAGTCCGAGATCGCCTACACGGTCCTGAAGCAGGCGTTCCGTGACAGATCAGTGGACAAGACGTACCTGAGCCTCGTGCAGGGACACCCCGATCCCTTCACCGGGACCATCGAGGCACCCATTGCGAGACACCCGGGGGCACAGTGGAAGATGGCCATCGTCGACGGTGGGCGGGCCAGCACCACCCACTACGAGACGCTGGAGGCGCATCGGGCAGCGACGCTGCTCGAGGTGAAGCTGGAGACCGGACGCACGCACCAGATCCGGGTACACATGGCAGCCATTGGTCATCCGTGCTGCGGGGACGGGCTCTATGGCTGTGATCCCGCTCTCGCTGACCGGTTGGGGCTGGATCGACAGTGGCTGCATGCAGCGGGCCTCGGCTTCACGCACCCGGGTTCAGGCGAGTGGGTGCATTATTCCTCGGCTCCCCCGGAGGAACTTCGCCGGGCGCTGGAGATCGTCCGCGAGGACTGAGTCAACGGGTGGCCCGGCAGGGATGTCGCGGCACTTCCAGTAGGGTGATCGAATGCGCAGAGCTAAAATTGTATGCACCCTCGGTCCCTCATCCAACACCACGGAGCGTCTGGTCGAGCTGATCAACGCCGGTATGAACGTTGCTCGCCTCAACATGAGCCATGGTGATTACGACGAACACGGCGGACGCCTCAAGGCAGTCCGCGAAGCCGCTGAGATCACGGGCAAGACGGTGGGCGTGCTTGCCGACCTGCAGGGCCCCAAGATCCGTTTGGGCCGTTTCGCCGGCGACGAGAAACACCACCTGAGCGTCGGTGACCGATTCACGATCACCATCGACGACATCCTGGGTGACGCCTCCCGTTGCTCCACCACGTTCAAGGGCCTCCCCGGAGACGTCAGGATCGGCGACGAGATTCTCATCGACGATGGCAAGGTTGGCCTGAAGGCCGTCGAGGTCACCGCCACCGACGTGGTGTGCGACGTGACCGTTCCCGGCCCCGTCTCCAACAACAAGGGCATCAACCTGCCGGGCGTTGCCGTGTCCGTCCCCGCCCTCAGCGAGAAGGACGAATCCGACCTGCGCTGGGCGCTGGCCCAGGACATCGACCTCATCGCCCTGTCCTTCGTGCGTTCTGCCGATGACATCAAGCGCGTCCACGAGATCATGGACGAGGAGGGTCGCCGCCTGCCGGTGATCGCCAAGCTCGAGAAGCCCCAGGCCATCACGAACCTGCAGGCCATCATCGACGCCTTCGACGCCTTCATGGTTGCCCGTGGCGACCTCGGCGTGGAGCTGCCGCTCGAAGAGGTGCCGCTGGTCCAGAAGCAGATCGTCCGCGCCGCCCGCAAGTGGGCGAAGCCGGTCATCGTTGCCACCCAGATGCTCGAATCCATGATTTCCGCGCCACGACCCACCCGCGCCGAGACCAGCGACGTGGCCAACGCCATCCTCGATGGCGCCGACGCGGTCATGCTCTCTGGCGAGACATCCGTTGGTGACTTCCCCGTGGAGACCGTGGACACCATGGCCCGGATCGCGGAGTACGCCGAGAAGATGGGGCATGAGGAGATCAACATCATCGACTGGGATCCCCACACCACCGGTGGCGTCCTTGCCAAGGCCGCGGCCGAGGTGGCCGACCGTGTCGGCGCCCGCTACCTGGTGGCCTTCACCAAATCCGGTGACACGGCGCGTCGTCTGTCCAGGCTCCGGTCCTCCATCCCCCTGCTCGTGTTCTCCCCCGAGCAGAGCACCCGTCAGGCCATGACCCTGTCGTGGGGTGTGGAAACGCACATGACTCCGGACTTCAGCAACCAGGACGAGATGGTGCTCGAGGTTGATCATTTCCTGCGCGAACGGAAAATGATCGAAGTGGGTGAGCGAATCGTCATTCTTTCCGGTTCCCCCATGGGAGTGCCCGGCAAGACGAACAACCTGCGTGTCCACAAGATCAAGGATGAGGGCGAGCAGATCTGAGCCAACTCGCGGGATTGAGCCCGTGATGCACGAAGGGGAGCCCGCCGCAGCGGGCTCCCCTTCGTGCGTGTGTCACACGAAGGTGTGTCACCTCGTGTGCCACGATGCGTACCCCCTACAGCCTTTCGGCCAGACGGGTTTGAGCCGTCCGCGTATACCATTCCGCCACCCGGGCTGGGCGTCCAACATTGTGCCACAGCTCAGGCCAGCCCCGCGCATTGGACGGATGTGCCCTCCACTGCGATGCATTCCTACCCTGCCTTGGCCGAAGACGTTGTCAGCACGGTAGTATTTCGAAAACGCTGCGCAGACGCAGCGAAACACCCCATGCTGAGGGAGCGACATGCCCAAGAACTCACGTCCGACTCGAGTCTTGGTCGCCGAGGACGAGGCGCTGATCCGTCTTGATCTGGTGGAGCTCCTGACCGATGAGGGCTTCGAGGTGATCGGGCAGGCGGCTGACGGTGAAGAAGCCGTGAAGCTGGCCCGCGAGTTGCGGCCGGATCTCGTGATCATGGACGTCAAGATGCCCCGTATGGACGGGATTGCCGCGGCCGAGTCCATCGCCGAGGAGCGCATCGCACCCATCGTCATGCTGACGGCCTTCAGCCAGCGCGATCTTGTGGAGCGCGCTCGTGACGCAGGCGCCATGGCCTATGTGGTGAAGCCGTTCGACGCTTCGGACGTCATCCCCGCCATTGAGATCGCCATTGGGCGATTCGCCGAGATCAAGGCCATCGAGGAGGAACTTGCCTCCCTTGAGGACCGTTTTGAATCACGAAAGATCATCGACCAGGCCAAGGGCGTCCTGCAGGAGGGGTTGGGTCTGAGCGAACCCGAGGCCTTCCGGTGGATCCAGAAAACCGCCATGGATCTGCGCAAGTCCATGCGTGAGGTTGCCGAGGGCGTCATCAGCCACAAGAAGAAGTAACGTACGGGGGCTCTGCCCCCGTATCCCCCCGCCGGAGGCTACGCCCCCGTGCGGTCGATCATCTGACAGGTCAATCGACCAATGGCCGTGCGGCGGCCCTGGTCGTCCACGATCTCCACCTCGTAGATGGCAACGCGTCGTCCGAGGTGCAGTGCCGTGGCAGTGCCCGTGACACGACCCTCGGTGACCGAGCGGATGTGGGTGATGTTGAGGTCCACCCCCACGGCAACCTGATTCGTCGGCATTCCATGCACGACCGCGCCCATGGACCCAAGGGTCTCCAGGAGCACGGCGGAGGCACCACCGTGCAGAACCCCGAACGGCTGGGTGTTGCCCTCCACGGGAATGCTGCCCACCACCTTCTCGGCAGTGAGTTCATGCATCTCGAATCCCATCTTCTTGTCGAGGGGGAAATCGAGGGTCTTGAGCCAGTCCGGCAGGGGGTGTTCCATGGAAGGTCACTGTAGGGGACCGGGGGGCAGACGGTGAACGCTATCCTCGGTGGGGTGAATCCGAAACCGCGCCTGCTGCTCATCGATGGACACTCCGTGGCGTACCGGGCGTTCTTCGCGTTGCCCGTCGACAACTTCTCCACAACCACCGGGCAGCACACCAACGCCGTCTTCGGTTTCACCTCCATGTTCATCAACGTTCTGCGCGATGAGAAGCCGACGCACGTGGCCGTGGCATTCGACGTCTCCAGGCACTCATTCCGCACGGACAGCTACCCGGAGTACAAGGCAAACCGGTCCACGTCCCCTGAGGAGTTCAAGGGTCAGGTGACGCTCATCAAGGACGTGCTCGACGCACTGAACGTCCAGCACGTGGAACTGGCGGGGTACGAGGCCGACGACGTGATCGCCACGCTCACCACCCAGGCGGCCACGGACGGGTTCGACGTGCTCGTCTGCACGGGCGACCGTGATGCGTTCCAGCTGGTCACCGACAGCGTGACGGTCCTCTACCCCCGCAAGGGAATGTCGGACCTGGTGCGCATGACGCCGGAGGCAGTGGAGGAGAAGTACCTCGTGCCGCCCGCTCGCCACCCGGAGATCGCGGCGCTGGTGGGTGAGACGAGCGACAACCTGCCGGGGGTGCCGGGGGTGGGCCCCAAGACCGCAGCCAAGTGGATCACCGAGTACGACGGTCTGGACAACGTCCTTGCGCGGTCGGAGCAGATCAAGGGCAAGGCAGGCGAATCCCTGCGGGCGCACCTGGACGACGTCGCCCGCAACCGTCGCCTCAACGCGCTCGTGCGAGACCTGAGCCTCCCGCTGGGCATCCCGGACACCCTCCGACAGGACTGGGACAGGGAGAAGGTGCACGAGCTCTTCGACGCCCTGGAGTTTCGCGTCCTCCGGGAGCGCCTGCTCGAGCTCGCGCCCCAGGAAACCGTCGCCGCTGGCGCCTTCGCCGTCGAGGGGACCACCCTGGAACCCGGCAGCATCCGCGCCTGGCTCGCGGAACACGCCCAGGACATGACGGGTGTGCACTTCATGGGCTCCTGGGGCTCCGGAACCGGTGACCTGTCCGGCATTGCACTGGCTGGCACCGATGGCGCGGGAGCCTGGCTGGACG
>RCNJ01000716.1_pt1 | contig 10299 bp, 8 predicted proteins | sample 2041171 | NCBI WGS metagenome assembly RCNJ01 (sample SAMN09708213, study PRJNA481090) | feces metagenome | biome: feces | host: Pygoscelis adeliae | place: Antarctica: Rookery Lake | collected 2010-03-01 | reverse complement strand
ATCTCCATCGAGGAGAAGCCTGCCCGACCGAAGTCCCATTACGCCGTGCCGGGCCTGTACTTCTACGACACCGACGTCGTGGAGATTGCGGCCGGGCTGAAGCCGTCGGCACGAGGCGAGTACGAGATCACCGACGTGAACCGCATATACATGGAGCAGGGACGTTTGCAGGTCTCGATCCTGCCGCGTGGAACTGCATGGTTGGACACCGGAACGTTCGATTCGCTGAACGACGCAAGCAGCTTTGTCCGTACTATTCAGGCTCGCCAAGGACTGCAGGTGGGATGGCCGCGTGGCGGCAGGGGTTCCTGACGAACGCGGACTTGGAGAAGCGTGCGTCTGAGCTGGAGAAATCTGGGTACGGCAACTACCTGCTGGAACTACTAAAGGTTCCTGAAGCGTGGGATGGAACCAGTTGACACGCTGACGGGTTGCTCCAGAGCTGGTGGTCGGCGCAATAAGGGCGACGTGCGATGGCCTTGATCAGGCGTAGCTGACGCTCCCCGACATGGCTGGAGCACCCGCCTGGAGCAATTCCAAGGAACGTCGCAGCCGCGTACTAGAGGTGTGGACCGTGTACGGGAAGTAGACGACCGTGACGCCCACGGGGGCGAACTGCATCTCAAGACGTCGACCTTTTTCAGTGTCCCGCCAGTCATCACCCTTGAAGAAGTGCGTGAAACCTACATCGCGCCACACGTCCAACTTGTCGGGAACCCGCTCGATGTAGACGTCATCCACGCACTTGATGTTGCGGACGATCTCGGCGCGCTCCTCGGTCGGAACGACGGGATCAACCCCTTTGACCTGCCGGAGCATCTCATCGCTGACGACCCCGGCGACGAGAACGTCACAGTTCTCCTTCGCACGACGCAGGATATTCAGGTGTCCCACATGGAACAGGTCGTAACCGCCAGCTGCATAGCCGATGCGTATAGTCATTATTGCCTCACATCACGTGCGCAAACCCCCCCGGTCTGCACTCACACCCACTCTAGCCCGAGTATCCAATCCATGTATCGCCGCTAATGATTATTTGGGGCAGCGTGGCATGCGTCGCAACTCCCTCCTCCGTCTGGACTCATCCCGTGGACTCGAGCTCCATCAGGATGCGCTCTAAGCACGGGGAGAGCACACGGCGGGCGCGTCACCTCAACCGCGCGGAGCTGGCCCCCCTTGTAAGGCGCGTCCGCTTAAAATGCCCCCGAGTTCCAACAGACACCAGAACCTCTGTACCCTGATGAATTAATGATGGCCGACGGGGGGTCGGCCACTGCGGTGTCGGGGGATCAAAGACGTGAGAATAATGTTCCTTTTATCGGCTATCAACTTGGCTATAGGGAAGTGACCAGCTTGACCACTCATCCCACCACGCCCAAGAAGAGCAAAAGAGTCCGCACTGACGACCGGCCGACGGTCCGCATCTTGGGCACCCACGGAGTTCCTGCCAATTATGGCGGCTTCGAGACCGCCGCAGAAAAGGTCGGGCTACACTTAGCCGCTGCCGGTTGGCGCGTCATCGTCTACTGCCAGCGCGCAGGGAGGGGAAAAATCACCCATGACGAATGGCGAGGCCTCGAACGGGTCAACGTGCCGGTCGACCTGCCTGGTTGGCGCGGGACGTCACTTTTCGACCTCAAATGTGTGAAGCACGCCAGTAAGTTCAATGATCTCTGCCTCGTGTTCGGTTACAACACAGGTATTTTTAACACGTGGCAGCGCCTGAAGAAGATCCCTATGGTCATCAATATGGACGGAATCGAATGGTCCCGGGCCAGGTGGGGATTGGCCAAGCAGACGATCCTGTACATCAATGAGAGGTTCTCCGCGGCGGTTGGCGACCATTTGATCGCCGATCATCCCGAGATCGAAAAGTACCTCTGGAGCCGTGCCCCCAAACGCAAAATCACGATGATCGCCTACGGCGCTGACGAAGTGCTCGAAGCCGACGAAGCACCCGTCCGCTCGCTCGGCCTCGAGCCAGGTGGATATCTATCGCTCATCTGTCGACCCATTCCCGAGAACTCGATTTTGGAAGTGGTCCAGGGTTTTTCAGCACGAAAACGAAATTTCAAATTAGCCGTCCTGGGAGAGTACTTACCCGATGTCGACGATTACCACCGGCAGGTGTTGGAGGCGGCCTCCGATGACGTGGTGTTCCTTGGTGCCGTCTTTGATCCCGACGTTGTGCAGCCATTGCGGTTCCACTCCGTGATGTACATGCACGGCCACACCGTGGGAGGGACGAATCCGTCTTTGGTGGAGGCCCTGGGTGCAGGTAACCCGGTGCTGGCTCATGGAAATGCTTATAACCGCTGGACAGCAGGTGAGGATCAAGCGTACTTTCGCACCTCAGAGGATGTAGCGACGAAGCTGGACGAGATCCTGGAGTCGCCGGAGCGACTCGTCCAGATGAGCGCCGCGGCCAGAGAACGACATCGCTCGGGTCTCACCTGGCAGCAGGTGGGCGAGCAGTACCGCACCCTTTTGGATCGGTACCTGCCCCAGGACACCAAGCAATCTGTTCGAAAGGATTAGAACCATGGTCACAGTGGCAGTCGTCGGTCTGGGGAAGATGGGAATCTCACACCTTTCCATGGTGCGGGCCCTCCCAGACGTGGAGGTCGTGGGCGTCGTTGACTCCATCGGCTATCTCCTCGGCGTTCTCGGCAAATACACCGGAGTGCCAACGTACACATCCGTCGATGACCTTCTGAAGCACACGAAACCCGACGCAGCCATCGTCGCCACTCCGTCACGGCTGCATTTCCCGCTCGTGAGGCAGCTTCTTGAGGCGGGCGTCTCGGTTTTCTGTGAAAAACCCTTCACTCTCAGGAGCGTTGAGGGAGATGAACTTGTAGGCTTGGCTGCAGAAAAAGGTCTGGTCACCCAGGTCGGATATCACAACCGTTTCGTCGGAACTTTCAGCGAGGTCAAGCGACTTCTGGATCTCGGCGCGATCGGCGATGTCACCCACGGACTCGCTGAGGCGTACGGTCCGGTGGTGCTCAAGCCCCAGGGCGGCACGTGGAGGAGTAAGAGCACCGAGGGGGGCGGATGCCTGTACGACTATGCAGCCCATCCACTCAACCTCATCAATTGGTACCTCGGCGAACCTCAGGGTGTAGGTGGAACCGTGCTCAACAGCGTGTTCTCGGCGGAGATCGATGACGAAGTCTGCTCGACGCTGTATTTCCCGGGTGGCCGCACCGTGTCCTTGTCCACCAACTGGTCGGATGAGTCCGTTCGGAAGATGACCACGCGAATCACGCTGTGGGGCACTGGCGGAAGGATTTTCGTCGACCGACAAGAGGTTCAGGTCTACTTGAGAGAGGGGATGTCAATCCCCGACGGCTACCAACCCGGTTGGAATGTTCGCTACACCACGGAGCTGACGGAGCCGGTGGACTTCTATCTTCGCGGCGAGGAGTACACCGCACAACTCGCCCATTTCGTCGACCGTGTACGCAACGGGGAACAGGAAGGCATCAACACTTTCGCGTCAGCTGTGGTGACCGACAAGCTGATCGAGCGAATGATTGAGGATTCCAAGCGTGGGCCGGGTGTGCTGCTAAGTGAAGAAGCCCCAGCCATGAACGAGAAGCACCGGCGGTCCCCGAGTCGGATCGGTAAAGCATTCCGGTCTGGAATCAGACGGATCCAGACCATGCCCTCCGGTCGGAAGTGAGGAACACCATGGACAATTTACTCTTCGGGGACAACCAATTCTTCGGCGTCAACCACATGTCTGAGGAAAAAGCGCGGCAGCAACAGATTCGCTTCCAGCGAATCGAAGCAGTGATAGAGGTCCTCATTGACGCATATGAGGAGGGCATCCCCACCTTCATGTGCACCACGCATGAACGCATCGGGGAGGTTGCGTCGTACTTTCTGGAGAACCGCGACAAATACCCTGACTTCACCTTCCTCCCGGGGATGCCGTATGCCCACAAGTACGCCAACGCGGTAACGACGGACGGCATGCTTGGTGCTCTGAAGAAGTTCTTGCCAGCGTCGGGTCGTGTGGACGCCGCAATGCGGGGAGCGTCATCCTTGATGAGCAAGGACATCGAGGCCATGGTCACCATGCTGATCGACGCTGAGATGAAAATATTTGAGGGATTGCCAACTCCGGTCATCTGGTTGCAGAACGTGGTAACCGACCTGTTGTTGGGCATGGGGTTCGATGATGCGTTCACGATCTTCGCCGAGCATGTGCGATCCCGGTACAACGCTGAGCCGGGTTTCATCACCATGAACCTGCCGATGCTCGCGCCCGTCCTGACCAGGCTCGGTATCGAATCCCCGTTAATCTGTTCCAACATCAACAAGCTCGGATTTCGGATGCCAGGAGGCATCGAGCAGTACCGCAAGGCGTTGGAGTCGCACGATTTCCGTGCAGTAGCTATGTCTGTCTACGCGTCTGGGGCGATACCGCCCGATGAGGCAATCCAATGGGTCTGCGAGCAGCCAAACATCGAGTCGATCGTGTTCGGCGCTTCCTCCAGACGCAACATCCGTGGCACAAGGGAGCTAGTCGACAAATACTGGCGGAAATGATGGCAAGGAACGAGCGCGCGGTACTCGTCACCAATCCGGGAGCTGACCTCTATGGTTCGGACCGGATGGCCTTGGAAACCGTGAACGCGCTCCTTGCAGGAGGTTTCCACGTCACGGTCGCTGTTCCGGGCCCCGGACCCTTGGTTGAGCTACTGACAAAGGCGGGTGCCGACGTCGTCAGGCAACCGACTCCTGTGATCCGCAAGAGTTCGTTGTCGCCGGTCGGTCTGCTCCGTCTTGCCGGGGAGGCCCTGTCAGGCATCCTTTCGTCGTGGCGCCTTCTCCGGCGTTCTGGCGCCGGCACGGTACTTGTGAACACCATCACCACTCCGCTGTGGTTCCCGCTTGCGCGAGTGGCTGGCCTCAGGGTGGCGTGTCATCTCCATGAGGCCGAGGGCACAGTCATTGCCCCCGTTCGATGGGCGATGCATGTACCCCTGCAGTTTTGTCACCGAGTGATCGCCAACAGCGAGTACACAAAGAAGGTGCTGTTCAACTCGAGTCGCGGACTCGCCTCGCGTGTCGTGGTCGTACACAACACCGTTCCGGGACCGGACGTGGTCGTGGCCCCACGCTCTGCGATGGACGGTGAAGTGCGGCTCCTCTACGTCGGGCGCCTCTCGCAGCGAAAGGGTCCAGACGTGGCTGCAACTGCAGTGAGTCTGCTGCGCGACCGAGGCATGAATGTGCGGCTGGACATCGTCGGTGCCGTTTTCCCCGGAAACGAAGGTTACGAGGCGGACCTCAAGGCCCTTGTCTCACGTCTCGGCATTTCCGGGAACGTCCAATTCCACGGATTCCAGCACCGGGTGTGGCCGTACTTCGCCGACTGCGACATCGTGGTGGTCCCATCAGTGGGCGAAGAAAGCTTCGGGAACACGGCGGTGGAAGCGGCACTCGCAGCTCGTCCCGTGGTCGCGAGCGACAACGCCGGACTGAAGGAGGCCACCGCTGCATCGGAATCAGCAGAACTGGTCCCGCCGGGTGATCCGGAGGCCTTGAGCCGTGCCGTGGAGCGGATCACGCGGGACTGGGACCACTACGCCACAGCGGCGGTGGCAGATACGGAGCGCGTCTCCGCGCGGTTCTCAGCAAAGACCTATGGGAACTCGCTGATTCATGCACTTGGGCTGGATCTAATGTCGACGAAGCGGTCCGACAAGGGCTAGTGCCACCAGCACATCTACGAACACTTGGGTGAGCCGGGCCCACCGCAGAAACGCCCCTTGGCGACCAAGTCGCCGACGGCGTCGAACCCCGCGCTCCGCTCCAAGCTGGCCGCCTCAGGCGGCACGTGAACGATCCGACGAGCACACGAGGGACATCCCGGCACAACGCGCCGGACGGTCCGATATCTGGCAATACAGGTGGTCCCATGAGGTTGGCAGAAAACCACTCAGAGTGGCCCCATCCTCATGGCAGGCGACAACACCCTGTCGTCCCGGGCCGTTGCTGTACTTCGCTTGAGCGTCAAGGACACAGACTGATGGGGCTCTTATTCAGATATCTACTCTCCTTCCGCTGGTCGACGCCACCTGGCTCGTAGTCGGACAGCCCAGCCACGCTCAACGTGCTCCAGCGGGGTCCCTTCGCCGTTCCCGAGAACCCGTGCGGCACAACGTCATCGTCGGCCCGATTGTGGTTCCGCCTCCCGGCGTTCATCGACCGCGGCAAGACGGATGCCCAAGTCACCGTCGCCATCTATTTGTGCGAGCGCTACGCGCAGGCGCTTCTCCAGGTGCTCGGCCTAGTTTCCGTTCCCTGCTGCATCGCTCCGCGCCGCGATATAACGCAACGCCACGCCGCCGAGAAGCGAGGCACCGGCGAGCGCAAAGGGGACTGTCCTGAATGAGGCCCCCCCTGCGAGGGCCGCGGTGGCAATGCCGACTGCCAATGCCGTGTCCGCGAGGCGAACGAAGAAGACCGTTGTCTGGCGACCAGTCACGGCGCTCAGTGCGCCGTATGGCGTCACCATCGCGACTGATATCCCGTACGCGATCCACCCAATCACCGAAAGTTGATCGAGTTCGATCTTGAAAATAAATGGACCGGCCCACGGCGCGAGGAGAAGCGCGATCCCGCCAAGGGCGATCGAAAGGAGCAGAAGGGCCACGACCACGCGGTCGGCCTCCCTGAGCGACCCGGCGCGGCCAGCCTTCGCGAGATTGGCGAAGCGCACGAACAGCAAGGACGACAGGCTGCCAACGACGATCATCAGAGGCGAGACATAGGTCCGGGCGGCCTCGAGCAATCCTACGGCCGTAAGACTGACGAAGCTGATCACGAGCACCCGGACGACGGTGAACAGTGCAGGGCGAAGCGTTTGCTGAAGTCCTCGCCACGATCCGTACCGCCACACGGCGGTAAAGTCGGGTTGCCGGATGGGGACGAGAACACGTTCGCTCGGTGGCAGCATCCGCCATCCGACGAGGCATCCGACGGCCTGTCCGACCGCGGTGGCGCTCAGGACGATCCAGAGCGAAAGCCCGCTGAGCCATTGCCCAGTGAGGAGAACGGCCACGGCGCACGCGAAGCCGATGGCATCTGCCACCGCGGCCCGGATGAACATCATGTGCGCGATGAGCAGTCGTCGCACGATTTCCATGATCGAGTAGGAGATTAGCCCGACACCGAACGCAAGCCCTTCTAGTGGATCGGCGAACCTGAGCAGGATTGCCACGCCTGCCGCAATGACGCCCGCGGCGAGGCTCAGGATTAAGGCGAAGCCCTCGAGAGCGGCGCGGATCCGAGGCTCCTCGCGGTGGAGTACGACGAGCGAATCGCCGACCAGGCCAGACAGCACAGCCATCACCAGGACGACGATGCCGTAGAGGACGGCATAGCGACCATAGTCATCGATGCCGAGTACGCGGAGCACCAATATCTGAAGGACGAAGCTAATTCCCGCCTGAAGCCCTTGCGCTGCAACTGCCGAGACGGCCTTCTTCCTCATCCCTTACCGTCTCGCAGCACGCTGTGAATCTGTCCGCCGGAGGGCCGCCTGCAGCATCTGCCGTTGTTTTCTGTACTTCTGCCAGGAAGTGAGCATCTGCTTGGCCATTCGCCTAGCCGCAAGGTACAACTCGTACTGCGATTGTTTGAGCCTCGGTACGAGCCGTGAACCATCCACCGTCTCCAGACCTCCGCCAGCATTCAACGTGTGCAGACGTGTGCCGGGCCAACGTGCACCGGGCGCGTGGTGATGCAGGAGGTGTTGCGTAAACCCGCTCTCGTCGAGTTGCAGTATTTCCGCAACGCCGAGCGCCGCCCCATATCCCGCCCGACCGTCCTGAACTGGCCGCAGGAGGCGGCCTTGTCTGTTTTCTACGCGGCCAGCGGGACGTGCGCTCGCGATGTCGACGAGGACGGGATTGTGCCGGTGTGCAGTCCATGGCCCGAACAGATCGGGCGCCGACCAGAGACACAAGCTGTCCGAAAAGGACCCCCCAAAGCCGACGGTTGCCATCATCCACCAACGGCCTTCGTGGACGAAGACCGTTGTGTCGCTGGCCTCCACGCCATTCAGCAAGACTGAATGCAGCTCCCACTCCCAGGGGAACCGCACCGCCCGGTAGAGCTCAACGGTCATTGCACCGGATGTTTCGGGAATCATCCACATATCGCCAGCGTGTTCGAGCACGAAGGGGTAGGAGAGGTGTACTTCGTGGGTAAGAACTGGGGTGGGAAGCCCCTCGGGGCCATCGTCGCCCCATACCGCAACGGAAATCACGCCCTTACCGACGCGATGGTCGAAGTCTTCGACAAAGACGTAGGTTCGGCCCTGGTGCGCGATAGGAAAAGGGTCCGCAAAGAACCTGTACCCGTCGTCAGGAAGATCCGTCCATTGGACCAGCGGGAGTTCACCCAAGGTTAGGACGTCCGGGCCGTCGAGCCAGCGCCAGCCGACTCGCCAGTGTGGAGCGCGATACAACGCTCGGTAGACCCGCCGGATCGCAGCGCCCACGAGGCGACGGGCGGCGATCTCGGCGAACCCGCGAGGAGCGGCAGCCTCCTCATCCGCATCGGTCGGATTCGCGAATGGGCTCCCGGAGACCGCTCCTACGATGAGAGTCGCGGTTCCAACTCCGACGTCGGCAAGCGAAGTTGCCAAGAGCCCTGGAAGCTCACTGCCGGGCCGCCCCCTGGCGCGCACCTCGCCCGTTCCGTCCACAACGCTCACGAGCGGGAACCTTTTCCCGCGCAGCGCCTCCACCGCAGCGTCTTCTCCGCATTGGCCGTCGTACAGGACGATCCAGCTTCCGGCCACCGGTTGCGCTGTCAGATCCAGCACTAGGTCAACGGCTTGGCCCTCGGGGTGGGTGGGCAGTACAGAGGAGGAGAGGTCTACGTCAGCGAGCATGCCCTCGTCGACGCGGTGAAGTCGGCGCTCCAGCCCAATCACACACTCGAGCTTCCGGCGTTCTTTCGTGGGATCTTCTGGCACAAGCCGGATCGATACCTCCGTCTGGGGCAACTCCCTGAGCCGGTGAATTAGTTGCTCATGCCAGCGGCGTTGGGTACGCGAGCCGATACGAATCTCAAAGAGCATGCGTCTTCCTATCTACGATGCCATTTCTTGCCCAGCGGCTCACGCCGAGAGCGACCCCATGTCCCGAAACCACTTCCTGAGGACGAGAACGAGGATGATCGCGTTGCACGCGAAGAGGAATACATACACGCTAAAGAAGAGTAGCGGCTGTGCCAGCAACAGGAAGATAAGGCAGAAAAACCCGTAATCCGTCGGGATGACCATGATCGCCCGGAGCAAGCTGGTCGATGCACGGGACCCCGGCGCCTTGCCGCCCATCTCGCGAGCGGCGAGGAGATCCTTCAGGAGCATGCTGGAGAACGTCACGGTGGCGACAAGTGCGTAGGCGATCGGGACAAGGAGCCAAGGCTCAGGAAGTTCGAAGTGACGGTAAGCGGTGATCAGGATGGCGAGATGTAGTCCGCACTCTTTCGCCACGTCCACGGTGTGATCCAACCATTCTCCCTGCGCGCTGCCCCCGCCGCGAAGGCGTGCTAGCTGTCCGTCGGCGGCGTCGAACGCGTACCCAAGCACCAGCAGTGCGCTGACCAGAATTCCCAGCCACCACGTTGGGAGGAGGGTCGCGATGAGCGCGATGGCCGAGAATGTGAAGAGCGCACTGATGCCAGTCACCTGGTTGGGCGTCAGCCCCGCCAGATATGCAAGCGCCGCGAACCTGCGCCCCAGCGGACGGTTAACGAGGCGAGAATACAGCGGAGTTCCTGCGGATGGTTTTTGAGCTGCCTGAAGCCGACGCACCGCGTCGCGGTAGTTATTTATTTGGTCAAAATGTGTTGGATCGTTCTTAATGTCCATCATTCCCCCAAGACTGGCAACTCCAATAAACCCTATCAGCTGTCCTGTGCCGAGCTCCACGGCCGGCTGGTCGGAACACGTCCGGTGCCACGTGCGCAACCAGCATTTCGGAGTAAGTCAGTGACAAGCTGAGGAGGACCGGTTATGCTCCCCCACAAGGGGGAACTCTGGGGCTGCTCGTGAGCATGTCTGCAGGGTTGCGCGGTTTCATGTGAGCATGCGCTCTTTACCCTCGACGATTCTTCGGGGGGAGAATGGTAATGAAAGATGCTCGTCACTGTATTGCCGCAGCAGTTGCTGCTCTGCTGTTGAGCGGTTGTACCGGGCCGACAACGCAGCCGTCTGATACGCAAGCGCCGCCGCCGGTCGTCTCGCCGCATTCGACCGCATCGTCG
>RCNJ01000699.1_pt1 | contig 10331 bp, 7 predicted proteins | sample 2041171 | NCBI WGS metagenome assembly RCNJ01 (sample SAMN09708213, study PRJNA481090) | feces metagenome | biome: feces | host: Pygoscelis adeliae | place: Antarctica: Rookery Lake | collected 2010-03-01 | reverse complement strand
TCTGATCAACCTGGTAAAATTAATTGTTTATGTTATAATATTATGTTTTTAAAATAAAAAAACCTATTCGGATTAAATCCAAATAGGTTTGAAGTATTTTTAATAACTCGGTTTTGCATCTTTATTTCTAAATACGATAAAGAAATTAATTAACACGATAATTAAAATCGCAGTTGCTAAAAATCCATATTGGAATCTAATTGCAGAAGTACCTGCAATACGTCCAACTCCATCTAGTACAAGAGGTGAGGCGAACTGACCTAAAAATGTAAAGCTTGATGTAATCGCAATTGCACGATCAGAATGATAGGGCACAACCCGGTCTAGTACTTTTAAAACAATAATCGGAAATAATGAACCTTGTCCAAAACCGATTAATGTAACACTTATCATGACAAGCGGTATGCTGTTCGTGATAGTTAAAATTAAGAACGCTATACCCATACCAGTGAGCATAATAGGCATAATAAATCTCTTTAAAGCAAATTCAAGTTGAACAAGGAAGAGACTTGTAATCATTCCACCTACTGTCGTAAATGATACAACTACACCAGCAATCGAAGCTCCACCCATATTGTTTTGCTCCAAAAATAAAGCCATATTTGTCGCGATAGAATAATAAGCTAACATAACTCCACCCATTGCTAAAGCATAGCCCCAGACTGCAAGTGGTATTTTCGTTTTTGAGCTATGTTCAAGTGGTTCTTGAATTTCTCCTTTTGGTAGGAAGAAGAAAACTAAAATGAAAATAAATAATCCGAGGAAATAAACGTTGAAAGGTGTACGCCAACCAAATGTCGCAAGCCACCCTGCAACGAGCATTGTGATAATCCCGCCGAAGTTACTAAATGCGGAGTTGTAACCCATCATTTTTGTTCGTTCTTTACCTTCAAAATGATCATTAATGAGAGACATGGAAAGTGGCATCACAAGTCCCACACCAGCTCCTAAAATTAACCTGAATAAAATCAGTGTTTGAATAGTGGAAACAAATTGTGGACCAATTCCACCTATTAAGTAGATAATTAATCCGATTAAAATAATTCTTTTTTTCGTCATTAAAGAAGTTAAGTAACTCGATAAAAAAGAAAACGGAATAATAATTAATGATGGTGCAGTTAATATCAGTTTAATCATCGTTGGGCTTGCATCAGGGAAAGCCTTAGCAATGAGTCCAAGTGCAGGAGATATAGCAGCCCCAGCCATAACTGTCGCCATTCCGATAAATAAAATTGTAGGTTTGAGCATTTTATTAATTGTTATCCCATCCATTCTAATTTTCTTTTAAACACGTTTGAGAACGGTTAGTAATAGACCATTCTATTTGTTTCAAATTGAAATAGCAATAAATACCTTAATCCTTTAAGATAAGAGGCATTTGCGAAGAAAATAAAAACAGCTTATTATTATGAATAATTAAGAAGTAGCTTATTAAATTTAAAGTCTGAGCACGGAAATTGTTTTTTTATACTGTGTATAGTATATTAAGGTGAGAAAATACTTAGGAGGGTATATATGTATCTAAAAACTTTTGTAGATGAAAAGTTAGCACAAAACGCTTACTTAGTTGGCTGTCAAAAAACTGGAGAGGCGATTATTATTGACCCACCTCGTTACTTTAAGCATATAATTGCAGACGCAGAACAAGAAGGATTAAAGATTACTGCAGCTGCAGAAACACATATACATGCTGATTATGTATCAGGAGCGCGTCAGCTTGCAGTTAAGGAAGACGCGAAACTATATTTATCAGATGAAGGCGATAAAGATTGGCAATATGAATATGGTGATAGGCTTAATACTGTACTAATTAAAGAAGGCTCTAAAATTAATATTGGTAAAGTAGAGCTTGAAGTAATGCATACACCAGGCCATACACCAGAAAGTTTATCGTTTGTTTTAACGGATCATGGTGGTGGAGCGACAGAACCGATGGGGATTTTCACAGGAGATTTTGTTTTTGTAGGTGACGTCGGACGTCCAGATTTATTAGAAGAAGCAGCCGGTGCAATTGGTACGTCAGTAATTGGGGCAAAAGAGATGTTCCATTCGGTTCAACGTTTTAAACAATTACCAGATTCACTCATCATTTGGCCAGGTCATGGGGCAGGATCAGCTTGTGGTAAATCACTTGGTTCAGTGCCAATAAGTACAGTAGGCTATGAAAAACAAGTTAATTGGGCGTTACGAATTGATGAAGAGCAAGCATTTATTAATGAATTGTTAAAAGATCAACCAGAAGCACCAACCTACTTCGCTCAAATGAAAAAAGTGAATAAACAAGGACCAACTATATTAGAAACGAAAGAAATACCTATTATTTCAGATAGTAATGAATTAAAAGAGTTATTGAAAAAAGAAGATCGACTTGTGATTGATACACGTCCAGCAAAGGAAGCACAATCTAGTTTAATTCAAGGTTCAATTAATATTCCTTTTGATGAACAATTTACAGAATGGGCAGGTTGGTTAATAAAGTATGATGAACAATTACTTCTTTTAACAAACGAAAGTGATAGAAGAGATGTAGAAATTACACTTCAATCAATTGGATTCGATGCACTTGAAGCATTTATTGATGAGGAAGTTCTCTCTGAACTTGAACTGGATCGTTATGAAACTATTACAATGAATGAATTTATTACAGAAATGGAAGATGAAGAAGTAGCGATTATTGATATTAGAAAACTTGGTGAATGGAATGAAGGACACTTTGATAGAGCAGAACATTTATTTTTAGGTAATCTACGTGAATTAGATTTACCAACAAATAAAAAAATAATTGTCCACTGTGAAAGAGGAGCTCGTTCAGCAATTGCAGCAAGTATCTTTAAAGCACGTGGCTGTCATAGTGTCTATCATATGCGCAGTTCATATGCTGATACAATCAAACATATATAGTAAATTAACATCTCATTTTACAAATGGGGTGTTTTTTTTATCTATTAATACTATTAAATCTATTTATATGTCTGAACCCTATTTTCTTTTGATTGTTAAACTATTATGCTAAAATATGTTATTAGCGTATTAAACATTTATTGTAGTGTTAAGAAAGTAGGTATTATAAAATGGTAGACGATGATACATTTGATAAAGAAGCAATTTTAAAAATTCTTCCGCTTTTAATAGTTTTAGTTTCGGGAGCGTTTATTACTATTTTAAATCAGACATTGCTAGGTACAGCACTTCCAGTTATTATGGAGGACTTAGATTTAACTGAAAGTACTGTTCAGTGGTTGCAATCTGTATTTATGCTTGTTAACGGAATTATGATTCCGGTAACAGCTTTTTTAATTCAACGTTTTACAACACGTAAGTTATTTATGACAGCAATGAGTCTCTTTGCTTTTGGAACAGCACTTGCGGCAATTGCGCCTTCATTTTCGTTATTGTTAATTGGACGTATATTCCAAGGTTCAGGTGCCGGTATTATGATGCCTTTACTCCAAACGAGTATGTTTTTAATGTTCCCAGTAAACAGAAGAGGAACAGCAATGGGGATTTTCGGACTCGTCATTGCCTTTGCCCCGGCAATTGGTCCAACTTTATCAGGTTATTTAGTTGAACATTTCCACTGGCGTAGTGTATTTTATGTCATTCTGCCGATCGCCATACTGAATATTATTGCTGCTTATTACTTCCTTAAAAACGTGACTGAACGAAAAGATGTTAAAGTAGATGTTTTATCAATTATTCTATCAACACTTGGTTTTGGTGGACTTTTATATGGTTTCAGTATCGCAGGAAATGTCGGTTGGGGAAGTATTCAAGTATCTGGTGCAATGATTCTTGGTGCAATTTCACTACTTATATTCATTCTCAGACAATTAAAATTAACTCAACCAATGCTTGAGTTTAGAGTGTTTAAAAATAAAATATTTACTCTCTCAACAGGTTTGGGCATGATTGTCTTTATGTCGATGATTGGAACTGCAATAATCTTACCATTATTCATGCAGAATATGCTTGGATTCACAGCATTAGATTCAGGTTTAGTCTTACTTCCAGGAGCAATAATTATGGGTATTTTCAACCCAATTACTGGTAGGTTATTTGATTTATATGGTGCGAGATGGTTAGCAATAGGTGGTTTTGGAGTATTGACAGTAACAACTTATATGTTTACAAATTTAACGACTGAGACAACATTTATGTATATGTCAGTCCTTAACGCAGTTCGGATGCTGTCAATTTCAATGGTCATGATGCCAGTCACAACGGCAGGTCTAAATCAATTACCAGATGATTTAATTCCACATGGATCAGCAATGAATAATACGTTTAGACAAATGGCAGGAGCAATCGGAACAGCAACGCTTGTAACAATTATGTCTACAACAGCTATTCCTAATGCAGGTGTGCAAGGTCTCATTCATGGTGTGAACATGTCGTTTTACACAGCAACAGCCTTGTCAGCTCTTGGATTTATACTCTCGTTTTATGTTAAACATCCAGTACGTAAATAGAAAAAAACACCCCTCTCATTTTAAAATGAGAGGGGTGTTTTTTACGTGTATTATCTAAATAAATCTAAGAATTTTGTCCAAATGTTTTTCTCTTCTTCTTTTTCGACTGGTTCATCTTCAGCTTCTTCTAATTCAATTTTTTTAGTTTGTAAAACGAACTGAACAACACCGACATCTTTATTTTTATTAGAAATATATGAAACTGGCTCGTAATCTGAGAAATCAAATTCATCCATAAAATCATTAATTTCAGACTCAAACTCACTTGATAAATCACTTGTTTCATCGGTTAACTCTTGAGTTCCTTCATGGAGTTCACTCACGCCATTTGCTAGTTCAGATGATCCATCTGCAAGTTGATTTGTCCCATTGTTAAGCTCTTTATAAGACTTAGCCAACGTATCAACACCATCTGTATAGGTAACTAAACCATTATGGAACTTTTGATATTGAGATGCTAGTTGTGTTAACCCGTTTTTAAACTCATCCAATTCATCTAAAACAGAAATGTTTCCGATAGCTCCTTTTAATTCATTCGCAAATGCATCCAATTCTTTTGCCATATCTTCAATTGAAGATAGTGAATCACCAGGAATTTGGTCTTTAATAGCTTGAAGATCATTAATCGCTTGAAGAGTCATTTCTAGCTGGTTGATAGTTTCATCAATAGCACCTTGGTCAATTCCATTGTTTTCTAACTGTGTGATAATGTCATCAATGGCGCCTTGGTTGACTTGATCACCTTCTAACTGTTTAAGAGTATCAATGATACCTTGATCAACTTGATTTCTTTTTAGCTGTTCAAGAGTATCAATGATATTCTCATCAACTTGACTATCTTCTAGCTGTTTAATAACTTCATCGATTTCTTCATCGGCATTATTGTCTTCTAATTGTTTGATAATGTCATCAATCGTACTTTGGTCTATCTCATTGTTATTTAACTGCTTCAGAGCCTCAATGATATCATCATCAACTTCATTTGCTTTTAATGCCTTAGAAAGAGCTTCTATATCTTCACTCGTTAATGTTAATTCTGGTAGTTGATCAATTTCTTTGTTAAATTGACCAATCCCTTGTGAAAACTCTCTGAGTCCACTTGCTAAACTGCGTAAATTTTGCGGAACTTTATTTAACTCTTCATCTAAGTTACTCGGGATTTCAGGTACATCACCGACCACTTCATTTACTTGTTTAAATACATTAAGAATTTCATTCGATCCACTGACGAGCTCACCAGAAGAGTTATTTAATTCATTTATTCCATTTAAAAACTCATTCGAACCACTACTTAGTTCTGAAGCTCCGCTACTCAAACTTGAAGCTCCATCTTCTAAATCAGCCACACCTTCGTTGATATCGCTAATAGCATCCGATAATTCTTGCATTTCCTCAGCTAATTCGTCTGTATCAGGATCATCAAAACCAACATTTGCCGGTACAGCACTAATTTGTATCGGTTCTAATTCAAAGTCAGTCACATCTGCCATCGCAATTAAAGTTTCTTCTTGTTCAGGCATGACATTAAAACTAATTAATTTATCTTTCCCTTCATTTGCTTCAGTTGCTTCTGGTGCTTGAATATTCTCAAAGTAAAGTGGATCAAATGTCATTTCGATTTGGAGTAAAAAATATTCGAAAAATACTGGGTCAACTTTTTTATTTTGACTCGTTTTAATTTGTATTTCTAATTGACCACTTTGGCCCGCAAGGTCATTAGGCTTTATTTTTTTACCATCTAACAAATACGTAATTGAAATGTCCCATGGCAAGGCTTGATTCTTTATTGTTCCTTGATAAAAGAAATCATCCTCAGCTTCAAAATGAACTTCATTTTTATCTTCAATCGTAATCTCTGTTAAGTCAGTTAAATTACGAACATCTTCATATGAACCATAATCAATTAAATCTCCTGGTTCAGTTACTTGAAATGAATTTACAACATACATTTCATCTGTTTTTCCATTGGGTGTTAAATTAGCATAGATCACTTCGTCTTTAGTTGAGTACTTTCCCTTATCATCAGCTAACGAGATGTTTGGGAATGTTGTAAAGACGAGTAAGCAGCTAAGTAATAATGCTGAATATCGTTTTAATAACAAACTATCACTTCCTTTTTTTATAAAAGTTTGGTTTCCAAGTTGTTTTTTCAATGAGACGATCAAAGACAAGTAGTAAAGCTGGGAGTAGAATAACAACTAGAGTGAATGCTAGAAGTGTTCCACGTCCTAGTAAGATACCAATTGATGAAATGATTGGATCTGACGATGTGAACCATAAAATGAATCCAACACTTGAAAGTATTGATGCAGGTACTGCGATCGAGAAGATATTTTCATTGATTGTTTTCTTAATCGCATCACTTGCGCTCATTTCTTGTCTAAATCTTGTATAATTTTCTGAGAATAGAATCCCATAATCGACTGTTGCGGCTAGTTGAACAATACTAATAATTAAATAACCGATATAAACAAGCGGATCATTAGCAAAATAAGGTACTGCTAAGTTAATCCAAACAGATGCTTGAATCGTAAGTAACAAGACAATTGGCATTGTAATTGATTTAAACGTAATTAATAACACAATGGCAATGGCTACTACGGTTAGAATATTAACTAATGTATTATCTTTTTCAACAATTCCCTTCATATCAGATAATGTGACACTTTCACCAGTAGCATGGTATTCATCGCCATAATAGTTATTTGTAATATCTTTTACTTTATCAACAAGGGCAAAGGCTTCATCACCTTCTGAATCTGTTGTAGCGTTTAAAATAATTCGACTATAATTTTCAGAAAAGAATTGTTCCTTCTCTGATTCTTCTAGAAATTCTGGTGGAATACCTGCACCAACAGCACTCGTATAAGAAATAATGCTTTTTATATTCGGTAATTTATCAAGGTCTCTTACTAACTTATCTTCACGCGCAATGTCTCCCTCAGGCACGAGTAAAACAAGGGGTGTGAATTTATCAAAAGCTTCATCAATTTGTAGCGAATCTTGACCAGCACGTGTATCTTCCGGAGGTTCTCCCATCCCGTAAATAAAACTCGTGTTACTCTGTGCAAGGAACGCTGGAACAATGATAATTGCAACGAGAATAAGTGCAGGAAATCTTAACTTTACAATATACTTACCAATATTATATTTACTCGGAATCCATTGCTTATGACGTGTTTTTTCGACAAGCGGATAAAGAAGCAATGTTAAAGCTGGTAAGAAAATCATAATACTAATAAAGCTTAGTAAAATCCCTTTTACTAAATTAATTCCTAAATCTGCTCCAATTTCAAAGTTCATAAACGTTAATGCCATAAAACCAAAGAAGGTTGTTGCGGCACTCGCTGTTATTGCTGGGAACGAACGTTTGATTGCTAGAGTCATTGCTTCAACTGGATCATCAATCTCTTTTTTATAATCATCGAAACGATGCAAGAGGAATATCGCATAATCGAGCGAGACGGCGAGTTGTAAAATCGGTGCTACCGACTGAGATATAAATGAAATTTCTCCAATAAAAATATTCGTTCCTAAGTTAATTAAAATTGAAATTCCGATCGCCACTAAGAAAAATACGGGTTCAATCCAAGATGTTGTCGAAAGTACTAATAATAAAATAACGATAGGAATTAAAATTGCTGCGGCATTAAACGTTTCTTGACCCGTTGCTTTTTGAGAAATAGCGACATCAAGCGCATCGCCTGCCAGTGCATTATCTTCTCCAATAACTTTATAAACCTCATCTGTTGCGACAACTTCTTTACCTTCTTCAACTTCAAAAGTGAAAAGGGCATTATCATTTTGGTAATATGTTTCTAAAATATCTTTATCGACTAATTCAAGCGGTATTTTCATATCAATCACGTCATCAAGCCACGTGACGCCAGATACACCATCAACTTCCGAAAGTTCTTCTTTTACTTCAAGAGCTTCTTGAATATTGACATCTTCTATCATGACACGTGTATTAGCGACATCTCCAGAGAATTCTTCATCCATTACATCAATTGCAATAGTAGATGGTGCTTCTTCAGGTAAATAATCAGTCATATTATAATTTACCGCAACACCAAATTGTGCAATACCACCAATCACAGCGAGTGCTGTAAATATAATAACAATCATTTTTTTATGTTTTAACATCCGAGTTATAAAATCGATGGATATTCATCCTTTCAAAACAAAGTTCTTTTCATTTAATTAAAAGTCTTCTACCTTCCTATTGTATAGTATAACTTATCGTATTCCAAAAATAGAGCGATAAACAAAGCAAAACAATCAACAATATGTGAACTTTCATGTACGATGAATGATGCAACTATATTTTGAAAGGAAGTAGACGATGTCAAAAGACTTAACTTTAAATAAAAAAGAAATAAAGGACCAAGTATTAGAGGCGATGAATTTTCGTCATGCAACAAAAGAATATGATGCAGACAAAAAAATCTCAGATGAAGATTTTAACTATATTTTAGAAGCTGGAAGACTTTCACCAAGTTCGTTAGGTTCAGAACCTTGGAAGTTCATTGTCGTCCAAAATCCAGAACTACGTGAGAAGTTATTAGATGTTGCACCAGGTGCTGTGGAGAAGTTAAAGACAGCAAGTCATTTCGTAATTATCGCATCACGTAAAGGTATGCGTCATGATTCTGAATATTTACTTGATCATATGAAGAATGTACAACATTATCCCAAAGACATGTTAGAAAATATTAGTACACAGTATAGATATTTCCAGGAGAGTCGTAATATTTTAGAAAGTGAACGCAGTCTAGATGACTGGTCTTCAAAACAAACATATATTGCATTAGGTAATATGTTGACTGCAGCAGCAATGATTGGGATTGACTCATCACCAATGGAAGGGTTCCAAGATGATAATATAGATGCAGTATTAAATGAAGCAGGATTATTAGAGGACGGTGCCTATTCAGTATCAGTCTTAGCAGCATTTGGTTATCGTAAAGCAGACCCAGAACGTCCTAAAACTAGAAAGTCTATAGAAGATGTAGTTGAGTGGGCTTAAAGAATTTTAAAAAAGGTTTAGCACTTATTTTAAAGTGCTAAACCTTTTTTCTTTAAAATCATATCAATATGTGGAATGTCGTCTTCTAGATAAATATCGGTTATTTGCTCAAACCCTAATGAAGAATAGAAATCATTTAAGTACTGTTGAGCTTGGATTTTAATAGTTTTTTCTCCCCAATCAGTAAAGATATAATTGATTGCTTTCTTCATTATTTCCTCAGCAAAACCATTTCCACGATATTCTTTAACGACGAGTACTCTTCCAATAGATACTTCGTCATATTTTGTTTTTTTAGGCAAAATTCGCACATACGCTACAAGTTTCTCATCATCTTGCAAAAAGAGATGTGATGATTGCTGATCATAATTGTCTATTTCAGGATAGGCACATGCTTGTTCAACAACAAAAACATCAACTCTTGCTTTAAGTATGTTATATAATTCATCTACAGATAAATCATTAAAACTTTTTAAAGACCAATTCATAATCATAACTCCTCTTTTTATAAAAAATCAGCTAATCAAATGTTTTTCTATAAGTACAACACTTTTACCTCGTGCATGACGTGATTCCGTCTTTTCGAGTGCAATGATTGCTTCATCAAATGAATAGATATGATCAATAATAACTTTGATTTTATGGTCAGTTATATTTTGTGTGAGTTCATGCATCGCTTCTTTAAAGTTTAACTGATGAATAAACTGCTCTACAGTAATATCACGTTCGCCTTCAACTTGGTCATCACCAGAAACGGTTACAACTTTACCACCATCACAAACGACATCAAGCGTATCTTCAACTGTTCCAGGTAGGATTGCAATTGCAGCATC
>RCNJ01000801.1_pt1 | contig 10333 bp, 10 predicted proteins | sample 2041171 | NCBI WGS metagenome assembly RCNJ01 (sample SAMN09708213, study PRJNA481090) | feces metagenome | biome: feces | host: Pygoscelis adeliae | place: Antarctica: Rookery Lake | collected 2010-03-01 | reverse complement strand
GGTATAGTTGATGCGGTTATCAGTACTGCAGGCGGAGCAAAGTTTTCTCCAGTATCTGAATTAACACCAGAGATTAATGCAGCAGGAATTGAAGATAAACAAAAAGGCCAGATTAACCTTGTTCTTTTAGGTATGGATTATGTAAAAGATAAAGGAAGCTTTACACTTACAACAGGTGTAATGATGGACGATCCAATCGTCCAAGGTTCATCTATTGCGATGGTCAATGGTGCAATAAAATATTTTGTTCAGGCTTCTGCGGGGGAAATGCCACGAGGGATTCGATTGAATAGCGTTAGTCCAAACGTTGTTGAAGAATCATGGGATAAGCTAAAAGATTATTTTTCTGGCTTCAAACCAACACCTGCTAAAGATGTAGCATTGGCTTATAAGAAAAGTCTTTATCAAAAACAATCTGGAATAAATATAGACGGATTTTAAAGTAAAACAGAAAAAGTAAATGTTAGGCTCCGAATAATGGAGCCTAACATTTACTTTTTTATCTTATTCTAAATCATGTGCTCATTATTCCACGATCAGCTATAAATTCTACCCCTGTTTAGTAACTTTCCATGTCTGAGGCAATATATGCAAAAAGGTTAGAAACTTCTTCAGTTTCACCGATTTGTTTCATTAGAATGTTTTTTACATAGTCCTGAACAACGTCTTTAATTTCATATTTCAGACATAGTTATTAGACAATTCATTAGTTGTTGAGTTATATCATTGTTATGTAATATTATGAAGATTATAATTAAGGTAGAACCAATCAAATCAATCAACTTAGAAAAGGTGATGTAGATGAAACGTTTAGAAGATAAAGTAGCAATTGTTACTGGTAGTGGTGCAGGAATTGGTAAAGAAATTGCTAAAACTTATGCAAAAGAAGGCGCAAAAGTAATTATTGCAGATTTTAATGAAGCAGCGCTTAATGAAACGGTAAAAGAAATATCAGATGATGGTTATGATGCTTTTGGTGTTGTAATTAACGTGGCTAAGGAAGCAGATGTAGATAAAATGTTTGATGAAACGATAGAGAAATATGGCAAGATTGATATTGTTGTAAATAATGCAGGTGTCGGTGATAATATGCAAGGCGCAGCTAATGTTGAGGATAATGTTTGGGAACGTGTTATGTCAATCAACGTTGATGGTGTGATGCGTATTACACGTAGAGCTGTTAATTTATTCTTAGAGCAGGGTGGAGGAACAATTGTCAATATGGCTTCAATCTCTGGCGTAACTTTACATACACAGCAGCTAAACATGCTGTTGTTGGTATGACAAAGAACGTTGCATCACAATATGGAGTAGATAATATTCGTTGTAATGCGATTGCTCCAGGACAAATTGATACTGGATTTGCTGCAAGTATGGATAATGTTGATCAGACAGGTATGAAATCAGCAATCCGTGGCGTTAATTTAGTTCCAAAATCAGGAGAAGTAAAAGATGTTGCTAATATTGCATTATTCTTAGCATCAGACGAGTCAAGTTATATTAATGGTGTTGTACTTACAGCGGACGATGGTTGGAGTGCTTACTAGTAAAAGTAAAACCGATAAATTGCGATTAAATCAGCAATCTATCGGTTTTTAATTTAATTATATTAATTAAAGTCATCTGGTTTATTTTGATCCCAATGAATATCAGTTTCTGAAACGTGAGGACTATGTGTAATTGGTGGCCTTCGCACTAATCCCATAATTCCAGCAATTAAATAAAGTACCCCAGGGACAATGCCAGCAAAAGCTGTACCAATTGTGACAACAACAGCAGCAATAATTACGATAACACTCCCAGCTACTGGTTTCTTATTACCAATAAAGAAATAGAGTGCTATCGCACCTAAAATTGAACTAATTAATAATACTGTAAAAGCAACCCATCCGAGTCCAAGAAGAAAGTTTAAAAACATCTGAACATCTCCAGGATTTACTGCTATACCTTCTTCCATACTACCTTCAATGAAAATCTCTTCAAACATATTTCTAAACTCTTGATTATTTGAAAAGAATAAGATTGCAGCAACGATTAAAGTACTGATAAAACTTAGAACAAGTCCGATAGTTGATAGAGTAACTTCTCCTGTGCGCTTCAAAAATATCCCTCCTAGTTATTAAAAATATTATCTTAATGAAAGTATAACAATATATTCATAAAAAATCATTACAATAAAAGCTTGCTATCAATATGAATGTTTCCTATTTTTGTTAAAAACTCTTTAATAATTTTAAAATATGAATCAAAATATAAATCTACAAACAATTGACTAGATATGCTTAGAATTAATATAACGTCAGGTGTTTTAATTTCATATTACCTAATATTTGTCGTCATGATAGCAATAAACTGTATATTATTTTTCGTACCTTTCAGATTTTATAAGCATATAAGTTTTTAGTTAAAAATGCTGACTATATTAATAAGTATAGTTTTTAACAAAAAAGCACAGAATTATTTGAATGATCCTTTATTTAAAAGGATTGCTCAAAGTTCTGTGCTTTTAATTAATTATGTTTTATTTAGGTTCAGCAATGACACCACATGCAATTCTGTCACCTGCATCACCAGATGGTTGAGATTTATAATCATCAGGCCCATCATGAATGACTAAAGAAGTACCATCTTCACTAAAGACAGTGTTTTCTGCATCTTCATCTAGACTAATTTGATCTGTTGTAAATTCAACTTCAGTTATTTCACCGTCTGCATCAACTTCAATATTATCAAAGTCACCAGCATGTTGACCATCTGCATCTTCTTTACCATGATTTTTATCAGTAGGGTTATAGTGACCGCCAGCAGATTCAAAATCTCTTGGTTCACAGATGCCTTTTTCATGAATATGGAAGGCATGCTTTGCTTTTTCTTCAGGTAATCCATCACCAACTAATTTAATCTTAACACCATCATCAACTTCAGTTAATGTAGCTTCAGCCGCTTCATCACCATCGACATCATTTAAAGTGACTGTGATTTCATCATTTGAGTCGGCTTCTTCTGAATCACCATCTTCTTTATTTTCAGTTGTTTCTTCACCACTATCCTGACTAGGATCATCTGAATCTTCTTCGTCACTTCCACCACAAGCACTTATTACAAGTACAAGCGTAGCAATCAATAAAAGTGTTAACCATCGTTTCATAAAACTACCCCTCTCATATTTATGTATTAATCTCTGTATTCCCATAATTTTAAAATCTAAACATATTACTGTTTATTTAATAATCTTGATAAAGGATAAATCCCGATACTCTGGAAAATAAGAGATAATACGACTACTGAGAATCCTATCGAAATAATTGGTTCAGAACTCGCATCTACATTTATAGCTAATGTTAAAAGTAAGAAGACAGACATTGTTCCTCTAATGCCAGCCCAAGATATAATAGCGGATTGTTTTAAGCTAATATGTTCCCAATTTGAAAATAACTTTAACGCTCCAGAAACAATTAAAAATCTGACGAAAATTGAAGCGATAAAAATAATTACCGCATATAACCAATAATCATGTATTAAGTATGTTGTAGCTTCGATTCCAATTAATAAAAAGAGTAGGCTAAGTAAAGAGGGTTCAACAACCTCCCAGAATCCATCAAGCTTCTCTCGGTAATGATCAGTTTTATTTACATGATCGAATTCCCATGACAACATAATACCTGCAGTAACTGTAGCAAGTACACCTGAGAAGCCAAAATGTTCAGCTAGATGAAAACCACCATAAGCCATCACGATGCTTAGCATCACCTGATAATGACGCTCAGTAAATAAATGAACTGCTTTACTTAATGTCCAACCAACAACTAACCCAACGATAATTCCGCCAATTGAAACAAATAAGAATGATTTAAGGAATTCAAATAACTGTAATGATTCATTATTTGCATACATCCCGAAAAGGACAGTAAATAAAACAATACTCGTACCATCATTTATCATCGATTCTCCATCAACAATATTAGCAATATCAGGATTATCTGAAGATTTTTTTAAAACAGAAACAACTGAAACTGGATCAGTTGGTGTTAGGATCGACGCAAGTAAGAATGCACCTAGGAGGGAAACACCAGCAAAATAAAATCCTAGATAATAAATGGTAATACCTAACAAAATAACAGTTAAGATAAGACCAATTGTACTTAAGAAACCAACAATTCGAGCATGTTTTCTCAAAGCTTTAGCTGAAAATTGATATGCTGAAATAAATAAAAGAGCTGGAAGAAAAATAGAGTAAATCATATCTTCAGTTATTTTTATTTGTGAAAAGTAAGGTGTAAATGATAATCCAATACCAATTATAAGTAGAATAACAGGTACTGGTAGATTCTTTTGTTTAATATCAAACGTAAAAATAAGGTAACCAATCGCAAGCAAGACAATAATATGTTCAACTTCCATTGTTAATCCTCCAGTGTAAAGTGTTACTTTATAGTGTATCTTTATTTGGATTGGTTTTACATCTAGAGATAAATAATCATTCGAATCTATTTACCGCCTTTAACAGTATCAAGACCGGTCCAATCGAAAGTACCTTCGCGAATTTTTTCACGACGATCTTGTGTTAAATAAGTGCGATCAGCATCTTCATGGTAATCACCTACTTTTTCTGGATCACCATCTGGACGATCTTGTGAAAGTACAAATGCAGCTAAATCAGCTGCTTCTTGATCAGTTAATGTACCGGCTTGCCCTTTAGGCATATTATTTTTAATGAATCCAGATGTTTTTTCGATTTTTGCCATTCCAGCTGCTACGTTAAATGAACCGTCTCCCCATAAAGCAGGACCAGTATGGTCGCTTGTCCCTGAGCCGTCTGTCGCATGACAAGAAAGACAATTTTTTTGGTCGAATAATTCAGCACCATCCGCCACATTTGGTTCAGGCACTTCATCCATGTCATTAGTCATGCGCCAAGTAATATCTTCTTCAGAATCAACATCTTCTGAAATAAATTCAAAGTACTTTATAATAGATGCTAATTCACGGCTATCTTCATCTAATTCTGTTCCATTCATACTTCTTATAAAACACCCATTAACTCGGTCTTCTAGAGTTGTAAATTCTCCACGTCGCATTGTGGGGAATTTTTCAGGTATTCCAACCATCGGTGAGTTTGTATTTAGACCACCGTCACCATGACAACTTAAACATGAAAGCTCATTTCCGACATTGTCTGGTACAACAGCTTTCGTATCATCAAAAATTTCTTTACCATAAAGAATATCACTATCTGAATCGAGTGCTTCCAGTTTATCTCGAATATCATTTTCATTATATAACTTTCCATTATCTTCACCTTGTGGAGTACATGCAGCAATAAAAATAAGTCCTAATACAAATATTAGCCAAACATTACGTTCTTTTAACAAAACATTCATTTTATCCCCACCTTTTATAATTTATAATAATATCTATTTCTAAGTATACCCAAAATCAATAGAGATAAAACTTTTTAATCAAACATAATGTTTAAAAATAAATTAAAAGGATAATGTTGTTGATAATGTATTACTTATAATGTAATATTTAGAATAATAAAATAACTAAAGAAAGGATGCTCTTGCGATGAAAAAACTTCTCTTTTTTGGTTCATTATTTCTTATGACAGGATGTAGTAGCATAACTGTTTTAGATCCAAAAAGTGCTACAGGAAAAGATCAAGCATTTTTAATTTGGTTTAGTATTGCTTTGATGACACTTGTGATTCTTGTTGTGTTTGTTTTATTCACTTATTACGTTATTAAATATCGTGAAAAACCAGGAAATTCAGATGCTTTACCTGTAGATGTAAAAGGGAACGTGAAACTAGAACTTACATATACAATTATTCCGATTATATTATTAATTATTTTAGCAGTACCAACAATTAAAATAACACTGGAACAATCACCAAGTGAAACGGTAGCAAAAAATCAGGATGGAAATCATATTGAAGTTTTAGCTAAACAATTTGAATGGTCGTTTCAACATCCTAATGGAGAACAGGTAGCAGATGAACTAGTCGTTCCTGAAGGTGAACCACTCGTGTTTCATTTAACTTCAGAAGACGTTATTCACTCTTTTTGGATTCCAGAATTAGCAGGGAAAGTTGATGTGATTCCAGGCACAGAATTAACTTATATTATTGATGATGCAGAAGTAGGTACATATCAAGGAAAATGTGCAGAATATTGTGGAATTCAACATAAAAATATGACTTTCACCGTCAAGGTAGTTGAAAAAGATGAATATATACAATATTTAAATAAAATTGAAGAAGACGAAGAAGACAAAGAAGATGAAGAAGAAGAAAATGAATAACTAGGAAAGGAGCAAATCTAATGAATCTTTCTTTATTTGGTCAATCAGTATATGTACAAACAGATGTAATTACAGCGTGGATATTCACGATTGTACTTAGTGTCTTACTTATTTTCTTTATTTTAAAGAAACGAAAACTACCTGTGATTTGGGATTATATGCGGACAACTAATCATCGTAAAATAGGAACAATCTATTTATTATTTGGCTTTATCTTTTTCTTAAGAGCAGGAGTTGATGCACTTTTTATTAGAACTCAACTCGCAGTACCAAATAATGAGTTTTGGGTATTTCAATTTGAAAAGTATAACCAAGCATTTTCAACACATGGGACAATTATGATATTTTTCGCAGCAACACCAATGTTATTAGGATTAATGAATCTTGCAGTACCTTTACAAATTGGAGCAAGAGATCTCGCATTTCCTTTCTTAAATGCGGTAGGTGTGTGGTTATTTATAGCAGGGGCAGTTGTTTTTAATATTGCCTTTTTCTTAGATAGTGCACCTGCAATTGGTTGGACTGGATATGCTCCATTATCAACAGCATTATTTACACCAGGTGTGAATACTGATTTCTATGTATTTGGTGTGCAAATCACAGGACTGGGAACAATTTTAACGGCAATTAATATCATTGTAACGATTATCCGGCATCGAGCCCCGGGTATGACATTCTTTAGGATGCCTCTATTTGCATGGTCTGCATTTGTTACTAGTTTTTTAATGATCATAGCTTTTGCTGTTTTAACAATTGGTCTATATTTATTAATGTTTGATCGTTTATTCGGTACACAGTTTTTCCAAGGACCAGATGGAGACCCTGTTTTATGGCAACACTTATTCTGGATATTCGGTCACCCAGAAGTGTACATTTTAGCAATACCGGCTTTTGGAATATTCTCAGATATCATTTCAACATTCGCAAAAAAACGTATTTTTGGTTATCCTATGATGGTGTTTTCAATTATTTTGATAGGGTTTTTATCGTTTACAGTTTGGGCTCACCATATGTTAACAGTAGGACTTGGTCCATTGCTTAATACATTCTTTGCGGTTTCAACAATGGCAATTGCAGTCCCAACTGGAATTAAAATATTTAACTGGTTATTTACGATTAAAGGTGGGTCACTTAGATTTCCAACGCCGATGTTATTTTCACTAGGATTTATTCCATCATTCGTTATGGGTGGAGTAACCGGGGTTATGCTTTCTGTCTCAGCTGCAAATTTCCAATTCCATGATTCACATTTTGTCGTAGCACATTTCCATTATGTCATTGTCGCTTCAACAATATTAGGTATTTTTGCAGGAATTTATTACTATTACCCAAAAATGACGGGACTAATGCTAGATGATAAATTAGGTAAATGGCATTTTTGGCTCTTCCTTATTGGGTATCATCTAACATTCTTACCAATGCACATAACGGGATTAAATGGTATGCAAAGACGAGTCTTTTCATACGATGTAGGTGAAGGTTTAGAAGTCACAAATATGTTAAGTACAATAGGTGCATTTATTATGGGAATAAGTACTTTATTCCTTTTCTATAATATTTTTAAAACGCATCGTAAAAATGAAAAAGTTGGTCCAGATCCATGGGATGGACGTACACTTGAATGGACAGTTGCATCACCATCACCAGAAGTGACATTTAAACCAATGCCATTAGTAGAAGAGATGGACCCACTCTGGTATGCAAAAATTCGTGGTGAAAAAATTAAAACTATTAAAGATCAACGTGCTTCACCGATTTCAAAAGACTCAATTCTTCCACTGTTGATTGGAGTTACGCTAGGAGTACTGGGTATTTGCTTGATTTATCAGTTATACTTAATTGCATTTATCCCAGGCACGATGGTATTTGTTCTCATGATTATCCGTGCATTGACTGATGAAAAGTCAAACTATTACGGTAAAAAAGAGGTGTCTGAATAATGAATACTTATGAAACAGATTTATTCAAAGATAAACAAATCGGCTTTTTGTTTTATTTAGGTGTAGAAATGGTAATGTTTCTTACGTTGTTTGCTGTTTATATTATCTTCACACCTTCATCACAAGGGCCACACCCATCAGAAGTATTTAATGCGACAACAGTAATTATCTCATCAATCTTTTTACTATCTAGTAGTGGTACTTTGTTACTGGCTGAGAGTGGTTTGAAAAAGCATAATTTAAAAAGAATTATTCCCTGGCTTATAGTCACTTTATTATTTGGTTTAATTTTTCTAGGTATTGAAATAAATGAATTTAGAACATTTGTAAATAATGGTTATGAGATTTCAACAAGTTCTTTCTTAGGTGCATATTATGTATTAGTTGGTTTACATGCCGCTCACGTATTATTTGGAGCTGGTTGGATGATTATTTTACTCATTCAATTATCAGGAATCAAGATTCCTTTCTCACTCTTTACTGAAAAGTTGAAGATATTTTCATATTATTGGCATTTTGTTGATCTTATCTGGGTGTTCATTATCGTGATTGTTTATAGCCGTTACTTGTTCTAATTATTAAACTGTGAACTTCTCAATTGAAGTTCGCAGTTTTTTATAAGTTAATATATTTAAATGAGTTGCATTATTATTCACCATAATGTATTATTATGATATTGATAATAATAAATGAAGTTGGAGATGTGACTAATGAAAAAAGAAAATGTGATCATTATTGGAGCAGCAGGCAGAGATTTCCATAATTTTAATACATATTTTAGAGATAATGAGATGTATAATGTTGTAGCTTTTACGGCAGCACAAATACCTGATATAGATGGACGTAAATACCCGAAAGAATTGGCAGGAGATCTTTATCCTGATGGTATACCGATTTATCCAGAAGCAGAGTTAACTGATTTAATTAAACAGTACGACGTTGATGAATGTGTCTTTGCATACAGTGATCTTCCTTATGACAAAGTAATGGGAATTGGGGCAATTGTAAATTCAGCAGGTGCTAATTTTAAATTATTAGGCACAAAGAGTACAATGATTAAAAGCAATAAACCAGTAATATCAGTATGTGCAACGCGGACAGGAACTGGTAAAAGCCAGACGTCAAGAGTTGTTGTAGAAGAAATGCTTAAAAAAGGTTTGAAAGTAATTGCAATTCGTCATCCAATGCCATATGGAGATTTAGTAAAGCAACGTGTTCAAAGATTTGCAACAGTGGAAGATTTAAAGAAACACGATTGTACTATTGAAGAAATGGAAGAATACGAGCCGCATGTCGATCGTGGGAATATTATTTATGCAGGTGTAGACTATGAAGCTATTTTAGAAGCGGCAGAAAATGATCCTGATGGTTGTGATGTTATTTTATGGGATGGTGGTAATAATGACTTTTCATTTTATGAACCAGATCTTGCCATTACCGTACTTGATCCACATCGTCCAGGACATGAATTAAGCTATTATCCAGGAGAAGTATGTTTAAGAACTGCAGACGTATCAATTATTAATAAGATTGATAGTGCTTCACAAGAATCAATCGATGTTGTTGAAAAAAATATTAAGTCAGCAAGTCCTGACTCGATAATTATCAAAGCAGAATCAGAAATCTTAGTTGATAATCCAGATCTTATTAAAGGAAAAAGAGTTCTAGTTGTTGAAGATGGTCCAACAATGACACATGGTGAAATGCAAATTGGAGCAGGAACAGTTGCTGCTGAACGTTTAGGAGCTAAAGAACTAGTTGATCCACGTCCTTATGCAGTAGGTTCTTTAAAAACAACTTTTGAAACTTACCCTCATTTAGAAAATGTGCTACCAGCTATGGGGTATGGTGCAGAACAATTAAAAGATTTAGAAGCAACAATTAATAAAGTAGATTGTGATGTTGTAATTATTGGAACACCAATGGATTTAACAAGAATTATTAACATTGATAAACCAAAAACGCGTGTTCAATATGAATTAAATGAAGTGACAGAACCTAATTTAAAAGATGTGTTAAGTCAATTTATCGAAGATCATAACTTAATTAAATAAAAACTAACATAGTAAAAAGGCCGTATAAATCAATTG
>RCNJ01000698.1_pt1 | contig 10342 bp, 8 predicted proteins | sample 2041171 | NCBI WGS metagenome assembly RCNJ01 (sample SAMN09708213, study PRJNA481090) | feces metagenome | biome: feces | host: Pygoscelis adeliae | place: Antarctica: Rookery Lake | collected 2010-03-01 | reverse complement strand
CCTACTCTTTTACACGCTTTTACCTTATTTCTAACATAAACATTAGACGCCTGGTTATCTCTCTCTGTTTTCTTTCTACAGTCTTTCCTTCTCTAGCTAATTCATATAGCTTCTTACCATCAATTTTTATAGCTGAATACATAGGAGGTGTTTGCTTCATGTCACCTTTAAATTCATCAAACACCGCTTGTATTTCATCTTTAGTTACTTCCTTGTCACTGGATTCAACTACTATACCATATTTATCTTGGGTATCAGTACTTGCACCTAGTGTAACTTCTCCTCTATATGATTTATTAAAGTCATTAAAGTATTCTGCAACTCTAGTGGCTTTACCTAAACATATAGGAAGAACTCCTGCAGCATTAGGGTCTAGCGTTCCTGTATGCCCTACTTTCTTCATATTAAAGTTTTTTCTTATAAAGCTAACAACATCATGTGATGTCATTTCTGCAGGTTTAAGCACATTTATTATTCCATTCATTTAATCACCTAAATACCTTAATATTTCTTCCGTCATCTTTTCCTTAGCTTCTTCTACATTTGAATTTATAGTGCAACCTGCTGCTTTAGCATGTCCACCGCCTCCAAATACTGAAACTATTTCAGAAACATCTATGTTTTTCTTAGATCTTAAACTAGCCTTTGAAGAGTTTTCATCTATAGGTCTAATTAAACAAGCTAAGTTTACTGTATCAATACCTCTAATAAAGTCCACTATCATATTTGTATCTTGTATTGTTGCATTGCATTCCTCTAAAATATCCTTATCAATAGCAACTATACCTACTGTATCGTTTTCAAGTAACGTTAGGTTCTTTACACCTTCCATAAGAAGTCTTGTCTTTTCTATACTTCTATTTTGATATAGCTCTATATTTATAGTTTCTAAATCAATATCTTTTTCTAATAACTTAGAAGCTATATAGTGAGTTCTTGAAGTTGTATTTGTATATTTAAAACTTCCTGTATCTGTAGATATTGCAACATAAAGACAAGTTGCTATGTCTTTAGATATCTCACCTTTTAGTATTTCCATCATTTCATATAATACTTCTCCTGTAGAGCTAGATTTACCGTCTACAAAATTGATATCACCAAATCTTGTATTAGTTACATGATGATCTATATTTATTATGCATTTTGCATTTTCTACAAGTGATTTATCTAAAGCTAATCTACCCATGTCTGCACTGTCTAGTGTTATAAGTAAATCAATATTATCTATTTCTTTTTTTATGTCTGATATTCCAGGTAAAAATTTGAAAGTAGAAGATATCTCATCACTTATTACTACATTTACATCTTTATTCATTTCATTTTTTATAAACTTAGCTAACGCTAATGTAGACCCTATACTATCACCGTCAGGGTTTACATGAGCTGTTAGACATATATTTTCATACTTGTTTATATTCTCTTTAAACAAGTCAATATCTTCAAATATTTTATCCATATTTATTCACTCTCTTCGTTGTCAGAGTTAGGTTTTTTTAAATCATTTAACATTTTAGATATCTTTATACCATGTGTTATTGATGTATCTAAGAAAAACACTGGTTCAGGAGTATATCTTAGGTTTACTCGCTGCCCTATCTCATGTCTTATAAATCCTTTAGCAGATTCTAAACCTTCTAGAGCTTCTTCTCCTTCTTTTGCATCTCCAAGAACAGAAATATATATATTTGCAAATGTAAGGTCATTTGTTAATTCTACTGAAGTTACACTAGTCATAATTGGTACTCTTGGATCTTTTATATCATTCATAATAACTTCACTAACTACCTTTTTTACTTCTTGTGACATTCTATTAAGTCTATTTGACGCCATAAAGATTCTCCTTTCATATTCTATCTATTTATACTCTTTTTATTTCTTCCATTGCGTAAGCTTCTATTACGTCGCCTTCTTTTACATCATCATAACCTTCGATTCCAACTCCACCTTCATAGTTATTAGCCAACTCACGAACGTCGTCTTTGAAACGTCTAAGTGATGAAATTTCTCCTTCATGAACAACTACATTATCTCTTAAAAGTCTAATACTGTTACTTCTTTCTATCTTACCTTGTGTAACATATACTCCTGCTATAACAGCGTTTGGAACTTTAAATGTAGCTCTTACTTCTGCACGACCTTTAACAACCTCTTTAAATTCTGGATCTAGCATACCTAAAGTCGCTGCTTGTATATCTTCTATTGCTTTATATATTACAGTATAAGTTCTTATATCTACATTTTCTGTTTTAGCTACATCTAATGCATTGTTAGTAGGTCTAACGTTAAATCCTATTATTATAGCATTTGAAGCCGATGCTAACATGATATCACTTTCAACTACTGCTCCTACACCACCGTGTATTGGTGTTACTTTTACTTCTGCAGTACTTAATTTGGCAAGAGATTGTTTCATTGCTTCTACTGCACCTTTAACATCTGCTTTTATAATTAAGTTTAAGTTTTTAACTTCGCCTTCTTCGATCGTATCAAATAAATCATCTAATGAAACTGTATGATATGCCTTAACTTGATCGTCTTTCTTTCTGATTTTACTTCTTTCTGCTACTTTTTTAGCTTCTTTTTCATTTTTCATCATATAGAATCTATCACCTGAATTTGGTGTTTCAGAAAGTCCTAATATCTCTACTGGTGTAGATGGTCCTGCTGATTGTATTCTTTCACCTTTATCATCTATCATAGCTCTAATTCTTCCACATGAAGATCCTGCAACTATTGAATCTCCAACTGAAAGAGTACCTTTTTGTATAAGAAGTGTTGCTACTGGTCCTCTACCTTTATCTAAGTTAGATTCAATTACAGTACCAACTGCATTTCTATCTGGATTTGCTTTAAGTTCTTGTACTTCTGAAACTAGAACAATCATTTCTAGTATTTCATCTATACCTTCGTTTTTCTTTGCAGAGATTTCTACAAATATAGTATCTCCACCCCACTCTTCAGAAGTTAATTCATATTCCATTAACTCACGTTTGATTCTTTCTGGATCAGCACCTTCTTTATCCATCTTGTTTATAGCAACTATTATTGGAACTCCTGCTGCTTTAGCATGGTTTAGAGCCTCTACAGTTTGTGGCATTACTCCGTCATCAGCAGCTACTACTAATATAGTAACGTCTGTGATTTGTGCACCTCTAGCTCTCATAGATGTGAAAGCTTCGTGTCCTGGAGTATCTAAGAATGTGATTTGCTCACCATTAATATCTATAGTATAAGCTCCTATATGTTGAGTTATACCTCCTGCTTCACCTTTTATAACACTAGTTTCACGAATACTGTCTAGTAATGAAGTCTTTCCGTGGTCAACGTGACCCATAACTGTAACTACTGGAGATCTTTTTACTAAATCTTCTTCTTTATCTTCATAGTCTAATTCTTCTGATAACACTTCTTCTAAAGACTCTTCTTCCTCTTCTTCGTCTTCGCCTTCTTCTACATTAAATTCAAATTCAGCCGCTACTAGAGTTGCTGTATCAAAATCTATTTCTTGATTAACACTTGCCATAATACCTAATTTTATAAGTTCATTTATTACCTCTGTCGATCCTGTTTCCATCTTTTCTGCTAAATCACCAACTTGTATAGTTTCACCCATTTCAATTACATTTCCCATTTCCTGAGTGTCTTCTACTTCTTCATTATTATTGTCTACTTCTATATTATTATTTATATCGAATTCCTCCTCGTTAGCACCTTTTTCCTCAAGTACTAATTCTTTAATAAGACTTGCTTCGTCTTCACTGATTGTACTCATATGGTTTGATGCTTTAATATCTAAACTTTTCATTTTTCCAATTAACTCTTCACTAGTTAACTTTAATTGTTTCGCTAATTCATGAACTTTTGTTTTACTCAAATTATCAACCCCATCTTTATTATAATAGGTAATAAATATGATTAATCAATCTTATCTATTATGTCAATTATGGCGTTTGCAAATTTAACATCTGTTACAGATATAATCGATAATAAGTCCTTACCAAGTGCATACCCTAATTTTTGCTTTTCACCTATTATATAGTATTTAGTCTTATGGTTTTTACAAAGACTTATAATTCTATCTTTAGTGTTATCTGAAGCATCTTCAGATAATATTATTAACTCACTTTTATCTTTTTTAATGTTTTGTATACTGCCAGTTTCTCCTAAAACTACGAGTCCAGCTTTTTTACCTATACCTAACATAGAGTATAATTTATTTATCATCCATTATCTCCTTTAATAAATCATCATAAATTTCATCAGGAATTCTCATTTGTAGCGCTCTATTTAAGCTTTTGCTTTCTTTTGCTTTCTTAAAGCAATCTGGATCTTTACAAATGTAAGCTCCTCTACCATCAGCTTTCCCTTTTAAATCTACATTTATTTCATTTTCTTTGTTCTTAACTACTCGTATAAGTTCATTCTTTGGTTTACTTTCATTACAACCTATACATTTCCTAAGGGGTATTTTCCTTGTTTTCATAATAAAACCCTTCCTTATCTTAGTCTTCTGTATTGCCAATATCTATTTCATCAGTATCTACTTCTTCATTTAAGACAGCTTTATCTTCTTTTACTTTTGTCTTACCTGATGTTTCTGAATACTGAGTTTCACTCTTTATATCTATCTTCCAGTTAGTAAGTTTAGCTGCAAGTCTAGCATTTTGACCTTCTTTTCCTATTGCTAGTGATAATTGATAATCTGGAACTACAACCACTGCTGATTTTTGTTTTTCATCAACATCTACTTTTGTAACACGAGCTGGGCTTAAGCTATTTTTAATAAACACTTCAATCTCTTTATCCCAAGTTATTATATCTATCTTTTCACCGTTTAGCTCATCTACTATAGCTTTAGCTCTAGCACCTTTAAATCCAACACAAGCACCCACTGGGTCTACGTTTTTATCGTTTGAATATACTGCAATCTTAGTTCTTGAACCAGCTTCTCTTGAAATACTATATATATCTACTATACCTTCTTGTATCTCAGGTACTTCTAGTTCAAATAATCTTTTAACTAAATCAGGATGAGTTCTTGATAATAGTATTTGTGGACCTTTAGTAGTTTTCTTCACTTCTAATATATAAGTCTTTATTCTATCACCTTGTTCATAAACTTCACCTTGCATTTGTTCATTAGGTGCTAATATACCTTCAGTTTTTCCAAGATCTACTAATACATTATTTTTACTAGCTCTTTGAATTATTCCAGTAATTATTTCATTTTCTTTATTTATGAATTCATCAAACACTAATTCTCTTTCTGCTTCTTTAATCTTTTGCATAACTACTTGTTTCGCAGTTTGTGCTGCTATTCTTCCAAAGTTTCTAGGTGTTATCTCAATTCTTGCAATATCTTCAAGTTCATAATTTACATCTATATCTTTTGCTTCTTCTAAAGATATTTGAAATATATCATCTTCTACTTCATCTACTACAGTCTTCTTAGCATATACTCCTACTTCTCCACTATCTTTGTTTATCTCAACTTCTACGTTCTGTGATGAACCAAAGTTTTTCTTATATCCTGAAATAAGCGCAGCTTCAAGTGCATCAAACACTATATCCTTAGATATTCCCTTTTCTCTCTCTATATCTTCAAGAGCCTCTATAAATTCGGCTTTCATTTAATGTTACCTCCCTAAAAATTAACGGCTAGATTTATCTTTGATATTACACTTCGCTCAATAGACTTCTCTTTCGAGTTTTCATATTCTATATAGATATTTTCGTCGTCATAGTTTAATAATTTTCCTGTAAACATTTTCGTATCATCTATTTCTTTATATAAATTTACTTCTACATCTTTTCCTATACTTCTTTTCAAGTCCTTATCGTTCTTAAGAGGTCTATCTATTCCAGGAGAAGAAATTTCTAAGAAATAATTTTCTGTTATAGGATCTTTTTCATCTAATTCCTCACTTACCGCTTGGCTTACTTCCTGACAGTCATCCAAACTTACTCCACCATCTTTATCTATGTATACTCTTAAATACATATTTGGACCTTCTTTAATATATTCTATATCTACAAGCTCCATTTCAAGTTGTTCCACTATAGGTTCAACTATTTTAAACGTTAAGCTTTCAACATCTTTTCTTTTCAAAGTTCCACCTCCAATTATTATAAATCCTTATTTACCAAAACAATGATTATTAATCTTTATGTGTGAATAAAATAAAGTAAGAGTGGGATTTCCCCACTCCTCTCTCAAAATTTCTATGTTTTAATTATACTTATAATATCATATTTTATACTAATAATCAAATGCTAAATAAGTCAAGCTGATTGGTTTCTTGCATTCCATCCACACAACCATGAACCCTAAATGCTTCTATAACTGTCTTACTAGATTTACTACGGTTAACTAAATCCTCTATTGATAGAAATGCACCATCTTCTCTTGCATTTACAATGTTTCTAGCTGCATTTTCACCTACACCATCTAATGATTTAAGTGGTGGGAGTATTCCTTCATCCGTAACTATAAATTTATCGCTATCAGAATTATAAAGTTCTACTTTTCTTATCTTATATCCTCTAGCATACATTTCGAGTGCTACTTCTAAAACTGTTAAAGTACCTTTCTCTTTAGCAGTTTTTTGCATGCCTAGACTTTCTAACTCTTTTATTTTATCTCTTATAACATCTTGACCTTTAACTATAAGTTCAGCATCAAAATCTGCTGCTTTTGTAGTAAAGTATGTTGCATAGAATGCTTCTGGATAATGGACTTTAAAATATGCTATTCTAAAAGACATCATTACATAAGCTACTGCGTGGGCTTTAGGGAACATATACTTTATCTTTTTACAAGAATCAATATACCACTCTGGTATATCTTTTTCTCTCATATACGCTTCTTCTTCTTCTGTAACGCCTTTACCCTTTCTTACCTTCTCCATTATCTTAAACGACACTTCTTTATCTAGTCCGTTATATATAAGATAAAGCATAATATCATCTCTTGTACATATAACTTCTGATAATTTAGCTACTCCATCTCTTACTAAGTTCTGTGCGTTATTTATCCAAACGTCAGTACCATGTGACAGACCACTAATTCTAACAAGTTCAGCTAGAGTTGTTGGTTTAGTATCTACTAACATCTGTCTTACGAAATTAGTACCGAACTCTGGTATTCCAAATGTAGCAACTTCTGATCCTATATCTTCTTTCTTTACTCCAATAGATTCTGTACTTGTAAAGATCTTCATAGTTCCCGGGTCATCAAAAGGTATTGATAAGGCATCTACATCTGTTATATCTTCAAGCATTTTTATTATACTTGGAACCTCATGCCCTAGTAAGTCTAATTTTAAGATATTACTGCTTATTGCATTATAATCAAAATGGGTTGTAATAACTCCTGAGCTTGAATCATTAGCTGGGTGCTGTATTGGAGTGAAATCATAGATATCCTTATATTTAGGAACTACCATTATACCTCCAGGGTGTTGACCAGATGTTCTCTTTACTCCGGCACATCCTCTAACTAATCTATTTATCTCTGCTGGATTTACTACTTCTTCTTTTTCATCATAATACTTTCTAACAAAACCATATGCGGTCTTATCTGCTATTGTACCTATAGTACCAGCTTTAAATACAAAATCTTTTCCAAATAGTTCCTCTGTATATTTATGAGCCTTTGCTTGATATTCACTAGCAAAGTTTAAATCTATATCAGGCTCTTTATCTCCTTCGAATCCTAAGAATACTTCGAAAGGTATATCATGTCCATCTTTAATATAATTAGCATTACACTTAGGACATAATTTATCATCTAAGTCTGCACCTGAACCTACCACACCATCTGTCATAAATTCACTGTTTTTACAATCAGGACATACGTAATGAGGTGGTAGAGGATTTACTTCTGTTATATCACTCATTGTGGCTACAAATGATGATCCTACTGAACCTCTAGATCCAACTAAATATCCATCTTCTCCTGATTTTGCTACAAGCTTTTGAGCTATGATATACATAACTGCATATCCATTATCTATTATAGAGTTTAACTCTCTCTCAAGTCTTGCTTCTACTAATTCTGGTAGAGGGTCTCCATATATACTTTTAGCCTTTTTATAGTTCATTATTCTTAATTCTTCATCTGACCCTTCTATCTCAGGTGGAAATGTTCCTTTAGGTATAGGAGATATATCTTCTATCATATCTGTTATAAGGTTTGTATTAGTTACTACTACTTCCTTAGCCTTCTCCTGGCCTAAATATCTAAACTCATCTAACATCTCATCAGTTGTTTTAAGATACAGAGGTGCTTGCTTATCTGCATCAGAGAAGCCTTGTCCACCCATTAGTATTCTTCTATAAGCTTCATCTTGTGGATCTAAGAAGTGAGCGTCTCCTGTAGCTACTACTGGTTTATTTAGTTTCTCTCCTAATGCAACAATTTCTCTGTTTACATCTTCTAATTCATCAAAATCTGTTACAAATCCATTTCTAATTAAAAACTCATTGTTTTCAACAGGTTGAATTTCTAAGAAGTCATAAAGATTAGCTACTTCTTCTATATAGTCACTATCATTATTTTTAAATATAGATTGATATATTTCTCCTGCTTCACAAGCAGATCCTATAACTAAATCATCTTGATATTCTTCTAGCAATGATTTTAAAATTCTAGGTCTTCTAAAGAAATGATTTAAATGAGATTCTGAAATTATTTTATAAAGACCTTTTAATCCTTTTTCATTTTTAGCAAATATTATTATATGAAATGTGTTTTCTTGTTTTGTATTTATATTTTCACAACAATATACATTAAGCTCTTCTAAATCATTGATATTTCTCTCTTCTACTATCTCTAGACACTTTAAAAATATTCCTGCAGTTGCTTTTGCATCATCTACAGCTCTATGATAATTCTCTAAAGCAACCTCTACGTGTTTAGCCAATGTATTTAGCTTATGATTTTTAAGTTCTGGAAAAAGAACTCTTGCTAGATACAATGTGTCTAATACTGGATTGTTTATCTCTATGTCTAGTTTTTCACAATTTCTCTTTATAAAGCCCATATCAAAAGATGAATTATGTGCAACTAAAATGTCCTCACCTATAAATTCTACAAACTCATGTAGTATTTCCTCTACTTTAGGCTGATCTTTTACCATTTCATCTGTAATACCTGTTAGTTTTATTATCTTCTCAGGTATTGCCATTTCAGGATTTATAAGCTGGTTGTATGTTTCTATTATTTCTCCGCCTCTTATCCTTACTGCACCTATCTCTGTAATTTTATCATTTCTATCAGATAATCCTGTAGTCTCTATATCAAACACAATGTACTCAGAGTTAAGATCATTTTCGTGATCTTTTAAATTTGTAATTAATTTTTTATGATCATCGACTAAATAACCTTCAACTCCATATAGTACTTTTATATCATGTTCTTTTGAAATATTCATAGCTTCAGGGAATCCCTGCACTATACCGTGGTCCGTTATAGCTATTGCACGATGTCCCCATTCACTTGCTCTTTTAGCCATTTCTTCAAAAGTACTCATACCATCCATGGAACTCATTTTGGTATGACAATGAAGTTCAACTCTCTTCTCTGATGCATTATCAAGTCTCTGTACTTGTCTTGCTTTCTTAAGTCCCTTTAACATAATACCTATTTGTTTAGAGTAAGTATCATATATTACGTCTCCTGATAGTTTTACATATGCACCTTCTCTTACATATTCATCTAATGCTTCTTGAGCCTTTGGGCTTGCAAAGACTTTTGCAGTTATAGAACTAGAGAAGTCCGTTACGCTGAAAGTATATAATTTCTTATTTCCTCTAATTTCCTTTACTTCTACACCAAATATCTCACCTTCTACAATAGCTATTCCTGTATCTATATCTATTTGAGATATCTTAACTTGTTCTCCTTCTAAGTTACGTCCATAGAGCATACCAGGCTCTGTCTTCTTTCTCTTAAAGAAGTTTTCTTTTTGTGCTTTAGGTTTTGATGCTGTAACGCCGTTATTGTTAGCGCTAAAATCTATATTAGCTATAAGCTTACTTTCTTCATTTTCTTTTCTTTCCACATGTTCTTGTTTTTTATCTTTTACATTTTCTCTACATTCAACTCTTATAAATAAATCCATGTCTAGGTTTTCTTTTATTTTTTCTTTTATTCTTACATCCATATTTCGAGCTTTTAAAATATGGACTCCTATATCATTATTTACAGAAATAATAAAAGTGTTGTTTTCTATACTCCACTCTATGCTATCTAGCCAAGCTGAACTAGATGGAATCTCTTTTTTAATTAGAAAAATGATATTAGGAAAGTATAATTTCAAAATATCATTCTTATCTGTCT
>RCNJ01000697.1_pt1 | contig 10344 bp, 7 predicted proteins | sample 2041171 | NCBI WGS metagenome assembly RCNJ01 (sample SAMN09708213, study PRJNA481090) | feces metagenome | biome: feces | host: Pygoscelis adeliae | place: Antarctica: Rookery Lake | collected 2010-03-01 | reverse complement strand
CCTTGCCACCGGATCGTCCGAACGCATGATTCTTGACGTCGGGAATGGTTTAGCAGAAGGCCGCATCGTCCCCGAGTTGCCGGCCGATCTGGTGGTGGAAGTGGGATGCGTCGTCGATGGTGACGGAATCCATCCCATGCCGGTGGCGCCGCTGAGCCTGGGACAGCTCGGAATGATGGCGCGCTTGCGGGCCTCGGAGGCCGCCATCTGCGAGGCGGCACTGACGGGGTCCACCTCGAAGGCGTGGGAGGGATTCGCGCTGCATCCACTCGTGGATTCACCCCGGCTCGGCAAGGAACTACTCGAGGGATACCGGCGGGTTCATCCGTCCATCGATGCCCTGCTGGATCGTCCCTGACCGCCGCCCTCAGGAATGATTCACCCACCCACATCTCAGTTTCGATCATCATCCGCCAAACCCTTGCTTATGAACTCACAATCTTTCTAGTCTGGCCTCACAACTCAACACACGAAGCGAACGACGGTGTTCGCAGTTGGAGGCAACGAAATGACCACACCCCCCTGGGGTCGCCGTGTGCTCGTGATGGCCGGCGCCCTCACACTTGGGCTCTCGACGGCACTCCCCGCCGCCGGCGCTCCCCCCGCCCAGCCGCTCATCGTCGACACGCCGTCGATTTCCACGGAGGTCAATCCCAACAAAATTGACGTCATGGGCCTCTGGGCCCACCCGGACGACGATGCGGGCTTCATCACCCCCTGCGGTGTCTGGAACGACAAGTACGACGTGAACTGCGGCATCATCATGCTCACCCGCGGCGAGGGTGGCTCCAACTCCGTCGGAGATGAGGCAGGCCCCGACCTCGGCCTGCGTCGCGAGAACGAGGATCGGGCGTCCCACTACCGCTCCGGCACAGTCGACATCTACAACATCGACGCCGTCGACTTCTACTACAACACCAGCGCTCCGCTGACCGAAGAGGTGTGGGGATCGGACCGCGTCCAGCGACAGGTGGTGCGCGTCATCCGGCAGACCCAGCCGGAGATCCTCAACGGCTGGTCGCCCTCCTTGGCAGTCGGCCACGGAAACCATCAGTACGCCGGGCGCGTGGTCTACGAGGCGGCCGCCATGGCCGCAGATCCCGCGATGTTCCCGGAGCAGCTCACCGGAGGTGACGCCCTTGAGCCGTGGCAGGTGAAGAAGATCACGAACGTCAGGTTCGGACGCCAAGGCACGGGAGGCCGGGACGCCCCCGAGTGCAACGCGGGTTGGGTGTCGTCGGCCGACAACCCGTACACCGTCGTCGGCACCTGGACCGGATTCGACTCGCCCTACACGTGGGTTGAGGGCAACATCCAGGGCCGTCCTGCCGGTTCCCCGATGTCGTGGGCACAGGTGGGACGCGAGGGCTACATGGCCCACGCCACACAGGCACGCACGAAGTACGCCGAACTGCAACCGGGCGCCTGCGAACGCTACGACGTCGTGCAGTCACTGGTCCCCATCCAGCCCAACGGCTCCTCCGGCAACAGTCGCGACGACGCCATCCTCTTCGGCGCGCTCGTGGCTGATCCCGGTGGCATGCCGCTCGGCTCCACCTACACCGTGGACGCTGGGAGCTATTTCCAGGCCCCCGGTGTCCCCTTCGACGTCACCGTCGCCGCACAGTCGGGCTCAGGAACCATCGATGCAGGCGACGTGACCCTCAACGTGCCCACGGGCTGGACCGTCAGCGCCCCTGCTGCCCTGGGCCCCGTCACCACCGCATCCGCGGCGACGGCCACCTTCACAGTGACACCCGCTGCTGACGCTGCACTGACAACCCACAGCATCTCGGCAACCTTCGCCAATGGTGCAGCGACCGCCTACAACAACACTGTGGTGGAACTGGTCGCCGGGGTGGATGGCCGGTTCCAGCGCTGGGGCAAGTTCGCGGAGTACGAGGTGTGGGCCGCTGAGTTCACCCACGCCGGCGGACGCTCCAACGCTGAGCGCCAGATCGGTGCCGGCGAGACCATCACGGTTCCCGTCGTGGTCAGCAACCGCACCACTGCAACCCAGTCCGGGGATGTCAGCCTGACCCTCCCGGCCGGGATCACCGCCGATGCAGCCACGAAGGCCTACACGGATCTTCCCGCCGGTAGCGACACGACGATCAACTTCATCGTCACCCACACTGTCCCCGCCGCCACGGGTGGGCAGAGTGCAGAGGTCACCATCACCACGACCGCTTCGCCCGTGAACTCCACGAGCGTGGAGACGCTGAACCTGGTGGTCACACCGAGCACCGTCATCCCCGAGGCGTCAACGGCTCCATCCGTGGACGGCGTCGCCGATGGTGAGTACGGCCCAGAACTGGACATCGGACGAAAGTGGGAGGGACAGGACTGCAATCCCGACGGCACCGACTGTGGCGCCGGCAGTACCGTGCGCATGGCATGGAATGGTGACGACCTCTACGTGATCGCCAAGGTCATCGACGACAAGGCCGGGGCTGCTGCCACACCTGAGCGTTGCTTCGGTCACTGGCTGGTTGATTCCGTCGAGGTGCTGCTCGATCCCGTCGGCGGATCTGCCGATACCTCCACCACGTTCAAGTCCGGCATTATGCCGTTCACCGACGATGCAGCCAACGCGGCCGGAAACGGGGTCAACGGTCCGTGCTGGAGCCGCGACGCGGACAACCACCAGGGATTCTCCTCCGGTCCCCTGGCCTCCACCATCAAGGACGCCCCGAATGCTCCCGGGCAACTCGTGGCCGTCCAGGGCACCCGCAACGCGGACGGGACATACGAGGGTGGCAGCTACACCATCGAAACCAAGATCCCCCTGGCAGATCTTCCTGCCGCAGTGGTGACTGGTCGTGCACCCACCGGCGATGCAACCACCAATGACGTGGATCCGGCCTACCTCGGCCTGAATGTGACGCCCTATGACTCGGACGTGGATACCTTCATCGGCAAGACCCGCCTCGCATGGTCGCCCTATGGCAGCCAGCAGTCCGAGGCGTACCGATGGGGCCACGCCTACCTCGATGGATACACGGCACCGGCCGGACGCCCGACGGTCCCCAGCGATCCGATCATTCCCGACACGGCCCTGATGGGTGTGGAGTCCCCACAGACAATCCACCAGTCAGCCACGCGTGGCGTAGGCATCTCCGGATTGCCGGCAAGCCGTGCACTGACGATCAACTCGATCGATATCGGCGACGACGCTGCCACCATCAAGGTGAACAGCACGGAGAAGGGCACCCTTCGCGCGTTCGCGTGGCAGGGCGACTTCGGCATGGTGCCGGTGTGGAAGACGAGCTGCGAGGGCGACGAACTGGGCTTCTCTCTCTGCTCGCCGGACGACAACACCGTCGCAGCCTGGGGTGATGACATGGGTGGTCACGTGCTCTCCACTGCCACCAAGGCGGTCGGGACAGGCTCAAGCGAAGTGGCGATGACGCTTTCTGCCGAGGCGTTGGAGATGCTTCGTGCAGACGGAACCATCCTGCTGTCGTTCCAGTCCGACAGCGGTGCGGTCAATGCTTGGTCGTACCCGGTCATCGAGGGAACAGTCACGCCGACACCCACCCCATCAGTGTCTTCGTCTCCCACAATGTCGCCAACACCCAGCACGCCGGCGGCATTCATCCCCAGCGCGCCGTACACACTGCCGGGTCTGCACAACGTGAACGGGCGCATGTGGTTCACCACCTGCGAACCGTACTCGCAGACCGTGCGGTGCCGTACTGATATCTGGGCCACCACGGTCAGCAAGGTCAAGGGCCGCTTCGAGATCAAGATGGGCTGGGCATTCAACAACCTCACCTACCTGCCCAACATGAAGCGCGCACAGTGGGCCAGCAACCCGCTGGGCCACAACGGCAACTGGGCTGCTGCTGATGGTCGTAAGTGGCGCACCGAGTGTGACACCGCCGCGACCGGCGGAAACGGTTGCCGTTCCTATGCGGAGGTGACCGTCTACAGGGCGACACCGAAGCCCGGCGGTGGCTACTCCTTCAGCCAGTCCAAGGAGTGGGTGTTCAACAACATCGTGATGTTCCGGCCATGACATCACCCCACTGAGGATGGGCCCCACCGCACCCGCGGTGGGGCCCATCCGGGTCAGCTAGTTGCGCGCGACCTGTTCCTTGTCGTGTGAGACGGGCTTGCGCGTCACCTCGATCGCCAGATACACCACGAAGCCAACGATCAGGCCGACGACGGCATCCGAGAGCACGGGGATGAACTGGTGCACGACAAGGGCGGCGAGGGCACCCGCACCCCACGCGATGAACGCGTTCACGCGCATCTTGCGCTGGGGCCGGTTCTTCAGGCGCTTGGCGAGAACGATCTGGTCAGCGATGAGGATGGCACCGAGCGGCGGAACAATCACGCCGAGCAGCGCGAGCCAGCTCACGTAGTACTGCCATGCTCCGGCAACCGCTGCAGTGAGGCCGGCGGCGCCGAGGATGATTGTGAGCAACCGCATTTTCGACCGCGTGATGTGCGACCAGCTCAACGCCCCGTTGTAGAGGCAGTGAACGCACACGGAGCCGAGGTTGATGATGACGAAGACGACGACGAGCACGTTCAGCACCCAGTTGTTGGGTCCGGTCAGGATCGGCGTGAAGTCGCCACCGTTGACGGAAGCGTTCGCGATCAGCCCACCCGCGACGACGACACCGCCGCCGATTTGCGCGACGAGGCTGGCGAAGGGGAATGCCGTCGCCGTCGCGATGACGCCCTGCCGGCCGTTCTTCGACCAGCGGGTGAAGTCGGCCGCCATCGTCCCCGAGTCGAGGAAGGTTGCCATGATCGCCGTCACGGCGATGCCGAAGGTCATCCCGCCCACGCCCTCGTACGAACCGAGCTGGCTGAAGTCGTTGCTGCGTGCCCCGATGACAATCGCGGCGACCAGCGCCACGACGAACAGCGGCGCCGCCAGGCCACTCAACACCGAGACCGCCTTGAAGCCGACATACGTGACGGCGATGAAGGCGACTCCTACGATGAAGGCAACGAGCGGCTCGTTCCAACCGAAGGACTTGTGCAGGGCCGATCCCGTGGCGCCGGTGTTGAAGGCGAACCACCCCACGACGACCGTTGCGAGGAAGCCCGAGGCGATGCTGTACCCAACGGTGCCGAAGGTCTCCGTTGTCTGCAGTGCGAAGTTCTTGCCCGTCTGGCCGGCGCGGTAGCTGAGGAGCCCGACGTAGATGGCCATGATGATGTTCGCGACGATGATCGCGGTGATACCAGAACGGAACCCGAGTGCGGCGACGACCAGGCCCCCGGGCACAGCGTTGGTGAGGATCATCGGGAAACCGATCCAGACCGCGGACACCGTCAGGAGGGACTTGCGGTTGGCCGCGGGTACCGGTTCGTGCTCGAACTCGGACTCAAGACCGGGTGCGGGGTCTTTGGCGGTGGTTGACATCGTGATCGCCGTTCTGTGGAGCCCGCGCATTTTGTGGACGATCTCGGTCACGAAGGACTGAGATCGCCCTCCAGACGCCTTAACCAGCAGATGCGCGAGATCCCCACCGGTTGTGGTAGATGGTATACCTTCTGCCTCTCATCGGCTGCTCGCGCCCCGTGATAACTACGTCAACTTCACCGTGACGCAGCACTGCCCCGGGGCCGGGGCGAGTCGCGCCTCGCCATGCGCGGCGTCCATACCCTCCAATAGGCCAGTGATGAAGTCGAGGTTCAGCCCGCACACGAGTTCCGGATGCCGGGTGGCCGCCTGATGGAACGGACAGTTGCGCAGGATGATGTCCTGATCCACCGTCGCAGGTTCGAAGCCACAGGACTGCAGAGCCGCAGCCAGGTCCCCACCCTCTGCGTGCCCGCGTCCTATCTCCCGGCCGGCATCCCGCGCGACCCTGCGGAGAACCTCCTGCACCGGTTCTGCCGTGTCGGAAGCCTCTGCGACGGCGTCCGCCAGCAGCGTGCTCAGGAGGTCATACTGCCGTGGCGGCAGCGTCACCGCGATCTCCGCCTCATTTCGCCGGTAGTGCTTGCTCGGTCGCCCCGATCCCGGTCCCGTCCGTCCAGTGAGCTTGTGGAACTCCGTCACCAGCAGTCCGCCCTCGACCAGTTTGTCCAGATGGAACTTGGCAGTGTGCACCGGTACGCCCGTTCCCTCTGCCGCCTCCTCACGGCTGACAGCGCCGCATGTATCCGACACGAACGAATAGAGCTGACGTCGCGTGGGCTCGGCCAGGAGCCCGACACGTTCGACGTCACCCTCGGGATCCGCCCCGATCTGGTCCTTCCGCATCTCACTCACTCTCCAAAGGATAGGTCTTTTGACGTAAGAGAGGCACTCGGGAGTGGTCGGCCTCTAGAGGTCGCGCGAGTCTGCCCGGGTGTAGCGCAACAACAACTCGTTGCCGGCACGAAGGACCGTTCCAAGACTCATGTCGGTGGGAACAGGGGATCCTGTGCGCGCGATGCGTCCGGCATCCCCCACCACGATGGCGGGGGCCAGCGTGAGGCACAGTTCGTCGACAGCACCTGCTGCCATGAAGGCACCGAACAGGCTCGGACCACCCTCAGCCTGAACGTGGCCAAGATCACGTGCCGCGAGGTCGTTGCGCACGCGAATCGGGTCGAGGTCAGCTTCGCCAGCATCGACGACGTCGGCCACCGCCGCCAGGGCAGTACGCCGACCATGCGGGGCGTCAGCCACGGTGTAGATGATCGGACGCTCAGGTGCGTCGGTGAAGATGGGTGAGTCCGGGTCAAGGTCCAGATGACGTGTCACGAGGACGAAAACGGGGTGCGGTGGCATGCCGTGTGCTGTGCGCCACGCCACCGCGTCCTCGCCCAGCCGCATCGCCGCATACCCCTCGAGACGAGCTGTGCCTGCGCCGACCAGAACGACGTCGGCGGGACGTCGCAGCAGGTCGAACACGCGATGGTCGGCATCGTCGCCCAGGCCACCGGAGCGCCCGTCACTGGTGGCAGCGCCGTCGAGGCTGCTGATGAAGTTCATGCGCAGCCACGGGCGATCAGCCGGGAATGAGTAGGCCTCGAGCAGCGCTTCATCGTCGAGATCGTCGGCGGGGTTGGGCCAGAGACGGTCAATGCGGGTGGTCATGGGTACCTCACACGTTGTGGGTGGGATGGGTGTTGTGTTCGAGCCTGAACGGAGGCCTCATGCCGAGGATGGCTTCGGTCATGCGTACCGCGTCGACGGTGGCCTTGACGTCGTGCATGCGCACGATGCGGGCGCCGCCCAGGATGCAGACCGTCATCGCGGCCAGCGAGCCGGCCAGTCGTTCGCCCTGGGGTCGATCGATTGACTCTCCGATGAAGTCCTTGTTCGAGACGGCCGCGAGCAGCGGCAGTCCGATGCTGGAGATCTCGCCGAGCCGTCGCGTGAGCTCCAACGAGTGCAACGTGTTCTTGCCCAGGTCGTGACCGGGGTCGATGATGATCCGCTCCCTGGGGATCCCCGCGGCCTCGGCCCGGGCAACGCGCTCGACCAGGAACGATCGAACCTCGCCGACCACGTCGTCGAAATGCGCCGCCGGCTTCTCCTGCCGGGGCGGGCCGAGACTGTGGCAGACGATGAGATGCGCCCGGCTGTTCGCGATCACGCCGGCCATGTCCGGATCACCCAGACCGCTGGTGTCATTGATGGCGGCGGCTCCTGCCTCGATCGCGGCCAACGCCACCTCGGCCCTGACCGTGTCCACTGAGACGACGATGTCCTTGCGCGCCGCCGTGACAGCCGCGATCACCGGGGCGACCCTGTCAATCTCCTCGTCAACGGAGACGGCCGGCCCGCGTCCGAACGGAACACCGCCGATGTCGACCCAGTCCGCTCCGAGATTGGCCGCGCGCACGGCAGCCTCGACGGCGCGCTCGAACGCGAACGTCGCGCCCCGGTCGTGGAATGAGTCCGGAGTCCGGTTCACCACGGCCATGACCGCAACCTGCGCGTCGAAGTCGAACTCCACAGGTCCGATCTGCCGCAGGTTCACCGCAACTCCTCTCCTGTATCCGGGATGATGATGACGGTCCGCATCAACGGACGGTGCCGATGCTGTCACGGATGACGTCGGAGGCGTCCCAGTCGTTGGCATGCATCGCCGCGACGACCTTTCCATCCCTGATCCAGAAAGCGCTGAAGCCGTCCCCCTCAAGCACGTTCGTGGACCCCTCCACCTCCAACCGGTCAGAGCCGTCGGGTCCAACGTTGCCGAAGTACTCCATGCCAAGGTCGTACTGATCGGTGAAGAAGTAGGGCTGACGGTCATACTGCTCGTTGGCCCCCAACAGATTGTGGGCTGCGACCCTCGCCTGCTCGATGGCATTGTCCCAGTGCTCCACCCGGATGCGCCGGCCCAACACCGGATGGTCCTGATTGGCGATGTCGCCGATGGCGAACACGTTCGCGTCCGAGGTGCGCAGGGTGGCATCCACCAGGACGCCGTTGTCGACAGCCAAGCCGGCATCCTTCGCCAGGGCGACGTCTGGGATCACGCCGATCGCAGCCACGGCCACATCGGCACCTTCCAGGTCCAAGGCCATCGGCGTCGAGCCCAGCCGTAGGTCGACGCCATGGCCACGATGCAGTTCCGCGAACACTGTCGCGATCTCTGGCCCAAGGACACGCAACAGGGGGAGCTCTCCGGTCTCGAACACGGTGACCTCGGCCCCGGCCTGGCGGGCGGCCGAGGCCACCTCAAGCCCGATCCATCCACCACCGACGATGGCGACGCGCGCTTCGGGCTTCAGGAACGTGCGCAGCTTGATGCTGTCCTCGACCGTTCTCAGCGTCAGGAGCGGGCCGTCTCCCACGTCCAGCATGCGCGGCAAGGCGCCCGTGGCGAGCAGAAGCTGGTCGTACGGGACTTCGGCAGAATCACCGCCGCCCACCAGTTCGGTGTGGACCACCTTGTTGTGCAGGTCGATCCGGGTCGCTCGCGTTCCCAACCTGATATCGACATCCTCGTCGTCGTACCAGCCGCGGTCGTGCACGAGCGTCTCGTCCAGCTGCTGCGTGCCCATGAGGAAACCCTTGGACAACGGAGGCCGCTCGTAGGGGAGGTGGGACTCCGCACCAAGGAGCACGATGCCACCCGTGTAGCCCTTCTCGCGCAGCTCCGTGACTGCCGTGGCGCCAGCAAGACCCGCGCCAACAATGACGATACTCATGGTCAAACTCCTCCTTCGGTGATGACGACCCCACGCAGCGTCTGCTGGTGGGTCACGTGTTGGTCAGTGCAGTGAACCGTTCACCAACGCGAAGAACTCGGCTCGGGTCGCCGGGTCGCTGCGCAAGGACCCCCGCAAGGCGGAAGTCTTGGTGCTCGCATGCTCCGTGCGGACGCCGCGCAGCGTCATGCAGGAGTGAGTGGCCTCCACCACCACCCCCACGCCACGCGGCTGCAAGTGCTCGACGATGGCGTCCGCCACCTGCAGGGTCAGCCGCTCCTGCGTCTGCAGACGACGTGCGAAATGCTCGACGATCCGTGGGAGTTTGGACAGCCCCACGATGAGATCTGCGGGGAGGTACGCGACGTGCGCGACCCCCACGAACGGCAACAGGTGGTGCTCGCAGAGCGACTGGACGGCGATGTTGCGAACCACGACCATTTCGTCGTAGCCCTCCACATTCACAAACGTCGTGAAGTCGAACGGACGCGGCGTCAGCATCTCGGCATAGGCAGCCGCGAATCGATGGGGTGTACGGGCAAGGTCGGGCCTGGCCTCATCCTGGGGGTCCACCCCCAGAGCCCGCATGAATTGTGCGGCCGCCGCCTCGGCCGCGACCAGATCCCGCTCCGGCCCCTCTGCCGTGATCGCGGCCCGTCCGGGCGCCACATGAATGGTGGGATCCGACGCGGTGAGCACCGCCCTCAGAGCCGGGGCACCGCGTGTCTCTGACGCGTCGTGACCGTTGCACAGCGCTCGCGTGGATTGGACTGACACGGTGGCGTCTCCCTCGTCCGGGACCAGCTCTTCAGGTACTTCCTTTCTTCATTGAACACCCGTGGCGTTCTTAAGTCAATGGATTTATCTTTTGGAATTCATGTATGGCAACGACGTGGTTCCGCCCACGCCGTCGCCGCCACGAACCGGCGGGGGAGTCATCCCCGCCAGCGCGTCGAGACCCGCGTGTCGTCAGTGCTTCGTCGACTCTGCCCAGAGGTTGATGCCCGCGTCCTGGGCATGCTTGTCGATCCTGGTGAGTTCCGCGTCGGTGAAGTCGAGGTTCTTGACCGCACCCAGGTTGGACTCCAACTGCTTGACCGAGGAGGCCCCGATCAGCGTCGTCGTCATGCGCTCGTCACGCAGGACCCACGCCAGCGCCATCTGGGCAAGTTCCTGGCCGCGCTCCTCAGCGATCTCATGCAGCGCCTTGATGTGGGTGAG
>RCNJ01000696.1_pt1 | contig 10344 bp, 8 predicted proteins | sample 2041171 | NCBI WGS metagenome assembly RCNJ01 (sample SAMN09708213, study PRJNA481090) | feces metagenome | biome: feces | host: Pygoscelis adeliae | place: Antarctica: Rookery Lake | collected 2010-03-01 | reverse complement strand
CCCGTCACCTCCGCCACCTGCCCCCATCTGCTGGCGCTGGTATCGGAGGTGCCCCAAGGTGGTGCGGCGGACGTGGGGCTCGATCCCGCGATCCGCGACGCCGCCACCCGCGAACTCCTGTGGGACGCGCTCCGCGAGGGCACGATCGACGCCGTCGACTCCGCCCGGCTCGGGTTGTCCGTGGTGTGGTCCGAGGCGCGGCGCCGAGGTTTCGACCTCTCTGACGTCGCCCGGTGGATGTCCGAGCGGACGGCGGCCATCGTCGGGCTCGGGGACCGGGGCGAGATCCGGACCGGCCAGCGTGCCGACTTCACGGCGGTGGCCGACGACGAGGCGTTCGTCGTCCTCGCGGGCAGCCGGGAGCTGGGCTCGGCGGACTCGGTGTATGCCCAGCGAGCGCTCGCCGGGGTGGTCCGGTGGACGATGCGGAACGGTGTCGTCATCGACCCCCGCGCGCTCCCGGTCGGTGCGATCCTCACCAGCCCGGCCGGATGAATCCACTCGATCTCATCGCGCTTCCCGCGGGGCTGGCCACAGGGCTGCTCGTCACGGAGTACCTGGTCAAGATCCTCGCCCTCGGGATGGTGCCGGAGAATCGGAACCCCGCCTCCTCGCAGGCCTGGCTGCTGGTCATCCTCTTCATCCCGGTCATCGGCGTGCCTCTGTTCCTCATGCTCGGCAACCCGTACCTCACCGGCAAAAGGAACCTCATCCAGGCCGAGGCCAACCTCCTCTACTCGGAGGGGCTCGAGGACTGGCCCACCGTGCCGGCCGGGGTCGAGGTCGACGCCGGCCTGCGTTCGGTCCTGGAGATGAACCGGACCCTCACCGCGATGCCCTGCATGTCGGGGGACTACGTGGCGTTGCACAGCGACTACACCGCGTCGCTCGCCGCGATGACGGCGGCGGTCCGGGCGGCACGCTCGCACGTCCACGTGGAGTTCTACGCGCAGTCGTGGGACGAGGAGACCGAAGAGTTCTTCACCGCGCTCATCGAGGTGGCCGAGCGTGGAGTCGATGTGCGCGTACTGGTGGACCAGCTCGGATCACTGCGCTACCGAGGCTTCGGCCAACTTCGACGCACCCTCCGTGACACGCCGGTGGAACTGCACCTCATGCTCCCCGTCAACCCGTTCTCCGGCCGTTTCCGGCGGCCTGACCTGCGGAACCACCGCAAACTCCTCGTCGTTGACGGTCAGGTGGGGTTCGCCGGTTCCCAGAACCTCATCGACCGGTACTACGGCAGCCGACGCAACGCCCGTCAGGGTCGCGAGTGGCACGACGTGATGATGGAGGTGCGCGGCGACATCGTCGACGCACTCGATGCCGTCTTCGCCGTCGACTGGTACACCGAGTCGGGTCAGGTCGTGGACACGCTCGACGCGCTGGTGGCCTTCGACGAGTCGCCGAGCGGCAGCGCCACCAACGTCTTCCAGCTCATCCCCTCCGGTCCCGGGTACCGCACCGAGCCCAACCTGCGGATGTTCACCCAGCTGGTCAACCAGGCCAACCGTCGGCTGCGGATCGTCAGCCCGTACTTCGTGCCGGACCAGGCGCTCCTCGACGCGATCACGTCGGCCTCGTACCGGGGCGTCGCCGTGGAGGTCTTCGTCCCCGAACAGGCCGACCAGTTCCTCGTGCACCACGCGCAGCGGTCCTACTTCCGCGCGCTCCTCGAGGCCGGGGTGACGATCCATCGCTACGCCGCGCCGGCCGTGCTGCACACCAAGATGGTGCTCATCGACGACCACGTCGGTGTGGTGGGCTCGAGCAACATGGACATGCGCTCGTTCAGTCTCAACTTCGAGGTCAGTCTGCTGGTCCTCGGTGGCGATGCCGTGGCGGACATGAACACCGTCGTGGACGGCTATCTCGAGCAGTGTTCGACGCTCGACCTCGAATCGTGGGTACACCGGCCGTGGCCCGGTCGGTACGTGGACAACGTCGCGCGGTTGACCTCGGCTCTCCAGTAGCTGGGCACTGTAGAAGTTCGGCACAGCAGTAGTACTGTCGCTCTACGCGGGTCCCGACCGGGCCCGGCTGAGCAAGAGAGGTCCACGTGATCACTACCGACCGCACCCCCCGCACGAGTCAGACGACGTCGCGGGTGGTCACCGCCGCTGTCACCGCGGCGATGTTCTCGCTGGCGGGCCCCGCGGTCGCCGTAGCCCAGGAGGAGCCCGCCTCGGGATCCACCGGTTCGGTGAACGTCGAGGGTCTGGTGAGCGGCCTGGTCCCCGAGGACATCGTGGTCGGCGGCCCCGAACTCGGCGCCGGATCCGATGGGCTGCGGGACATGGGGAGCTCCGGCAGCGCGGACGCGGCGGTGCCCGCCGGGCAGGTGCTCGGATCGGTGGCACCGTTGGCCGCGCTCGGCTCGACCGGCGGGTCCGCGACGACGTCCGTCGCGTCGTCGGGCAGCCTGCCCGGGTCCGTCTACGCCAACCCGACCGGCTCGATCGGCTCCGGCGTCATCGGGTTGGGGTCGGTGTCTCTACCGGAGTACGCGCTGGGCAGCCTCGCCCTGCAGGTCGCGGGCGGGTATGTCTCGGTACTGGCGGAGCGGCAGGAGGCGGGTGAACTCGACGACGACGAACTCCGCTTCTGGCACGGCGTCGTGGTGGGATCCGCAGAAGCGGGCGCGACCTTGGAGGACATCGCGGAGGGCACCGGGAGCGGCCTACCCGGCTCGCTCGGCGGCAGCATCGACTCCGTGCAGCGCGCGGCCCTCGAGGACCCGTTGGCACCAGGCGCCGGCGTGGAGTCTGACGACGAGCCGGCGGGCACGCGGGGAGCGGCCGGGGCCGTCGGAGATACCGGGGACGGTGGAGCAGCTGGAACTGCCGAGGGCACTGACGCCGGCGACATGCCTGCCGTCGACACCGATCCCGCAGCGCCGGATCTGGCAGTCCTCGCGGCGACCGCCGGGTCGGCAGCCACAGACCACACCGCTACTGGTCGTGAGTCGGGCCGGGCCGCACCGGGGCTCGCGGCTACAGGGTCCGAGGTGGGCGCCACCGCAGGTATGGCAGCCGCGAGTCTGATACTCGGCGGCCTTCTCCTCTTCGCCACGGCTCGCCGCCGGGCCTGAGATCGTGGTCCGACTCCGCTGACCCGCGGATCTGGCTGGCCGCGGGTTCAGCTCGTCGTCATCTGCTCGCAGCGGTCCCACAGAAGCGCGGCCACCCCACCGTCCTTCGAGGCGGCGGTGGAGTCGACGACCTTCGGTGCGCCGGTGAGTTCGCCGGGCCCGTCGGGGCCGACGTACACGCCGCCCGACAGTGACTGTTCGGTGGCGGCGTAGAGCTGGGGGAGCACCCCCCGGTAGGCGTCCTGGACGAGGAACGGCATCTTCTCGGCGATGCGCATGGTCATGTCCTGGATCCGGCTCCCGCTGCGGTACTGCAGATTGGTGGCCGAGTACCCGGGGTGCGCGACCATCGCTCTGAGCTCCGACCCCTCGGCATCGAACCGCCGCTGCTGCTCGAAGGCGAGCATGACGCAGGCGAGCTTGGACGCGGCGTACGCGCGCATCGGCGAGTATCTGCGCGTGTTCCAGTCGAGATCGTCCAGGTCGATCGACCCGAAACGGTGCGCCGTTGATCCGAGCCACACCACCCGGTCAGTGATCTGCGGGGTGAGCTCCTGCGTCAGCGCGAAGTGGCCGAGCACATTGACGCCGAACTGCATCTCGTGCCGCTGAGCGGTGCGCGCGAGCGGGATGTTCATGAGCCCGGCGTTATTGAGGAGCACGTCGACCCGGCGTCCGGCCAGTGTGTCCGCCGCTGACCGTACCGAGTCGAGGTCCGCGAGGTCGAGAGCGAGGACCTCGGCCAGCTCGGGCCGTGCCAGCGACGCCCGGGCCTGTTCGGCGCGGCCGGTGTCGCGGCATGCCATCACCACGGTGGCGCCGGCGGCGGTCAAGGCGTCGGCGGACCGCAGACCGAGCCCCGAGTTGGCGCCCGTGACGACGAACGTGCGCCCGGACTGGTCGGGGATGTCGGCGGTGGTCCAGCTGTGTCGGCTCATGGCCGCAGCCTACGGATGGTCGGCCCCGACCCATGTCGATCCGATGCGGTCCGATTCGATCCGACCTTGACCTGCCACAGCCCGTCACAGTCGTCCCGTCCGGTCCGCTACTCGCCCCAGGGATTCGCTGGCCGTGTAGGCGTAGCCGTTCCGGAGGCGGCGTAGCGGATCTGAGATGGAGACGGGGGCCGGCCGCTCGTCCTCGACTCGACAGCGAAACGACAGGAACCCCGGGGCAGCTCAGGTCGGCGTGAAAAGGTGGCCTCATGTGGTTCGATTCGTGGTCTGGGATAGTGCGGCTACTCGCGGTGGGTGCGGCGGCATACGTGTTCTTGATAGTGACTCTGCGTGTCTCGGGGAAGCGGACACTGAGTCAGCTGAATGCCTTCGATTTCATCGTGACGGTGGCGTTGGGTTCCACGCTGGCAACCATCCTCTTGAGTAAGGAGGTGGCCTTCACGGAGGGCGCGACCGCGCTTCTCTTGTTGGCCGCGTTGCAGTTCCTCGTGGCGTGGCTCTCGACCAGGTGGCCCGTGTTTCGTCGCGCCGTCACCGCGCGTCCGGTGACTCTGGTGTCGGATGGGGTGATCTCCGAGGGAGCGATTCGCGCCAACCGGGTCACCGAGTCGCAGATAACGCAGGCTGTTCGGGCTGGTGGTTTCGGACAAATCGAGCTGGTGGGTGCGGTCGTCCTCGAGCCGAACGGAACCATGAGCGTCATAGGTCGAAGTTCGATGGGGACGGGGTCCGCTCTCCCCGTGACCTGACCGCGAGGCAGGGGACGTGAACCACTGAGGGCCGGTGCATGAGCAGTTGTCACCTCGCCGTGAACCAGCCCCCGCAGGTCTCGGTGTCGTGCGGGCCCCGCCGGTACATCCGGCCGAGGAGTGCGCGCATCGGCTGCGTGCAGTCGTAGAAGGTGTCCCACGCCGGTAGCCTCGGTCACATGAACCGTCCCGCACCGCACGTGTACGACCGCCTCCGTGAACTCGTCGCGATCCCCGAGTTCCGCGCCGACCCGTCGAGCCGCGAGTCGGGCGTGGTCAACGAGGTCTTCACCGGAGAGCCGCTGGCGGAGATCCCGGTGGGTACGGCGGAGGACGCCGAGGCAGCAGTCGCCCGGGCCCGAGCAGCCCAGGTCGCCTGGGCCGAGCGGGATCCCAGGGACCGCGCGGCCGTGCTGGGTCGATTCGTCAAGCAGGTCATGCGCAACCGCGGGCACCTCATGGACGTGATCCAGGCCGAGACCGGCAAGAACCGCGCCTCGGCGCAGGAAGAGGTGCTCGACTGCATCATCACCGGTCGGTACTACGCCAGGACCGCGCCCGGTCTGCTCGCCCCGAAGCGGGTCCAGGGCATGCTGCCAGGGTTGACCAAGGCAGTGGTCCGGCGCCAGCCCAAGGGCGTCGTCGGGGTGATCGCCCCGTGGAACTACCCGCTCAACCTCGCCGTCACCGACGCGCTGGCCGCGCTCGCCGCCGGGAACGCCGTGGTCATCAAGCCCGCCACACTGACCCCGTTTTGTGCACTCGCCGGCGCGGAGATGCTGTACGCCGCCGGCCTGCCGCGCGACCTCTTCCAGGTGGTCCCGGGCTCGGGCCGGGTCGTGGGCGGCGCGATCGTCGAGAACGTCGACTACCTCATGTTCACCGGGTCGTCGGAGACGGGCCGCACACTGGGCCGGCAGTGCGGCGAGCGACTGATCGGTTTCTCCGCCGAGCTCGGCGGCAAGAACGCCATGATCGTCGCGGAGGGGGCCGATCTCGACACTGTCGCCGAGGTCGCGACGCGGGCCTTCTTCTCCAACTCCGGCCAACTGTGTATCTCCGTGGAGCGGCTCTACGTGGAGCGCTCGATCGTCGCGGAGTTCACCCAGAAACTCACGGAGCGTATCCGTTCCATGCGTCTCGGGCCCGGTTACGACTTCGCCGCCGAGATGGGCAGCCTGATCTCGCAGGACCAGCTCGACACGGTCGTCGCGCACGTCGATGACGCGGTGAACCAGGGCGCCCGGGTCCTGACAGGTGGCCGCACGCGTCCCGACCTCGGGCCGCTGTTCTATGAGCCCACCCTGCTCGCGGACGTCCCGGAGACCGCCACCTGCTACGGCGAGGAGACCTTCGGTCCGGTCGTGTCGCTCTACCCGGTCGACTCCGTGGACGAGGCCGTGGCTCGGGCCAACGACACCGAGTACGGACTCAACTCGTCTGTCTTCGCCGCCTCGGACGCCGAGGGCGAGGCCATCGCCGCGCGACTGCGTTCCGGCACCGTCAACGTGGGTGAGGGGTACGTGGCCGGTTGGGGGTCGGTCGCGGGCCCGATGGGCGGCATGGGCGTGTCGGGGGTGGGACGCCGACACGGCGACGAGGGGCTGCTCAAGTACACCGAGGCGCAGACCGTCGCCACCCAGCGGGTCATGCACCTGGGCGGGCCGGACTTCCTCCCACGGTCGCGGTGGCAGAAACTGCTCGCGCCCGCGACCTACTCGATGCGGTTCCTCCCCGGTCGCTGACCGGGACCGGTTCAGTCGCCGCGGCCGCGGCGCAGCAGTAAGACCGCGGCCCCGAGGATCAGGACGGCCAGCCCGGCCACGATCCACAGCGCCGCGTCGGCACCGACGCTCGCGCTCTCATCTGTCGCGCTCTGGTCTGTCGCTGCGTCATCTGTTACGACGTCAGACGCAGCGGAGTCGGACGCAGCAGAGCCGGTCTGCGAGGTGGCGTCCTCGGGACCAGCCGCGCCGGGGGCGCCCGCCGATCCCACGGTGAACTGCGTCGAACCCTGGATCACGTGGCCGTCGGCGGAGGTGACCCGATAGCCGACCGTGTACCCGCCGTCATCCAACGGCCCCAACTCGGCGGTGACCATCGCGCCGTCCACCACCTCGTCGCCCTGCACCCGGTTCGTGCGATCAGTGGCGGTGACCGCGACGGTGGCGAAGGACGGGTTGATGTCCTCGTTGAAGGTGAGGATGACGCGCTCGGGCGTCGCGTCGAGGGTGGCCCCGTCGTCGGGCTCGACCTCGATGAGTACCGAGTGCGCGGAGGCGACCGGCGCCGCGATGGTGACCGGTACCGCGGTGCCACCGATCAGGGCGACGGCGAGCGCCGCGGCGCGGAGCCGGGAACCCACGCCCCTCAAGCCTTGACGCCGAGGCGCGCCAGGACGTCCTTGTGGACGCGGTCGAGTTCACCGGAGATCGACGAGTGGACCTCGCGACGCTGGGCGGTGGGCGTGGACTCGGCGGTCTCGATGGCCGCCCGTAGATCCGTGAGGCGGGTGCGGGTGGACGAGATGAAGTCCTTGATCTGGCCCTCGTCCCCGCGAGTGGTCTCGAGCTGGTCGAGTGTCTGCTCGAGCCGCACGACGCGTGCACCCAACGCGGCCCCGGGACCGGTGGCGTCGATGCCGTGCTGCTGCAGGTCGACGGACCCGACGCCGGACGGCGAAGAGGAGGAGCCCTGGGCGGACGAGACCGCCTTGTAGAGCAACGGGAGTACGACCGGAGTCGCGACCTTGGCCACGCTCAGCCAGCGCTGGACGTCCTTCTTGCCGAACTTCCCGGCCTCGATCTTCCTGAGCTCCGTCTGCGCCAGCTTGTACTCGTGCTTGCGGCCCACGGAGTCGATCTTGTCCGCCACCCGACGATCCTTGGTGACCAGCTTGGCCTCTTTCTTGAGGGTCGCGCGCTCGTCCTTGGACAGCGCGGCCTCGGCCTTGCGGTTCCGTTTGACCCCCTTGCGCGCGACGGCGCCCTCGCGCCGCACCAGCTTCTCCTCGCGCTTGGCCTTGCGGTCGGCGGTCCGGCGGGCCAGTTTCGCGCGCTCCTTGGCCTCGGTGAGATCGACGCGGTGGCCCTCGCGGGCCTTCTGCCGGGCCTCCTTGGCCGCGAGCTTGGCCTCGGTCTGCGCGGTGGCCTTGAGCGCAGAGGCGTGGGCGCGCAGCTTCGCGCGGTTTTCGCGGTAGGTCGTCAGCTTGCCCATGGGCGTCGATCCTTCTCTCGTCGCGATCATCGGGTACCCAGCCTAGGCGAACACGATGCCGTTGAGCACCGGACGGCCCCGCCCGGGGAGGCTGGTCCATGATGGACCGGATGGAGGATGCCGGTACGGGATCGGGGCAGGCCCCCACGAGCGCGGTAGTGGGGCCCGCCTCGGGGGCCCGGTGCCTGCATCGTCTCGCCCGGGAACGTGACGCCGGGCCGGACTGGTGGCGCGCCGCCCCGGTCGACGAGGGCGTCCGACTCCGCGCCATGGCCGCCGCGGACCGGAGGGCAGGCCTGCGCGAACGGGCGTTGCGTGACGCCCGCCCCGACGCCTCGGTGATCGACGTGGTGGGTGACCACTGGACGGACCTGCCGGGAGACGTGCCCGGTCCCGACGACGAGGCGAGGACCCTCGCCGCGCTCGCCTCGGGTGTCACCCTCGTGTGGGGTGGAGCATTGCCCGCTGACCACTCCTCCGGCCGCGAGGGGCTCCGCTGTTCTCTCGCCGCGGTCCCCGGCGGGGGGTATGCGCCGGTCCTCGTCGTCAACCACAAGGTGGTCGACCCCCGTCGGGGTGGGTCCGTTTCGCGGGCCGTGGTGACGCGTCTGCTCGACTGGGAGCCAACCCCGGACCCGATGCTCCGTCTTCGTCGTCACCCCGTCGACCTGGACCGGCTGGCCCACGCGTGGCGGTTGCTCGACGTCCTCGGGTACGCGGTCGCGCGGCCGGTCGGGGCCGTCCTGGGCCTCGGCTCGGGTCGCGCGGTGGTCCATGATCTCGAGTCGCCGCTGGCCGTCTCCGACCGGAATCATTCGACCAGGCTGGCCGTGGTGACGGGCGACGTCGGCACGGTGCCCAGCCGCGTCGGCGAATGCCGGACCTGCCCGTGGTGGCAGGGGTGGGGCTCGGGCGATCTCTCTGTCCGGGGGTGTCGTGACCGGCTGGTGGACGAGGACGACGTCAGTCTCGTCGTCGGCGGTGGCCAGGTAGGTCCGCTGCGCGAGGTCGGCGTGCGGACGGTCGCGCAACTCGCGGCGGCCGGGCCCGAGAGGCCAGCGGGATGGAACGGCGAGCCCTTCGCCGATGCGGTGCTGAGGGCACGGGCCCACCGTGACGGGCACGTCGTCGTGCCCAAGGTGGCGCGGCCCGCGATCCCGCGGGCGGACGTCGAGGTGGACGTCGACCTGGAGAGCCATCTCGATGACGGTGCCTACCTGTGGGGGGCCCTGCTCACCGCACGCGACGGGTTACCTCTGGAGGGGGAGCAGGGGGGGTACCGACCGTTCGTCACCTGGGACCCGCTGCCGGGCGTCGACGAGGGGCGGGGGTTCGCCGAGTTCTGGCGCTGGCTCACCGGGCTCCGGGCCAGGGTGGAGGGCGGGGGGAGGACTTTCCGGGCCTACTGCTTCTCGCGGTCAGCCGAGAACGCGTGGATGCTCTCGTCGGCCACGCGCTTCGGGCCCGATGCGACGGTGGCCGTGGTCGACGGGGTCCCGTCGGTCGACGAGGTCCGGGGCTTCCTGTCGTCTGACACCTGGGTCGATGTGCACGAAGCGGTCACGACCCAGTTTGTCTCCACTGCGGGGATGGGGTTGAAAGTCGTGGCCCCGGAAGCTGGTTTCTCCTGGCGCGACCCAGCGGCGAGCGGCGAGGCGTCCCTGGGCTGGTACCGGCACGCACAGGCGGCGAGAGGCGCGGAGAGAGACGCGGGCCGTGCGCGGATCCTGGCCTACAACGAGGACGATGTGGGGGCGACGAGAGCCGTACGAGAGTGGATCTCGGGGCAAGTGTGCAATGATCACATCAGAGGCGTCTGTGAATAGGCTTCCTTGAGTGCTGGATCACCGCTACTGTGAAGGTACGGGTTTCGCAGAAGTTCGCTTTCATGGCACCAGTGACATGGTGGCGAAATGTCCCCATGTCCCATTATGAATTCCCCTAAATGAGGAGACGCACAGATGTCGTCCACCATCACCAGGATCGCCGCGGTCGCGGCCACCTCCGCCCTCGCATTCTCGGGTGCCACCGCCGTTGCCGGCGCCCAGGGCACGGATCCCGAGCCCGGGTCGCTCTCTTCCAGCACCCTCGGCAGCACCGGGAACAATGGCGGCTCGCTCGGCGACGATGGATCCATCCGTCCCCCGGCCGATGCCACCGGTCAAGGTTCGTTCGACACCACTGGTTCGCTGATCGGTGAGCCGTCCACCGGTTCACTCGCCTCGGTGGCCACCGCGGTCTCGGATTCGGTCAACGTCTCCAGCCCGGCTCCGGGCACGGGATCGATCGACACCACTGGTTCGCTGATCGGAGAGCCGACCACCGGTTCACT
>RCNJ01000695.1_pt1 | contig 10370 bp, 7 predicted proteins | sample 2041171 | NCBI WGS metagenome assembly RCNJ01 (sample SAMN09708213, study PRJNA481090) | feces metagenome | biome: feces | host: Pygoscelis adeliae | place: Antarctica: Rookery Lake | collected 2010-03-01 | reverse complement strand
AGGCCCCGCGGAAACCGTAGATGGACTGGTTGGGGTCCCCGACGGCCGTCACCGCATGGCCTCCGGTGAACAGCTGGGAGAACAGGACCATCTGGGCGTGGGAGGTGTCCTGGAATTCGTCCAGGAGCACGACTTTGAACCGCTCGCGTTCAACTTCCCCGGCGGTGGGTACGGTCCTGGCGATGCGGGCTGCCAGGGCCACCAGATCGCCGTAGTCCAGCACATTGCGTTCGGCTTTCGCCCGGGCATAACGCACGGCAAGGTCCGCAACCGTCGCCCGGGTCCTGAGCTTATCCAGGAGCTTGAGCGCAGGTTGCGAAGGCTTGGCCTCCTTGCCGACCCGGTAGGGCAACGCGGAGAGGTGTTCGACTTCGGCGAGCACATGGTCGCGGGCTTCGACGGGATCCACGAGGTGTTCGGCGCATTCGCCGGCGAACTGCACGACGGCGTCGACCAGCGTGGACTTGGCCACCCGCAGGTGCTCGTATTCGCCGTCGTACTCCTGAACGACCTTCAAGGACAGTTGCCAGGCCTGCGCGCTGCCCAGCAACGTGGTGTCTGATTCGACGCCGATGCGCAAACCATGGTCCTGCACCAGGGTGTTGGCATAGGAGTGGTAGGTCGAGACCGCCGGTTCCAGCGGGGCGTCGTCCTCCCCCTCGGGAACGATCCCGCTCTCGGCCAGACGGGCCAGCTGCTGCCGGATGCGTTGGGCCAGCTCCCCTGCAGCCTTGCGGGTGAAAGTGACCCCGAGGATCTCATCAGGTCTGACATGCCCGTTGGCCACGAGCCAGACCACCCGGTCGGCCATGGTGGCCGTCTTTCCCGATCCGGCACCGGCGATGACAAGCATCGGGGCCAGCTCGGAGGAGATGATGGCCGACTGCTCGTCGGTCGGTTGGTGCTGGCCCAGCAGATCGGCCAGTTCCTCCGGGGTGTAGTGGCGGGGCGGGGCGGATGCCTCGTCCGGGTGCACGCGTGCGTGCTCGTGGTTCATTCGGTGACCTGCCGTCCTTCGTCGCATAAGGGGCACACTGCCGGCAGCCGACAACCGCTGCCGCTTCGACCCGCCTTGGAGGGGTCATGCCGGGTGTGGAATTCGTTGCCGGCCATCAACCGGGCAGCAGTCAGAACCAGCGGGGTGGCCCAGTCCTCGTCCCCGACGGGGTCCTGGGCCTGCTCCCCCGGGCTCTTGGTCGTGGTGCCCAGCTGTACGAGGGCTGCGCCGCCGGGCTGCTGGGGCAGGTCCGCGCCCAGGCCCCCGGCCAGCACGGCTGCCTGGTAGCTGCCCAGTTGGGGGTTGCGTTCGACGTCGGCCTTCGTCGGCGCGGATTTGCCGGTCTTGAGATCGATCACATAGGCGCGGCCGGCTGCGTCGACTTCCAGCCGATCAATGACCCCACGCAGTCGGACGGTGATGTCTGCATCGGAGATTTCGACGTCGAAGGCCTGTTCCCTGGCCAGCAGCGTGCGGTCGTGGCTCCGCATGAGGATCGCGTACTGGGCCAGTTTGCGCAGCATCGTTTCGGCGCGTTCATGATCCTTGGCGGTTTCCCAGTTCGACGGCAGATCCAGGTCCGGCCAGCGACGATCCAGTTCCTCCAGGTACTCGTTCCCGGTGGCTGCCGGCAGATCCTCGGCGATCGCGTGCACCAGGGTTCCCAGACTGCGTGCCAGGTCCGTCGCCGGTTCCCCACCAGCAGCCTGGACGAACCAGTCAAGAGGTGATTCCAACGCGGCTTGGACCCGTGAGGGCGAGACCCGAACCGGCTCGCCGTCGGGGTTCACCGGCGCGTCCGTGCTGGCCGGCAAAAGCCCCCACCATTCGGCGGGCGCAGCTCCCCGCACATGGTCGGGCTGATCAGCCAACCGTGCCAGGACGGCCGCCGCATCGGTGGCTGTCTCCGCCGGCTGCGGCACGGCGCCGCCACCTTCGAGGCGCTGACGCAACAGTGCCACCAGGGAAGCCAGCGTGCGTTCACGCGGCACCGCGGTGATCGGTCGCGGGGTTTCCTGGTCGGTCCAGGGCAGGACAAGGTCCAGGAACTGCGACGGCTGCTGATCTTCGGAGGCGACCCCGATGCACACCAGACTCTCACTGGCGCGGGATATCGCACTGGCGAAGGTGCGCAGTTCATCGGCCCGCGTGGCCTTCAGTCGGGTGGCAGGGTCACGCTGGCGCAGGATCGCCGGGCCGTGTTCGATGACGTCGGCCAGGGCGCTGCTGCCCAGCAGTTCGCCGCGAAGGCGTGTATTGGGCCAGATCCCCTCCTGCATTCCGGGCACCAGCACCAGGTCCCATTCGTGGCCGACCGCTCCGGCGGGAGTGGTCACCGCGACGGAGGCGGCATTGCCTCCGCGGGAGGCGAGCGTATCCATGGGCAGTTCCTGGCTGAGCACGTGATCGGCGAACTGACCGACCGTCGACCCGGGAAGCTGGTCCACGAAGCGTTCGGCGGCTTGGAACAAGGCCATCAGGGCGTCGAGATCGTGGTCGGCCCGTGCCCCCGCGGCCCCGCCATCCATGGCTGCCTGACGCCAGGTGGTTTCCATTCCGGAGGCCGACCAGAGTGCCCACAGTGCGGTTTCGGCGTTGGCGGTAGGCAACCCGAGTTCGGCGGAAAGCGCCGTGAGCATCCGTCCGAGGCGTTCGGCACCGCGACCTTCACGGCCCAGCCCGCCGAGGACATCCGGTTCGGTGAAGATGCCGCGGAGCAGTTCCGTACTGGACCGGCGTCCTCCGGCCACGCGTTCGCGGCGGCGCAGGACCTGGCGGAGCCTGCGGATGTCCAAGGCCGTGGATGCACCGTAGCGCGAGGAGAGCAAGGCCTCGACGGCTCCCGCCTCCGGAAGGGCTTCCGGCAGGCCCGCGTCCCCGTCTTCGTCTCCCACTCCCCCGTCAGGATCCGTCGCCGTATCCAGGGCAAGTCGCAAGAGGCTCAGCAACGGTCGCACCGCAGGCTCTTCACGCAGCGGTACCTCCGCCTGCGGGACGTCCACGGCGATGCCCTGGCCCGCCAGATGCCGCGAAATCTCGGCCACCAGACCACCATTGCGGACGATGACGGCCATCGAGTCCAGGGCCCTGCCGCGCATCAGGTGTTCTTCCAGGAGCCGCTGCGTCAAAAGCCGTAGCTCGTGGACGGGTGATTCGACCAGGTGGACTTCCACCGGTTCCAGCTCGCAACCGCCGGTAGGTGCGTCCCGGCGCTCCGTCAGTCGACGTCCCGATTGGCCTGTGGTGACCGGAATGCGGCCGGTCACGCGGGTCCAGGCCTCGGCGATGGACGGGTTCATCCGCCACGAGGTCTCTAGCTCGATGGACGTTGCCGGGTTCCTGTCGGTTCCGTAATACTCTTCGAACCTGCCCAGTAGATCGGGGCGCGCACCGCGGAAGCCCTGCACTGCGTTGTCGGGGGCGGCGAAGGCGAGCAGGTCGCGTCCGGAGGCCAGCAGGCGCAGCAGGCGGTGCTGGGCGGGGTTGGCTTCCTGCAGGTCGTCCACGACGATCAGGGACAGCCGGTCACATTCGCCGTCCAGCAGTTCCTCGTGGTCCTCGAGCAGATCGGCTGCGGCAGTGATCAGCCCGGCCGGGTCGAAGGCCTCGCTGGAACCGAGGTCGAGCAGGTCGCGATATTCCTGGTAGAGCGCCGCCGAGGCCGTCCATTCGGGCCGCAGGCAGCGTTCCCCCAGTTCCTCCAAGTCCCCGGCTTCCACCCCGTATTCGGCCAGCCGGTCGAAGAGCTCGCGGATCTCCTTGCGGAACCCGCGGGTGCCGATGGCCTCCCCCAACGATTCCGGCCAGGCAGGGCCTGCGGTGATGCCGTCGGCATGTCCGGCCAGCAGCTGCGCGATCAGGGTGTCTTGCTCGGGTCCGGAGAGCAACCGGGGCGGGCGTTCGACGGTGGGCAGGAAACCCAGCAGTCGGGCCCTGCGGATGAGGTCGAAGGCATAGGCCGCCCAGGTACGTACCGCCGGCTCGGAAAACGTCGTGTCCGTCGACGCCGAGAGCCGATCGCGCAGATCGGCTGCTGCGGTCCGGGACGGGGCGATGACCAGAAGTTGCTCGGGCCGGTGCCCGGCAGCGAGTCGGTGCACGACGACGTCGAGCAACGCCGTGCTCTTCCCGGTACCCGGCGCACCCAGAACGAGCACCGGGCCGTGGCCGGCGCCCAGTTGCCGGAGGCGTTGCCCGGCGCCTTCTTCAGTGTGCCCGACGGTTTCCATGGACTCCATCAGAGCATGCGCCCCTGACGTTTCGGCTCGGGCTCCCCCACGGCCGTCGCTCCGACCAGGGTGATGGCGAGTTCGTCGAGGATCGCGAAGGCCGCCTCATCGGGTTGCCAGCGGGCGGCAGAGACCCGGACCCGGCCGTGGCGTAGCGGCATCGATTCGTCGATCCAATGCGGGGTGGCACGTGCCTGCAGGTCGGCCGGCAGGGTCCCGTCGGCGCGCAGCACGCGCCACCAGGGAAGGCCCCCGTCCGATCGGGCCATCGCCGCACCGACCTGACGGGGGCCACCGGCGCCCAGCAGTTCGGCGATGTCTCCGTAGGTCAGTACCGCCCCTGCAGGGATGTGGCAGGCCAGCCGATGGACGGCCCGGGCATATTCGGCTGACATGCCATCCAGTTTAGGCGGGCCGGCTCCATATCGTCGGCAGCTGACGATACCGTGGGTACATGGATAACTGGCATGAGCTTCCCCGCGCAGCATTCGACCTCGAGACCACCGGCAAGGATCCACAGGAGGCGCGGATCGTGACCGCCTCCGTCGTGATCGTCAACGGCCGGCAGGAAATCATCAACCACCGGGAGTGGCTTGTGAACCCCGGGGTACCGATCCCCGAGGAGGCCGCCGCCGTGCATGGGGTGAGCACCGAGCAGGCCACCGCCTCCGGACAGGATGCCGCCACTGCCGTCGCCGAGATTTCCGACCATCTACGCGATTTGTTCCAGACCATGCCGGTGCTGGCCTTCAACGCAGGATATGACTTCACCGTCCTGGCCCGCGAGTCGGAGCGCCATGGCGTCCCCGCCCTGGAACCGACCCCGGTGATCGACCCGTTCATCATCGATAAGCACGTCGATAAGTACCGCCGGGGCAAGCGCACGCTGACGGCGATGTGCGAGCACTACGGAATCCCGTTGGATAATGCCCACGCCTCCTCGGCCGATGCCGCTGCGACCGTCGGGGTTGCCAATGCCCAGGTCGCGAAGTACGGACGCGTCCTGGCCGTGGACTCCGCCGAACTCCACCGTTTGCAGATCGGGTGGGCTGCCGAGCAGGCCGCGAGCCTGCAGGAGTTCTTCCGTCGCAAGGATCCGACGGCGGTCGTGGACGGCACCTGGCCGGTGCGCTGAACCCGCCGGCGGCCCGTTGGCCATGGTGGCCGGCAACCTGCCCACCGGTTCATGTGAGGCATGTCACCTAACTTCCGTGGACCGTTTGCCATCCGATGAATGGGCTCGTTCTTAGAGTGCCCCGGGGTCGTGTCGCATGGGAGCCGGGCAACGACTTCGCCTTTACGAAGATTATTCGTCCAGGTTCAATATTTCGGCATGTGAATTCGATTTCGTGAAGTCCATTGGGGTTGATCAAATGGATTCATTCGATTGTTGGTGTCCATTTCGGGGCACCGTTCACTTCCAGCCGAAAAGAACCCATGTATGCCTAAAATCCAGTTGTCCTTTGCCAAGTTCGCAGCCCTCGCGGCGGTGACCACCCTCGGCCTGAGCGCCTGCGGCGGGAGTTCCGAAGCATCGTCCGCCCTTCCGGAGGACATGACCTCGGTGACCATCGGCGTTGCCGACGGTGCCGAGCCGTACTGGCAGGTCTACAAGAAGGTCGTCAAGGAAGAGACGGGCGTGGACGTCTCGTTCAAGAACTTCTCCGACTACAACCAGCCCAACCCGGCGTTGGACCAGGAACAACTGGACCTCAATGAGTTCCAGCACCTGCAGTACCTGGCCACCTACAACACGAAGAACAACAAGGATCTGCAGCCCATCGGGGCTACTGCGGTCTACCCGCTGCCGCTGTACTCCACGAAATATTCTTCGACCGAGGACATCCCCCAGGGTTCCAAGATCGCCATTCCGAATGACCCGACCAACCTGGCGCGCTCACTGATCGTGCTGGAGGCCGCTGGACTGGTGGAGATCGAGGGCGGCGCCGATTCGACGTCGACCCCGGCCGACGTGGACACCGCCGCCTCGAAGGTCAAGGTCGTGACCGTGGATGCCAAGATGACCGCACAGAACCTGGATTCGCTGGCCGGTGCCATCGTGAACAACAACTTCGCCACGGCAGCGGACCTCAGCGAAGACGAGATCATCGCGCAGGACGACCCGGAGGCGGATTCAACCAAGCCGTACATCAACGCCTTCGTCACCCGCGATGCCGACAAGACGAATCCCACGCTGCTCGAGATCGCCAAGCTGTACCACGACCCCGAGGTCGTCGAGGCGATCAAGAAGGATCTGGGCACCGGTGGCGTGTTCAAGGAGAACAGCGGCGAGGACCTGCAGTCCGCCCTGTCGACCATCGAAGAGAACATGAAGGCCGACTCCCAGTAGTCCCCCGGGACCCCGCCACCCCCACCTGCCGTGGCTCCGGCCGGCCACCCCGGGGCCGGAGCCACAGCTGCTTTCATGGGTCAGTCATCATCCTCCGCGAGAAAGGACCTGCGGTGACCTCCATCGTCAGTTTCCGCAATGTCTCCAAGGCCTACCCGGGCCGCGGCGCCGCCAAGGGCGCGCCCGTCCATGCGCTCCGCGACGTCACCTTCGACATCCAGAAGGGCTCCATCACCGGGGTCATCGGCTACTCCGGGGCCGGCAAGAGCACCCTGGTCCGCCTGATCAACGCCCTCGAGCTGCCCACCGGCGGCAGCCTGACCGTCAACGGACGCGAACTCACCGGCATGGGTGAAAAGCACCTGCGAGGGTTGCGCGGTGGCATCGGCATGATCTTCCAGCAATTCAACCTCTTCAATTCGCGCTCGGTGGCCAAGAACGTCGAGTACCCGCTCGTCGTCGCCGGCTGGCCGAAGGAGGAACGGGCTGCCCGGGTCGCCGAGTTGTTGGAATTCGTCGGGATCTCCGACAAGGCCAAGCAGTTCCCCAGCCAACTCTCCGGCGGTCAGAAGCAACGTGTGGGCATTGCCCGCGCCCTGGCGACGAACCCCGAACTCCTCCTGGCCGACGAGGCCACCAGCGCACTGGACCCCGAGACGACCACCGAGGTATTGGCCCTGCTCAAGCGGGTCAACGAGGAGTTCGGCACCACCATCGTGGTCATCACCCATGAAATGCACGTCGTGCGCTCGATCTGCGCTCACGTCGCCGTCATGGAACAAGGCGCCCTGCTCGAACACGGACCCGTCTATGACGTCTTCGCCTTCCCGAAGAACCCGGCGACGCAGAAGTTCATCAGCAGCACCATCGCCGATCGGCCGAGCCCGGATACCGTGGCCCGCCTGCAGGCCCTGCATCCGGGCCGTTTGGTGAGCATCACGATCTCCGAAGCCCCCGGGACCGGGGCCGGAACGAACCAGCGGGATATCTCCTCGCTCCTGGCTTCCTACCCGGCGGTCCACGATTCGGTGGTCTACGGCTCCGTCACCGAAATCGCCCAACGCCCCTTCGGTTCCCTGACCTACGTCCTTGAAGGACCCGAGGCCGACGTCGACGCCGTGATCGAGGGCCTGGCGAAGATCACCATCGTGCAGCAATGGCCCGGGCTGGCATCGGCCGGCTCCGACACCGAAGGAGCGACGCGATGATCGACTGGACCACGATGGGCCCGTTGCTGGTCTCATCCATCGAACAGACCCTCTACATGGTCATCATCACGATGATCCTCGGCGGGATCCTCGGGCTGCTGATCGGCATCCTGCTCTACGCCACCCGGCCAGGCAACATCCTGGCCAATACGGTGGTGTTCAACGTGCTGAACTTCGTGATCAACCTCGTCCGGCCGATCCCGTTCATCATCTTCATCTCCCTGGTCGGTCCGTGGACCCTTCAGGTCATCGGCACCTCCATCGGCACCAATGCGGCGATCTTCCCCATGACCCTGATGACCGCCGTCGTCCTGGGGCGGATCGTGGAACAGAACCTCGTCGGTGTCGATCCCGGCGTCGTTGAAGCAGCCCGTGCCATGGGTTCCAGCCGCAGCCGGGTGCTCTTCGACGTCGTACTCCGCGAGTCGATCGCTCCGCTGGTGCTGGGTTATACGTTCATCTTCATCGGTGTCGTGGACATGTCGGCAGTGGCCGGATACATCGGTGGGGGCGGTCTGGGCGACCTCGCCATCACCTACGGCTACCAGCAGTTCAACTACGCGGTCACCCTGCTCGCTGTCGGCGTCATCGTCGTGATCGTCCAGCTCGCCCAGCTGTTGGGCAACCATCTGGCCAAGCGCATGATGCACCGCTGATCACGGCCGGCGCAGAAGAGGCGGCGTTCGATTCCCCGGCTGGGGAGTCGAACGCCGCCTGTTCTGGTTTCCGGGCGGACCGGATCCGGCGGCTGCGCCACTAGTCCTGTGGCACCGCTGCGGCTGCTGCACGGGCGGCGGCCGGCAAGGCTCCGAAGATGCGTTCCATGGCAGCATCGTCATGCGCCGCGGAGAGGAACCATGCCTCGAAGACGCTCGGGGGCAGGTAGACCCCGGAGTCCAGCATCGAGTGGAAGAACGGGGCGTAGCGGAAGACCTGCTGGCCCTGCGCCTGCTCGTAATCGTGCACCCCGTGCTCGGAGGTCCCGAAGGCCACGGAGAAGAGGTTCCCGGCGGTTTGGATGGAGTAATCCAGCCCGGCGCCGTCGAACGCCTGCCGTACGGCGGCCTGCAGTTCGGTGCTGCGGGCGTCCACGTGGGCGTAGACCTCTTCGGTGGCGTGGGTCAACGTCGCGATGCCGGCGGCCATGGCCACCGGGTTCCCCGAGAGGGTTCCTGCCTGGTAGACGGGTCCCAGCGGGGAGAGGTAGTCCATGACCTCGGCGCGGCCGCCCAACGCGGCGGTCGGCAATCCGCCGCCAATGACCTTGCCGAAGGTGAACAGGTCAGGCGTCCAGCCTTCGCCGGCCCCGGTCAGGCCCCAGTAGCCGCCGGGTCCGGTGCGGAATCCGGTGAGCACCTCGTCCAGGATCAGCAGGGAACCGTGGGCGGTGGTGATACGCGACAGGGCGGCATTAAAGCCTTCGTCCGGGGTCACGACCCCCATGTTGGCCGGTGCCGCTTCGGTGATCACTGCGGCGATGCGTTCCCCGTGTTCGGCGAAGGCAGCTTCGACGGCTGCGACGTCGTTATACGGCAGCACCAGTGTTTCGGCGGCGGTGGCCGCGGTGACCCCTGCGGACCCGGGCAGGGCCAAGGTGGCCAAACCGGAGCCCGCTGCTGCCAGCAGTCCGTCCAGGTGCCCGTGGTAGCAACCGGCGAACTTCACGATCAGATCACGGCCGGTGAAGCCGCGGGCCAGCCTCACGGCGGTCATCGTGGCTTCGGTGCCGGTGGAGACCATGCGCAGGCGTTCGACGGCGGGAACCCGGTCGCTCACGAGCCGGGCCAGTCCCGCCTCGTCGGGTGTCGAGGCCCCGAAGGACAGTCCACGGTCCACCGCGGCGTGCACGGCTTCCTGGACTGCTGGGTGCCTATGGCCCAGGAGGGCAGGGCCCCAGGAGCAGACCAGGTCGACGTAGTCGTTCCCGTCGGCGTCCGTAAGGTGGGCGCCATCGGCCCCGATGATAAAGGGGGGCACGCCGCCGACTGAGCCGAAGGCGCGGACCGGGGAGTTCACTCCCCCGGGCATCAGGGCCCGGGCGGTTTCGAAGAGTTCCTGTGAAGTGGTCATGGTTATTTTCCTTCCTTCAGCCAGCCGGCGAGTTCGGCGGCCCAGTAGGTCAAGACGGTGTCGGCGCCGGCACGGCGGATGGACAACACGGATTCGGTGACGGCGGCGCGGCGGTCGATCCACCCGTTGGCGGCGGCGGCTTCGATCATCGCGTACTCGCCGGAGATCTGGTAGGCCGACACCGGGACGGGTGACATGGCGGCGACGTCGGCGAGGACATCCAGGTAGCTCATGGCCGGTTTGACCATGACCATATCCGCCCCCTCTTCCAGATCCAGCTCGACCTCGTGGATGGCCTCACGACGGTTGGAGGCATCCATCTGGTAGGTGCGCCGGTCTCCGGAGAGTTGCGAGTCAACGGCCTCGCGGAACGGACCGTAGAACGCCGAGGCGTACTTCGCGGCGTAGGCCAGCACCGAGGTGTCCTGCAGCCCTGCGGCATCCAGTGCCTGCCGGATGACGGCGACCTGGCCGTCCATCATCCCCGAGGGGGCGACCATATGGGCGCCGGCCTG
>RCNJ01001760.1_pt1 | contig 10371 bp, 7 predicted proteins | sample 2041171 | NCBI WGS metagenome assembly RCNJ01 (sample SAMN09708213, study PRJNA481090) | feces metagenome | biome: feces | host: Pygoscelis adeliae | place: Antarctica: Rookery Lake | collected 2010-03-01 | reverse complement strand
ATAGAGGGACAGGTATAGGAACATACACATATAACCTATTAACAAACATATTAAAATTAGATAAGGATTCATCTTATAATTTATTATGCTCTGGAGAAAAAATACCTGAGTTTGAAAGTGAAAATACTAAAATAATAATGTCTTCTAGAAAACATCAACGTTTTTTTGAAGATTACTATATACCATCCTATGGAATAAAAGAAGATATAGATTTACTTCACCTTCCTCAGAATGGACTTGGACTTTCCTCTGAAGGAAACTTTGCAAAATTAGTTACTATTCATGACTTAATTCCTTACATTTTACCTGAAACTGTTGGTAAAGGTTACTTAAAAAAATTTCTTCAAAGTATGCCTGAAATAATTGATAATTCAACAGGAATAATCACTGTATCAGAATACTCTAAAAGTGATATTCTAAGATTTTTTCCACACTTTCCTGCTGAAAATATCTTTGTAACTCCACTGGCAGCTAATGAAAATTATAAACCTTTAGATAAGGAAAAATGCCTATTTGATGTTAATAAAAGATTTAATTTTAATGGACCATTTATTATGTATATAGGTGGCTTTAGCTTAAGAAAGAATGTTAGAGGACTAGTTGATGCCTTTAACAATATTCATAAAAATATTGATGAAAATTTGTCCTTATGTTTCATTTTAGTTGCAGTATTAAATGATGAAAGAATCTTATTAAAGTGTTTTAATGTGGATATGTAGAGACTATCAAATCCAGTTTTAATTAAACTACCTTCAATTGCTTTAAAGTTTCTTGAACAATTATGCATTTTAGCTAGATTTTCTATGGATAGTAAGATATGTTGTAAATTATCAAAGTTACATTTTTCACCTTTAACCCATGGACAAAGCATAAAAAGCATATTATTTGCTTTAACAAATCTACCATTAAACTTTGAAGGGAGCATTTTGGGAAGCTTAATTTCATTTCTAGCAAACCATTCCATAACTGAATATATGAATAAGAGAGTCCCTTCATCATAATAAACCTTTTTTAAGCAAAAAGTATTTTTAGGATTATTAATATCATCAATTAAGTCAGAAACAATATCATCCCATTGTTTTTCATAAGATATTTTCATTATATCTTCATTTTCATCCAAGTAGCTTTTAGATTCATCATTTAAAATATCAAAGAAAAGATCCTTCATTTTTTCGCGTTCATTTTTTTCGAAGAAAGACTTTGTATTTCTAAATGTTTTTAATGCTTGGTCAAACTTACTGTAATCTATGTTAAGAAATGCTTGGTCATAATCAGCAGTTGTTATTTCATAATCTTTCAAACTACTTAATAAATAAATGTCATCTTTTGATTTAATATTTTCACCAAGTTGTCTATGCACATCATTTAATAATTCATTTAAGTAACTTTCAACTCTTAATGAAACTGCTCGCAATTCTTGTAGTAATTCATAACCAACATAATCTATGAAATTATTACGGCTTACTTTCAACTGCTCTTGTGCTTTTCTGCCCGACTCAGTGATTGTTGTTGGGTTAAAATGTTGTGTAAACATATCATGAAAACGAATATATAAACGTTCATGAACAAAATGTAATTGACGGGTAATTCTCTCTAATAAACGACTTTCATAAACAGGATAATTAAATTCGTTTACTAATTTGTGCATTTTCACTGCTGTTTTCTTTAATGACTCAATATAAGTAATTTGTTCTTCGTCAGTTAATCCAACAGTCTTAATATAATTGTTTAATAACTGTTTTCCACGCTCAATATCCCAAAGTGCAGATTCAATTGTTAGTTGTGCTAAATCTTGCTCAATAAACTGATAAAAATCATTTTCAAAATGACTCATCTCTTCGTTTAAAGGTACATTTTCTAACTTTTCTTCTAATGATAACTTGCTTGAAACAGGGTAAACTTTAGGGAAACGAATACCAAGTTCTAATAGTTGAGATTTTACATAATCTAAAACCATTTTTAAATCATTCTTATTTTCAGCTAAGTCTGAAGCATTAATAATAAAGAACATTTTATCTAGTTCAAAAGCTTCTTTAACTCTACCAAGTTGCGTTAAGAAATCTTTATCTGCACTTGAAATCGCATGATTATAGTATGTGACATATAAAATGGCATCAGCATATTTAATATAATCAAATGAGACATTCGTATGTCGAGCATTGACAGAGTCTGCTCCAGGCGTATCAACAATTGTAATTCCTTTGCGTGTTAGAGCACAATCATAATACAAGTCAACAATCTGAATATAACAAGCTTTCTCCTCATCAACAATAAATGAAGCAAACTCATCTAGGGTGATTTCTAATTCTTTGCCTAAGTTACCTCTTCTTGCGTCATATCCTGTGACCATTGCTCTTAAATATGATTGATATGTTTTAGTTAAAGCATAATGTTCATAAATCTTTTCTTGTTTGACCCAATTCATATACTCATCAAAACTAAGATTTTTAGGTGAAAATTCACGTGTCATACTGACAATATCATCAATTAAAGTTTCTTCATCTTTTAATGTAATGATAACTGTACCATGTGTATGATCTTTATCGATAGGTGAAATACGATTAATTACTGCTGTTGTTGGGTTAGGTGAAACTGGTAAAATCTGCTCGCCAAATAAAGCGTTAGAAAATGATGATTTTCCAGCACTAAACGCACCAAATAGAGCGACAGTTAATTTTCTGTTTTCTAAACGCCCTTTTTTACTTAATAAATCATCCATTAATTGATCAAAACCAGGTAATTCATTTACTGTACTAACAACACTATCTATTGCTTTAATAATTTCTGGTGTAGAAACATTATTTTCTTTTGAAATTATCTCTTCTGTATCTTCAGTCTCTTCAACTTCTATAACTTCTGCTTTTTTCTCTATTACAGGTAAGACTTCTCTTTTAATTTCTGAACGTTTATGAACTTTCTGTTCTACTAATTCATCAATTTCTTTATTAGGTACGTTATTTGAAATAATATGATTAAAATTATCAATAACACTTTTTAATTCTTGTTCTAACTCTTCTTTTTTCGTTTGATAAGTTTGAAAATCTTCAGCTAAACGATCATCTGATAATGTATCTGTTTTTATTGCTTCAATATCTTGATTTAATTTAGTTTCTATTTCTTTCCAAAATGCATTAGTCTTATTTCTAAATAGTTGTTTAATATGAGCGCTAACTTCGTTCGTGTAATTTAATACATATTGACCATTAACTTGCGCGCCTGACTTTAAAAATTGTTTTAATTCTTCTTCTGTATAATTAACTTCTAATTTTTGAATGGACTGTACTAGATTTTCATCTTGAATTTCATTTTCATTTAAAAAATTATTTAATCTTTCTTTTAATGCCCACTGAATTGTTTTTTCAATGTTTGTTTGTAATTCAGATAGAAAATCTGTTAATCTTCTACTTCTTTCTTCTTCTGTTTTCTTTTTAACGCCAAAAACACCAACTTTAAAACTACTTTCTAATGATTCAAGATATGTTTGTGCTTTATCTCTTAAGCTAGAAGGCATTAAGTAAGCATTTTTAAGAGTTAGATTAATCATATCGCTATATCGTTTATTTAACCTTTCAAATTTAGCCGTTAATTCATTAATTGTTTTGTCCATATCAACAAAGACATCTAAATTCTCACTTGTTATAACATTTTCTAAACTATCATATAACTTCTCTTCAGTCTCTTGTTCTAAAAACTTGTAGTGCTCCTTGATTACCTGGTTAGTCGCAACATCAATGCGAAAATCTGTTTGCGGTTTTTCTCTTAAAATATTAAAAACAGTTTTTTCTATTTTCTCAAGTTGATTATGTGGTGCTTCTTTATTTAAAACTGATGAATAAAGAATCTCTTCTGGCACAACATTCCATTGTGAGAATGTTTCTTTAATACTTCGTTCAAACTCATTAAATGATAATTCATTTTCATTATGTTTATCAATCTGGTTAATTATCACATAAAATGGAATCGACATCGCTTGAATTTCTCTTAAGAAGTATAAATTTACTTCTGATTGAACATGGTTATAATCCATGACATAGAATAACGAATCAACTAAGTGTAATGATGATTCAGTCATCAATCTATCAGCATCATCAGCCGCATCAATTCCTGGGGTATCAATAATTGTACTATTTTCAGGTAGAATTGGTTCAGAAGTACTAATTTCTAAACTTTTAATCGAGTCTTTATCCATACAAAAATCTTTAATTATATCAATATCATATGGCTCGCTGTATTCAACTGGTGGTTCATGAGCAAAATAAACACGCGCAACACCATCGCCTGAATTAATCTTAACGATGTTTGCACTTGTTGGAATTGGACTTTTAGGTAAGACATCTTTATCTAACAGATAATTAATCATTGAAGATTTACCAGCAGAGAAATGTCCTGAAAAACTTAAGTTAAATAGTCCGTTTTCTTTTTTTATGTATAAATCGAGTGCTTTTTCTGCACTTGTTAAATCTTTATTTTCAGAAAGCGTATTAAAAAGCACTTTTAAATTTTGATTTGTTATATTTTTAAATTTCAAGACACTATCCCTTTCTAAACGTCATAATATTCTTATTATACGTACAAAGTTACTTATTTACTAGTAATTCGATGACTATGAGAAGGAGTTAAAATGTAAAAATTATTACTAGGACGCATAAAAAAATCAGTTATCGAATAATCTCGATAACTGATTCTTCTAGTATAGTTTTATACTGGGTACACGCCATGTTTTCTATCTGTAAAGTTCAAATTTTTGCTTTCATACATATCGTACCTATTAATTAATTCATCACGTAATTTATCTGGTTCGACGATTTGATCAACGACCATTTCTGAAGCAAGACGATAAATATCGATATCTTCTCTATATTCATCTTGTTTTAGTTTAATGAATGCTGCACGCTCATCGCCTTCTAAACTAGCTATCTTGTTAGCATAAACCGCATTAATAGCAGCTTCTGCTCCCATAACAGCAATTTGAGCTGTTGGTAATGCAAGAACGGCATCTGTTTCAAATGCAGGACCAGCCATCGCATAAAGACCAGCTCCATATGCCTTTCTGACAATAACAGAAATCTTAGGCACTGTTGCTTCACTCATCATTGCTAACATTTTTGCACCGTGACGGATAATTCCTTGGCTCTAAGCCTGGAACGTCCATTAAGAATAATAATGGAATATTGAATGCATCACATAACTGAATAAACTTTGCTGCTTTATCAGCAGAATCTGTAAATAAGACACCACCTTTTGCACGTGGTTGGTTAGCGATTATTCCAACAACTTTACCATCCATTCTTGCGAGTCCGGTAATTAATTCTGTTGCAAATAACTTTTTAATTTCACAGAATGAATCTTCATCAATGACTCGGTTGATCAGCTCCATCATATCAAAAGGAGAATTTTGATTTTCAGGAATAATATCTTTTAATGTTTTTTCAAATTCTTTAACTTCAGAAGAATCAATTTTGTTTGGACCATTTCTAAAGTTTGCTGGGAAGTAACCTAAATATTTTTGAGCGAATGAAATTGCTTCTTCTTCACTTTTAACTAGAACGTCTCCACAACCTGAAACTGAACAGTGCATTTTTGCTCCGCCCATTTCTTCTAAACTAACTTTTTCACCAATAACCATTTCAGCCATACGAGGTGAACCTAAGTACATTGATGCGTTACCTTCAACCATGACAACAATATCACAGAAAGCCGGTATATAAGCTCCTCCTGCTGCAGAAGGACCGAATAGTAAACAGACTTGTGGAATACGTCCAGACATTTTTATTTGGTTATGGAATATACGTCCAGCTCCACGACGATTCGGGAACATATCAACTTGATCAGTTATACGCGCTCCTGCTGAATCAACTAAATAAAGCATTGGAATTTCTAACTTTAAGGCAGTTTCTTGAATACGAACAATTTTTTCTACTGTCCGTGCTCCCCATGAACCAGCTTTAACTGTCGAATCATTTGCCATAACACACACTTTTTCACCATTAATTTTACCAATTCCAGTAACGACACCATCAGAAGGGAGTTCATCGTCCATACAATTTGCAAAGAATGCATCTTCGACATTTAATCCATCATCAAATAATAAATTTAGTCGTTCACGTACGAATAACTTTCCCTTAGCTTCGTTACTCTCATGATATTTATCAGGTCCACCTTCAGATATCTTCTTAATTCGTTCATTTAACTCATCTACATATGACATTTAACAAAATCCTCCTTAAATCCCTTTATACTCAGGTTTTCTTTTTTCTTTAAAAGCTGTTAAACCTTCTTTTCTATCTTCACTGGGGATTGTTTTTTTATAGAGTTCATGTTCTAGCTGTAAACCTTCAGCTAAACTAAGATTTACACCTTCATTTATTGATTGTTTAGCTAGTTGTAAAGCAAGTGGTCCATTTTTTATAATTTTTTCAGCGTATGTATTAATTTGCTTTAAAAAATCTTCTTTAGGAAACACTTCTTCTAAAATACCATATTCAAAAGCTTGCTTAGCTTGAATTCTTTCAGCAGTAAAAATCATTTGCTTAGCACGTCCAACTCCTATGAGTCTTGATAATCTTTGAGTTCCGCCTGCACCAGGTATAATCGCTAATGACGTTTCTGTTAAACCGAGTGTAATGTCTTCACTACCTATTCGAATATCACATGCCAAAGCTAATTCTAGGCCCCCACCAAAAGCACTGCCATTCATTGCTGCTATGACAGGTACTTTTATTTTTTCAATATTATTTATTGTTTCGCCAATAAATGTGACGGCTTGAACAACGTCTGAATCATCCATTGTTTCACGTTCTTTTAAATCTGCACCTGCAGAAAACACTTTATCACCTTGTCCGGTGATAATCACACAATGAATTTCTGGATTTTTATTAATTTCTTCAACTGCTAAGTTTAATTCAGTTAGTAACTGTTTATTTAATGAGTTAGCAGCTTTTTCTCTATTTAAAGTGAGCAAAGCTATATTGTTATTTTTAATTTCAAATTCAATCATTTTATACACATTATTCACCTCAATAGATTCATTAATTATTCAATAATAGCGATAACATCGCCTTCGTTAATGAAATCGCCTTCATTAACTTTTAATTCTTTAACAGTACCCGCTTCTTCTGTAGGTACAGGAATCTCCATTTTCATTGATTCTAAAATTGCAATGTCTTGTCCTGCTTCTACTGTGTCACCTTCTGCTACAACGATCTTCCACATGTTTCCTGCCATTACTGATTTAACTTCATTCATTTTAATTCCTCCTGTATAAATTTATGTAATTTTGTTTTATTACTTTCAATAAAATTTGTTGCAGTCTTGCCGTTAATAAATTCTTCATGATGAGCAATCGCCTTTAACATCGGAATATTTGTTTTTATTCCTGTAATTTCATAATCAGCTAATGCTGCTTGAAATAAATTAATTGCCTCTGCTCTATCTTTCCCTGTTACGATTAACTTACTAATCATTGGATCATAAAAGTGAGTGATTGTTGCTGGACCTGAAATAGCTGACTCGACTCTTATATGGTCGCCAACTGGTTCATTATAGTGTGTAATATCACCTGGTGATGGGAATGATGTTATTGGGTCTTCGGCATAAATTCTACCTTCTATGGCATGCCCTTTGAGTTTAACATCAGATTGATCAATCGTTAAAGTTTGCTTGTTAGCAATTTTAATTTGTTCTTTAACAATATCGATATGAGTTACTTCTTCAGTAATCCCATGTTCAACTTGAACTCTTGTATTCATTTCTAGAAAATAAAAGTTTTCATTTTCATCAACTAAAAACTCAATTGTCCCAGCATTTGTATAACCAATTTTTTCTGCTGCTTTAACCGCAGTAGTACCCATTAATTCTCTTGTCTTCTCTGAAATAAAAGTCGAAGGTGCTTCTTCTACTACCTTTTGATTTCGACGTTGGATTGAACATTCTCGCTCATATAAATGAATGACATTACCATGATGATCGCCTAAGAGTTGAACTTCTATGTGACGGGCATTAACAAGTAACTTTTCGATAAACATTGATCCATCGCCAAAGAATTGTTCTGCTCGTGTAGAGTTGTTTGCAAATGCTTCTTCTAGTTCTTCTTCTTTGTAGACAATTTGCATACCAATCCCACCACCACCAGCTGATGCCTTTAACATTAGCGGGTAACCAACAGCTTCTGCTTCTTTTACAAGATCCTCAGAATTGAGTATAGCATCTTTACTACCTGGAATAATAGGAACACCTGCCTCTTCCATTAATTTTCTAGAAGAAACCTTATCGCCCATTTTATCAATTAGATCTGCAGAAGGGCCAATAAAGGTAATATCATTAGCATCACAAAGTTTAGCAAACACACTATTTTCACTTAAGAATCCATAGCCTGGATGAATTGCATCAACATGTGCTTTTTTAGCTACTTCAATAATTTTATCGACATCTAGATAGCTTTGATTAACTGGAGGTGTACCTATTAAATAACTTTCATCAGCATTGTAAACAAAATCCGCTTCCCGATCTGCATCTGAATAGACTGCGACAGTTTTAATATTAAGAGAACGGCATGCTTTCATAATTCTAAGGGCAATTTCACCACGATTAGCAATTAATATTTTTTTAATCATTTAATTCCCTCACTTTTTTATTTTTCTAAAAGTTCTGCACCCATTTCTTGAAGACGATATTTTTGAATTTTTCCGCTTGCCGTCATTGGATACTCATTAACGAACTCGACATATTTAGGGATTTTATGATATGAAATTTGTTCCAAACAATAGTCTCTTATATCTGTATCTGAAACAAGAATACCTGATTTAAGTATAATCCATGCCATGATTTCTTCACCATACTTTTCATCTGGTACGCCTACTACTTGTACATCTAAGATTCCTTGATGACCATATAAGAATTCTTCTATTTCGCGTGGATAAATATTCTCTCCTCCACGAATAATCATATCTTTGTTTCGACCGATGATTTTAATATAATCGTTTTCATCTGCGGTAGCAAGGTCACCTGTCCATAGCCAACCCTCTTGATCAATTGTGTTTTCAGTTTCTTTTTTATTATCATAATACCCTTTCATCACATGATACCCTCTTGTAATTAATTCGCCTGTTTCGTTTGGTGCACATTCTTCTTTTGTCTCAGCATCGACTATCTTTGCTTCAACATGTGGATGAACTTGACCGACAGTACTTACTTTTAGCTCAATTGGATCGTCTACTTTTGTTTGATAGAAAACGGGTGACGTTTCAGTTAAGCCATAAGCAATCGTAATTTCACTGGCTCCCATTTTATTCATCACATCTTGCATAACTTCGATTGGACAAGTCGACCCTGCCATTATACCCGTACGCAGGTGAGATAGATCATAATCCTTAAAGTTTGGATGATTTAATTCGGCAATAAACATAGTTGGTACACCGTGTAAAGCTGTACATTTTTCATTAGAAACCGCTTTTAAGACTTCTTCAGCATTAAATTGTTCAACAATGACCATCGTTGCTCCACTTGTAACGGCTGTTAGAATACCTAAGACGCAACCAAATGTATGAAAGAATGGTACTGGGATACATAAACGATCTTCATGTGTTAAATTCATGCGTTTACCTATTTGATTCGCGTTATTCAAGATATTATAATGTGACAGCATAACACCTTTAGGGAAACCTGTTGTACCTGATGTATATTGCATATTTATAACATCATCAAAATGCAATTTACTTTTAGCTGTCATTAGCTCGTCATCAGAAACATCTTTTTCCTTTGCGATAAATTCATCCCATTTAAAAGCAAACTCAGGTGCTTCATCTCCTAGGACAATAACATTGTCTAAGTAAGGCAGTCTTATTGAATTAATTTTATCTTTTTTACTCTCAACAATATTTGGACAGACATCAGTTAATACTTTTACATATGAAGTATTTCTGTACTTACTATCCATGACCAATACTTTTGTATCAGATTGTCTAAGTAAATATTCTAATTCACTTGTTTGATAGTTTGTATTGACCGTCACCAAGACAGCACCTATTTTGGCTGTAGCAAATTGTGTCACGAGCCATTCAAATTTATTATCTGACCACATTGCGACGTGATCGTTTTTTTCTACGCCAATAGATAAAAATGCTTTAGCCGCTTCATCAACTTGCTGATTAAATTCTTGGTAAGTTACTCGGAAATTATGTTCAGGATAGACGACAGCTTCTTGATTCGGATAAGATTTGGCTTGTTTTTCTAGTAAGCTACCTAGAGTTAACTCTAATAATGGCACTAGTAATCACTCTCCTAAATTATTTAGCATCCTAATTGTCTAGCAATAACCATACGTTGTATTTCTGAAGTACCTTCACCTATCTCTAGTAATTTTGCATCACGTAA
>RCNJ01000728.1_pt1 | contig 10373 bp, 11 predicted proteins | sample 2041171 | NCBI WGS metagenome assembly RCNJ01 (sample SAMN09708213, study PRJNA481090) | feces metagenome | biome: feces | host: Pygoscelis adeliae | place: Antarctica: Rookery Lake | collected 2010-03-01 | reverse complement strand
TGTTCCGACAGACGCAGTCCAACCCGGCCTTCGACACGCCCCGCCGGGCCGAGCAGCGTGCTGAGGCGCCACTGGAGCAGACGGATGCCCCCTCGTCGCCCATCACCCCCAGCCAGGCCCCACAGGTCCCGCTGGCCTCGGGCCGCGTTCGCCATGATCAGAAGATCACCGTCTACTTCTCCTCTGAAGAACTGTTCGCACTGGAGGACGCGACGCTCGAGTGCAAACGTTCCCACGGTCTCAGGGTGGATCGTGGACGGCTCGTGAGGTCCGCCGTCGCGCTCGCGTTGGCCGACCTCGCCAAGCACGGCGGGGATTCCGACGTGGTGGCGGCCCTGCGAGCCCAGTGACCCACGGCCAGTGAGCAGGAACCCAGCGGGTGTGAAGAGTGGCAGCCGTACGCGCAGCCGCGGTGGTGAGAAGACCGATCGGCAGGAACAGGTGGCTGGTTTCGACGTCCACCTGGCCAATTTCGAGGGCCCCTTCGATCTGCTGTTGCAGCTCATCGGCCGCCACGAGATGGACGTGCGCGTGACGGACGAGTTCATCGCCCACGTCCGGCGCGGCGGCACGGAATGGGACCTCGACCAGACGAGCTCCTTCCTCGTCGTGGCCGCCACCCTCCTGGACCTGAAGTGCGCAAGGCTCCTGCCCGGCGGTGAGGTGACCGAGCCGGAGGATCTGGCCGCCCTGGAAGCGCGCGACCTGCTCTTCGCACGGCTGCTGCAGTACCGCGCCTTCAAGGAGTTGGCCTCCTGGATCGAGAGCCATGTGGACGCAGCCAGCCTTACGCACTGGCGGCCGGGTGGGATCGAGGACCAGTTCCGCCATGTTGTGCCGGACGTGGAGCTCAATCTTTCTGCAATCGACGTCGCGCGACTCGCTGCCGCGGCCATGGCCCCCCGGGCTCAGCCCCACGTGGAGCTGGCCCACCTCCATGGAACCCAGGTCAGCGTCGTGGAACAGACGGCCCTCGTCGCCTCCCACCTGCGGGAGAAGGGTTCGTACACCTTCCGCAGCCTTGCCGCCGGGTGTGACCGTCTGACAGTTGTCGTGCGGTTCCTCGCCGTCCTGGAACTCTTCCGTGCGCGACAGGTGGCCTTTGAGCAGGCTGGCCCTCTCGCCGAACTCCACATCCGCTGGGTGGGGGGCGAGGAGACGGTGCTGCCCGACGTCGACGAGTACGACACCCAACCCGAGCTGGAGGTTCCATGACAGGCCTGGACGCGACACACGTCGACGCGATGGCAGGTGGGCAGCTGGACCTCGCACGTCCCATCGAAGCCATGTTGTTGATGGCCACCGAACCAGTCCTGGCCGTGGACCTGGCGGCCGCGCTGGAGGCCCCGGAACATGACGTGGTGGCGGCGCTGGAGGACATCGCGGAGTTCTATCGCGCCAGCCATCGCGGCATTGAACTGCGTCGGGTGGCCGGAGGCTGGAGGCTTGCCACCGCCACGGACCTTGCCGATGTCATCGAGACGTGGGTGGTGGCGGACCAACGCGCCAAACTCAGTCAGGCTGCGCTGGAGACCCTGTCCGTCATCGCCTACCTGCAGCCCTGCACCCGGGGCCGCATCGCCGGGGTCAGGGGCGTGAACGTCGATGGAGTCGTGAGAACCCTCCTGGTGCGCGGCCTCATCGCGGAGGCGGGGGAGGACTCCCACACGGGCGCCATGACGTTCACCACCACCGGGGTGTTCCTGCAAAAACTGGGCCTCGATTCGCTGAAGGAATTGCCGGACTTGGCGCCATTGCTGCCCGACGCCGTAATGTTGGAGGCTGAGCTCGGCCGATTGGTCGAAGATCTTAACCACTGAATGAGGAGGCCCTGATGTCAGAAGACACCACGGGTGTGCGGTTGCAGAAGGTGTTGGCCGCGGCCGGCATCGCCTCCCGTCGAGCCAGCGAGATCATGATTGACAAGGGGCGCGTGGAGGTCAACGGCAAGACCGTGACCGAGCAGGGCATGCGTGTGGATCCGGAGCGCGACAAGATTCGCGTCGACGGATCCCGCATCCCCCCACCCAGGCGCCACATCCACGTCGTGCTGAACAAGCCGCGCGGCGTGGTGGCAACGATGGAGGATCCGGAGGGTCGTGCCACCCTGTCGGACTACCTGCCCCGCACCAAGGAACGTCTGTTCCACGTGGGTCGCCTGGACACAGAGACCGAGGGGCTCATCATCCTCACCAACGACGGCGAGCTCGGACACCGTCTGTCGCATCCCTCCTTCGAGGTGAGCAAGACATACATGGTGGAGGTGGCCGGCAACATGGACAACAAGACCTTCCGCCGCCTGGAGAAGGGGTTGCACCTCGAGGATGGGCCGGTGAAGCCCGACAAGCTCAAGCTCGTCTCCCGCACCGACACCCGCAGCCTCCTGAACGTCACCCTGCATGAGGGGCGCAACAGGATCGTGCGTCGCATGATGGAGGCAGTGGGACACCCCGTGGACCGCCTGTCCCGGATTGCCATCGGGCCGGTCAAGCTCGGGCAGCTGCCCGTGGGGCAAACACGCGACATCACGCCCGAAGAACTGGGCGCCCTCATGGATCTGGTGGGGCTCTGAAAAGGATTCGGCGCGCCTCGGGTACTATTCACCCCGTGCGTTTTTCTTCGATATCCCCCCGTCTTGCCGTTGCTTCCCTCGTCACGGTCCTTGCCCTCGGCATGACCGCCTGTGGGACTGATGCAGAGCCGGCACCAGCGGCCAGCGAGTCCGTGACCACCTCAGCGCCGCCGTCGGTTGAGCCGAGCGACTCGGCTTCCCCGATTCCCTCGGTCACCCCGTCGACAGACCTGTCCGCGATCACGGTGAGTGACACGGACCAGCCTGAAGTCACCATCCCGACGCCCTGGGGCATCGACAAGACCCAGTCCGAGGTGCTGCGTCCCGGTGGGGACCAGATGCTCAACAAGGACAGCACCGCGACGCTCAACTACGTCGGCCTCAACGGCCGCACGGGTGAGATCTTCGACAGCTCCTACGAGCGCGGCGCCCCTGCCACCCTCCCGCTGCAGGGAGTCGTCCCCGGCTTTGCTGAAGGACTGACGGGCCAGAGCGTGGGCTCGCGTGTCCTGATCGCCATGCCCAGCGAGCAGGGTTATGCAGACGGCAACCCCGGCGCAGGGATCGAGAAGGGTGACAGCATCCTGTTCGTGGTGGACATCATCTCCGCGAACTTCGAAGAGGCAGCGGGCGAGGACGTCGCACCCGCCGCCGGACTTCCCGCCGTCACCATGAACGGCGACGCGCCCGAGATCGCCATCCCCGAGGGCGCAACCAAGCCGACGGAGCTCGTGGTGCAGCCGCTCATCAAGGGCACGGGCGCTCCCGTCACCGCCACATCGTCGATCCAAGTGAAGTACCGCAGCTGGGAATGGGACACCGGCGCCATCGTCGAGGATGCATGGCGTCCGCAGCAGGGTCCGCTGGCCGACCTCATCGAAGGGTGGCGGACGGGTCTGGAAGGACAGCCCATCGGCTCTCGTGTGATGCTCGTCGTGCCGCCTGAGCTGGCCTACCCCGATGGCTCGCCTGATATCGAACTGGAAGCCGGCAAGACTCTCGTCTACCTCATCGACGTGCTCTACGCCACAGAAGGCTGATCGCTTCGCTGCGGGTCGCAAACGACGCCGGAGATTATGCATGATTTCACCCGGTGACTTCGTCGCCGAGTTTGGGTGACGCGCACTTTTCTGTTCCTTGAGTAGCGACGGCGAGGGACGAGCGTCGGGTATCGAAGGGCACTTTCACAACACCCCAGGCGTTGCTGCCCTGGTCAATCGCTGACCGTCCCAGACGGCTGCGTCCCAGAACTCCCGACCCGGCAGACCCGCCGAAGGCATGGACGCCAACGCTTCGTTCGGCGTGCGGCAGGTCCCCAGACCCAGCGATTCACTGAGCAGCGCCAACACGTCGCCTCCCGTTCGGCCTTGGGCTGCAAGGTCCGCCAGCGTCACCGAGCCATCACGTTTGGCCAGGCGGGCTCCCTCGGTGTTGGTGACGAGGCCGATGTGCGCGTACTCGGCCGGCGTTGCGCCGAGTTGTTGCGTCAGCCACGCCTGCCGCGGGGCCGACGCCAGCAGATCAGCTGCGCGGGTGACGCGGGTCACGCCCTGGAAGATGTCGTCCACCACCACGGCGAGGTTGTAGGCGGGAGTGCCGTCGCCCCGGACGAGGACGAAATCGTCCACCACCTCGCTCACCTCCCCGGCATGGATGTCCGTCACCGTGAAGGATGCGTCCTCGGAGCGGACCCTGATCGCGCCCGGGCGCTCCCGGCGACGCCGAGCCACCTGCTCACTGCTCAGAGTGGCGCAGGTTCCGGGGTACGGTCGGTGGCCGTTGTGCGGGGCCGAAGAGGCCTCGGCGATCTCACGTCGCGTGCAGAAGCACTCATAGGTCTGCTCGCCCAACTGAGCAACGGCATCGCGGTAGGCAGCCCGTCGTGCCGACTGCCACAACGGGCTCCCGTCCCAGGACAGTCCAAGGGCGCTGATGTCGTGGAGTTGGCGTGCGGCAGCATACTTGGCTGCGTTCACCCGCACCGTGTCCAGATCCTCGATCCGCATGACCCACTGCCCGCCCCCGGAACGGGTCAGCAACCACCCGGCCAGTGCCGTGCGAAGGTTTCCCAGATGCAGGTCTGAGGTGGGGCTGGGGGCGTAACGATCGACAAGATGTGACACGGCACCCATTCTCCATGTTCGGCAAGGCGCGTGCGGTAGCCTCTGCTCTCGCGGGGGAGAAGGGGTGCAACCGGTGTCCAAGGCCAAGTCAGAGCGTCTCGTCAATCTGCTGATCATGATGCTCAGTGCACGTGGGTTCGTGTCCAAGCACCGGATCCGCGCCACCATCGAGGGGTACCGACACCAGAGCGATGGCGCCTTCGAGCGCATGTTCGAGCGCGACAAGGAGGAACTCCGCACGGCGGGGGTACCGATCGTGACGGGATCCAATGACCGGGACCTCGAGACCGAGGACGGCTACCGCATCGAGCGCTCGGACTTCGAACTTCCGCCCGTGTCCTTCACCCCGGAAGAACTGGCGGTGCTGGGTGCAGCCGCGAGCGTCTGGCAGGACAGCGTCGCAGCGCAACAGACCACCGACGCCCTGGAGACACTGCGCGCGGCCGGAGCCGATCCTGACCCCGGCCGGCTCATGACCCTGCGCCCCCGCATCCCCGCCGAGCCCGGCTTCGACGTCGCACGGGGGGCCCTGCTGGCTCGCCGCGAGATCACCTTCGTCTACAACGACCAGGAGCGCCGCGTGCAACCGTGGAGGCTCTCGCAGCGCCGCGGCCGGTGGTATCTGGTGGGATACGACCTCATGCGGCAGGCACCGCGCAACTTCAAACTCAGCCGCATCACGTCTGCCGTGGAAGCCGTCGGCAGGCCCGACTCCTACGTGGTGCCCCAGGATTCTCGTATCTCCGAGCACGTGCGTTTTGATCGCGATGGTGAGACGGCCAGCGCCGTTGTCGCACTCCGGGATGGATTCGGCGGTGACCTGCGGCGCACGGCCCAGCCGGTCGCTTGGGATGCCCCGTTACCCGAGGGATTCAGCGCCTGGCAGGTCGAGTCCTCCAGGCCTGACATCCTGACCGGCGACATCTGTGAGCTGGGCTCCGACGCCATCTGTTTGTCACCGCCCGAACTTCGGGAATCAGTGGTGCGGCAGTTGACTGACGTGGCAGGACGGTGGGGCGCATGAAATCCTCGGAACAGCTGGCCCGGCTGCTCAAGCTGGTGCCCTACCTGCAGCAGCACCAGGGAGTCTCCGTCCGGCAGGTGGCGGAGGACTTCGGCATCACTGCACACCAAGTGGTCAGCGACATCGAGGTCCTGCAGTTCTGTGGCCTGCCCGAGGGTTTCCACCAAGACCTTTTCGACGTGGACATCGACGAGGTGCGCGACGCCGGACACATCTACTTCCGCAATGCCGACGTGCTGGCCAGACCCATGCGAATGCGGATGCAGGAGGCCACCAGCCTGTTGGTTGCTCTCGACATGCTCGTGGAGACTTCTGGCGGGTCGGAGGCGGCGGCCAGCGCACTGGCCAAGCTGCGTGCAGTCGTGGGGGAGGTGGATCCGGCAGTGTCGGTGTCCGTGGCCGCGGGGAGCCCCGAACATCGTCAGCAGTTGCAGGCCGCCATCGCTGCGTCGAGCGTTGTGGAACTGACCCACGAGGGCACCGGTCGCACCCCGATGACCCGCCCGGTCGTCGAACCCATGAGGTTGCGGGTCACCGGCGGGTACGCCTACCTGGACGGCTGGAGCCGGAACCGCGCCGACTGGCGTTCCTACCGCCTCGATCGCATAGCTGCCGTCACCGTGCTGGAGAAGTCCTTCACCGCGAGGCCCGGCTTGCCTGAGGTGGGGGATCGGTGGTTTGACGACGTCTCACGGGAGTTGGTGCTGGAATTGGCGCCCGACGCCCAGTGGGTGGCCGAGTACTACCCGGTGACTGATCGGGATGATCATGAGGATCACATCTCCATAACGTTTCCGCTGGCCTCCGCGCAGTGGGCGAGCGCGCTCCTGCTGCGGCTCGGAAGTGCGGTGCTGAGCGTGTCCGACGACCAGGTGGCCGGCGCCGCGGCCACCGACGCACGCCGGGCGTTGGCGCACTACGGCGACGCGCTGCCCTGACGCGCGTTAGCGACCCGGGCACACGCGGGGTACCATTTCGTCCGTGATCTGGGTACTCATCTTCGGCGGCATCGCCCTGCTCGGTGTGGTGACCGTTGCCTCCTATGCCGTGTGGCTGGCCCACAAGGCGTCTGACCTGTACAGCGAAGTACGCATGCTGGGTACTCGCGCCGAGGAAGCCGGTGAACTGCTGGGACGCATCCAGATGCCTGCCAGCACTCACGAGTAGAATCACTTTTGTGTCTATCTAGCCCGGGTGCCGTCCCGGGGAAAGAGGTATCAGGACATGCCAGGTCCTACAGAACTGCTCATCATCTTGGGAATTGCCCTGCTCCTGTTCGGCGGCTCGCGTCTGGCGGGCCTCGGCAAGGGCGTCGGTCGCTCCATCCGTGAGTTCAAGACCGAGGTCAAGGCCGTCGACGGGGAGAACAACCCCGAAGTCGTGGACGCCGAGATCGTCCAGCCGGAGACCCACGTGGAAACCGAGCAGGAGCGACGCGTCCGCGAAATCGAAGCGCGTGAGCGCGACCTGCAGGCTCGTGAGGCGACAGCCCGCGAAGACGCACTGCGCCAGCGCGACACCGGGACCGGGATCTAAGCATGGCCACCACTGCCACCGAGCCCGACGCGAAGCCGCGTCGGTTTGGTTGGCTACGCCCGCCTGAGCAGTCCGAGGACGGCACCATGGCGCTCATGGACCATCTTCGGGAGGTCCGGTACAGGCTGACCATCTCGGTCATCGCCATCGTGGTCGCCGCTGTGGCCTCCATCTTCTTCTACAACGAACTCGTCCAATTCATCCTGCAACCGTATTACACGGCCAAGAACGCCATTGAGGCCAGCAGGGAGGGTTCGAAGTTCCTGATTGTCAACAATGGCGTGTTGGGTGCTTTCACGCTCGGTGTCATCGCATGCGCGCTCACCGGCGTCATCGCGTCGTGCCCGGTCTGGATGTACCAGCTCTGGTCGTTCATCGCTCCCGGATTGGTGTCCAAGGAGAAGAGGTACGCCCTTGGTTTCCTTGGTGCAGCGGTTCCGCTGTTTCTCCTTGGGTGCGCCCTGGGATACGTCATCTGGCCCAAGGGCATCACCGTCATGCTCAGTTTCACGCCGAAGGGCTTGGACATCACCAACCTCCTGGACATGGGTGAGTTCCTGTCGCTGGAAATCAAGATCATCCTGGTCTTCGGCGTCTCGTTCCTCCTTCCCGTCATCCTGGTGGCGCTCAACATGGCCGGGGTGGTCAAGGGCCACCAGCTGGTGAAGTCCCGCAAGTTCGTCATCTTCGGCACCTTCGTCTTCGCCGCCGTGGCAACCCCGTCCACGGATCCCATCTCCATGCTGGCGTTGGCACTGCCGATGACGGTGCTCTACATGATCGCCGAAGCCATCTGCCTCATCCTGGACAAGCGCAGGGGCATCACGAAGGAAACCGTCGCCGACTGGTCCATCGACGTCGACGACGGCCAGTGACTGACCAGACATGAGTGAACTTGCCAAGCCCCGCCTCTTCACTCTCGTCGTCAACGAGGGTTCCGGTGGTGGACGATCCGGTCGCGAGTTGCCGCGCGTGGCATGGGCGCTGCGCGATCGCCTCGCAACCGCAGAGGTGGCTGTCGTCACCTCGGACTCGTGGACGGACGCGGAAAAGCTGACCCGCGCTGCTGCTGTTGCGGCGCGCGAAGGCGATGCCGTCATCGTGATGGGCGGGGATGGAATGGCCCACCTGGGTCTCAACGCCTGCGCCGGCACCGACGCCACGCTCGGCATCATTCCTGCGGGCACCGGCAACGACTTCGCTCGCGGCGTGGGCGTACCGAAGGACATGGCTGGCGCCGTTGATGCCATCTGCGCCGGTGCAACTCGACGCGTTGATCTTGCCCACATGTCGAATGAGGCCTTCGGGTCCCGCTACGTGGGTGCGGTGCTGTCCACCGGCTACGACGCGCGGGTGAACCGCGCCACCAACGACATCTCACTCCGCTTCGGCAGCCTCAGCTACGGCTGGATAGCGCTGCGTGAACTCGTGCATTTCTCCCCACTGCGCTATCGCATCCGCATCGACGGGGTCCTGCGTATCCAGGAAGCCATGATCGTGGCGGTCTGCAACACGGGGATGTTCGGAGGAGGGATGAAGATCGCGCCTGACGCGGATCCGGCGGATGGCAAGCTCGACGTCACCATCCTCGATCCCGTCTCACGCGCCACGCTGCTGTGGCTCCTGCCACAGATGTACTCCGGCAACTTCGCCAAGCACCCCAGCGTGCAGCGGTTCAGGGCCCAGCAGGTGGAGATCGCCGGGGAGGGACTGTTCTGCATGGGCGACGGCGAAGAGCTCGGTGACGTTCCCGTCACGGTGACCGCCGCTCCCGGTGTCCTCAAGGTGTTCGTGGACGCTTCGCACCCCGCTGCTACCGTGAAAGCGTGACCACCGAAACCTCTGACCTGCACCCCGATGTGGCGGATTTTTCCCGCGACTATCCGTTTGGCCTCGACGCGTACCAGATCGAGGGCTGCGAGGCTCTTGCCGAGGGCCACGGCGTGTTGGTGGCCGCTCCCACCGGCGCGGGCAAGACCGTGGTGGGGGAGTATGCCGTCTGGACGGCCGTGCAGCAGTCCCGAAAGTGTTTTTACACCACACCCATCAAGGCTTTGAGCAACCAGAAGTACCACGATCTCGTCGAGCGCTGGGGCTCCGATCGCGTGGGCCTGTTGACCGGCGACAGTTCCATCAATCCCGAGGCGCAGATCGTGGTGATGACCACCGAGGTGCTGCGCAACATGATCTACGCGGGCTCCACCACCCTGAACAACCTGGGGTTCGTGGTCATGGACGAGGTGCACTATCTCGCCGACCGTTTCCGTGGCGCCGTCTGGGAGGAAGTGATCCTCGGACTGGCATCGTCGGTGTCGATCATCGCCCTGTCCGCCACAGTGAGCAACGTGGAGGACTTCGGCGAATGGCTGCGGACCGTGCGCGGTGAATTCAGGGTCGTGGTCTCTGAGCGCCGGCCCGTTCCGTTGTTCCAGCAGGTGCTGGTGGGGCGCCGACTCGTTGATCTCTTCGACGGTGTGGCCCCCACCGCACAAGAGCTGCCGGGCGCCCGGGCGGCCCGGGTGAACAAGGAATTGATGAGGGTCAGCAAGGGTGAGGCCACCCAGGTCCGCGACGACTCACGACGTCCACGCGGGCGCTCGGGCAAGGGAAAACCTCAGGGTGGCGGCCAGGGCTCCGGGCAGTACGGCGGGGCGACGCATCCGCGGTTCGCCACCAAACCCACCCGACGCGACGACATGGCCCGCGTCCTGTCACAGGCTGAACTGCTGCCCGCCATCGTCTTCATCTTCTCCCGCGTGGGATGCGATGCCGCCGTCCAGCAACTGCTGCACTCGGGCGTCGAGCTGACCAACCGCGCGGAGGCCCGGGCCCTCGGCGACATCGCGGACAAGCACACCGCCGGACTCTCCCTGGCGGATCTGGACGCTCTGGGCTATGAGGACTTCCGGTTCGCGCTGTGCTCCGGGATCGCCGCCCACCACGCGGGGGTGCTGCCAGCGTTCAAGGCCATCGTCGAGGAGGGTTTCGCGAGCGGGGCACTGAAGCTCGTGTTCGCGACCGAGACACTTGCACTGGGCATCAACATGCCTGCGCGCACCGTCGTGCTGGAGAAGCTCGTGAAGTACAACGGCGAGGCGCACGTGGACATCACGCCCGG
>RCNJ01000694.1_pt1 | contig 10373 bp, 11 predicted proteins | sample 2041171 | NCBI WGS metagenome assembly RCNJ01 (sample SAMN09708213, study PRJNA481090) | feces metagenome | biome: feces | host: Pygoscelis adeliae | place: Antarctica: Rookery Lake | collected 2010-03-01 | reverse complement strand
GGCGGCGACGTCGAGGCTGTCTGGTCCACGGTGCCCGAGCACTACAGCCCGATCGCCGCCCTGTTGCACGAGATGGATAAGCCGGTCATCGCCGCGGTCAATGGAGTCGCTGCCGGCGCCGGGGCGTCACTGGCCTTTTTGGCCGACTACCGGATCGTGTCAGCCTCTGCCGGTTTCAACCTTGCCTTCGCCGGGATCGCGCTGAGCTGCGACACCGGCTGCTCGTGGACTCTTCCCCGGCTGGTCGGTCCCACCCGGGCCGTGGAGCTCCTTTTCAACTCACGCACCATCTCGGCAGCCGAGTCACTCGAGCTCGGCATCGCGACCGAGGTCGTCGACGATGATGCCTTCGCCGACCGGGTGCAGCAGCTGGCCGAGCAGCTGGCTCAGGGCCCGACCTTGGCCTATGCCGCGATTCGCCATTCGCTCGCTTACGGCGCCAGCCACTCGCTGGCCGACTCTCTGGAGCTTGAGGCAGCGATGATGCACCGCACCGGCTCCTCCGCCGATCACCGTGCCGCCGTCGACGCCTTCCTGGCCAAACAAAGGGCCCTCTTCACCGGGCGATGATGGCGGGCGGACGGCCGTCGATCTCCACCCAGCAGTCCTCCAGATGATCATCGACCAGGCCCACCGCTTGCATCAGGGCATAGGCGGTGGTCGGCCCAAAGAAGCGGATCCCCAATGTCTTCAGCGACGTGGCCAATGTGACCGACTCCGGGGTCTGAGCCGGAATCTCGGCAAGCGTGGCCGGTCTCGGGCGATCCGGCTGCCGAAAGCTCAGCACCAGTTTGGTGAACTCGCTGCCGAACTCGGCGACCACCCGGGCATTCGCGATGGCCGCGTCGATCTTCAGCCGGTTCCGGATGATGCCGGCATCAGACAGCAACCGTTCGACATCGTCCCCATTGAACCTGGCGATGCGCCCCGGATCGAACCCGGCAAAGGCGGACCGGAAAGCTTCTCGCTTGCGCAAGATGGTGAGCCAGGACAGACCGGACTGGAAGGCCTCCAGGGTCAGCCGCTCGTACAGGCCACTCACCGAGGTGACCGGGCGACCCCACTCACAATCGTGGTACCCAATGTACTCCGGCGCCGACATCGCCCATGGACAGCGGCTGCGGCCGTCGGCTCCGGCAACGGCGTCCCCGCTCACCGCACCAGCTGACGGCCGAGCGCCACCAGGCTGCGCTTAAGTCCATACCGCATCACCGGCAGCAAGGGCCTGAGCATCGCCTCGCCGACCGGGCCGCCGGGGACGGTGATCTGTTCCGTGCAGCTGACTTCAGTGCCACCAGCAGTGGTTTCGAGCCGGAAGATGCCCTCACCAGTAAAGACCGGGCCGAGGTGCAGCACCTCAAGCTCCCACGGCGGGGACCAGCCGGTCACCACGAAGTTGTCCACCAATCCCAGCTGCAGCCGGCCAAATCGCCAACCCGAGAAGGCACGAATGCGCACCCCGAGACCCTGATCACGGGGACCCATCACCCGGACGTCGGTCAGCGGGATCCAGTCGCCTTGCCGCTCCCAGTTCACAATCTGGTCCCAGACCAGGTCTGGACTGGCCGCCAGAGGTGCTGACGCCTGCAACCGGATGCTCATCTTGGGCCACGGTCGGCCACCGGCGGTCCAGGATGGGCGGTCACCGGCTGGTCGGTCACCGAGACCGGTGCCGGCTGGCTCACCTGAGCCTGCTCGTCCGAGTCTGCAGCGACTCGATCAGCCCGGCCATATTGCGGGTTGGCAATCAGGGCGTCCCGGTCCTCGATCTCGCGCGCCAGCCGGGCCAGCAGGTCATCCACCTGGTCCATCGCGTAGCCGCGCAACGTGATCCCGAACCGGGCCGAGGAGAGATCACCGGCCGTCAGCGGTTCAGCCGGCAGCGACTGACGGTAGATGTCGCGGATCGGTTCTGTCGGCATTCCACCCATCCCTCCGGCAGCGGCCAGCGCCGCCACCGCCAGCGCGATGACGACAATGGCGACAATGGCCCATTCCATCCGCTGATGCTATCCCCTCTGTGGTGCTACTCGGGCCGGGCGGCCGGCCGCAGTGTCGGATTGCTGGCGATCATGATCTGGATCGCCTCTTCGATGTCATCGGTGATCTGCAGCATCTCGATGTCCGCCGGTTTGATATTGCCCTCGGGGAGCACAGTGTCGGTCAGCCAGTCCAACAGCCCGCGCCAGTAGTCACTGCCGAACAGCACCACCGGGAAGGAGGTCACTTTCTGGGTTTGGACCAGGGTCAACGCCTCGAACAGCTCGTCGAAGGTGCCAAAGCCACCGGGTAGCACCACAAAGCCCTGTGAGTACTTGACGAACATGGTCTTGCGGGCAAAGAAGTAGCGGAAGTTGATGCCTAGGGTGACGTAGTCGTTCAGGCCGGCTTCGAAGGGCAGCTCGATGCCCAGGCCGACAGAGGTCCCATCAGCCTCAGCGGCGCCCTTGTTGGCGGCCTCCATCACGCCGGGCCCGCCGCCGGTAATCACCGCGAACCCCCGGTGCACCAGCAGGGCCGCAATCTTCTCGGCAATGCCGTATGTCGGATGGTCGGGCTGGACTCGGGCGGAGCCGAAGATGCTGATGGCGGGTCCGAGCTCGGCCAGGGTGCCGAACCCCTCCACGAACTCGGACTGGATTCGCAACACCCGCCACGGGTCGGTGTGCACCCAATCGACGGCCCCACGACTCGCCAGCAGCCGTTGGTCGGCTGTGGTTCGTTGCACCTGGCTCTTGCGCCTGACCACCGCCCCCTGGATTCGATGCTGGTGGGTGTCGTTGGGGTTGGTCGTCACTAGGGCAGCCTAACCGGAGCCGGCCCCGGCCGGCTCGGACAGCCACCGCAGCAACGCGGCATGACAGGCCACGACGTCGGCGGCTGGACAGCACTCGTCATCGGCATGCGCCTTGCTGGGGTCGCCGGGACCGAAGTTGACCGCCGGCACCCCCAGCTCACTGAACCGGGCCACGTCGGTCCAGCCGAGCTTGGCCTGTGGGGTGCCGCCGACGACGGAGCAGAACTCGGCAGCAGCCGGCAGCTCCAGCCCCGGCCGGGCCCCGGGTGCTAGGTCGGTGATCACGAGGTCAAACCCGGTGAACACCTGTCGGACATGCGCTGCTGCCTGGCTACTGTCCAGGTCGGGTGCAAACCGGTAGTTGACGGTGACGGTGCAGGAGTCAGGGATCACGTTCCCGGCGATGCCGCCGGTGATGCCGACCGCATTCAAGCCCTCGTGGTACGTCAGGCCGTCGACGACCGGCTCCCGGGGCTGGTAGCTGGCCAGCCGCCGTAGCACCTCGGCCGCATCATGGATGGCATTGTGGCCTCTCCACGAACGGGCCGAATGGGCCGCCTGGCCCGTCAGTCGGATCTCGGCTCGCAGCGTGCCCTGACAGCCGCCCTCAATTCGTGCATTGGAGGGTTCACACAAGATCCCGAAGGAGCCGGCCAAATAGTCCGGATGCTCGCGTCCGATCCGGCCCAGACCGTTCAGGTCGGCCTCCACTTCCTCGTTGTCGTAACAGATCCAGGTCACATCGCGGACCGGCTCGGTCAAAGCCACCGCGAGCGACAGCTGGACCGCCACGCCACCCTTCATATCGCAGGTCCCACGGCCCCAGATGATCAGCGCGTCGCCCGATCCGGTAGTCCAGGAGGGCAGGTTACCGGCCACCGGGACGGTGTCGATGTGGCCGGCAATCACCACCCGCTCAGCCCGGCCGAGATTCGTCCGGGCGATGATCACGTTGCCGTCCCGGATCACCTCCAAGTGTCCGTACGGTCGTAACGCCGCTTCGATGCGATCGGCCAGAGGGCCCTCGTTCCCGCTGACGGACTCGATGTCGACGAGCTGCCGAGTGAGATCCACCGGGTCTGCGGTCAGGTCCAGGAAAACGCCTCGCGAAGCCATGCCGGCACCCTACCGGCCGGTTGCGGCGCTGGAGCGTCCCGCTCACTAGTTCGGGCGGTCACCCAGTGTAACGGTGAGAGTCCGCGACTCCTTGCCGCGTTGAATGAGGATCTTGACCTGCTGGCCGGGTTGCCGTTTCCGAAGGGCGGCCAGCAGATCCTCGACCTGCCGAATCTTCTTGCCGTCGAATGTGGTGATGATGTCACCGGACTCGATACCGGCCTTGCCGGCCGGGCCGCCGTTGACCACGCCGATCACGAGAGCACCGGAGGAAGTGGACAGCTGGAAGCGCTGGGCGACCTGCGGAGTGATGTCGGCCAGGCTGACTCCCAGAAAGGCGTGCTTGACGGTGCCGCTTTTTAGTAACTGGTCGGCGACGTCGGTCACCGTGGCCGACGGGGTCACGAAACCGATCGCCACCGCACCGGAACTCGGCGGCAGGTAGGCTTCGGAGAGCCCGATCACCTGTGCATCTCCATTCACCACCGCGCCGCCGGAGTTGCCCGGTGAGATGGGCGCGTCGGTCTGGATCAAGTTGAAGAGCCCTTGTGGTGACTCCTTGGACGGCGGGATGTTGCGGTGCACGGCCGAGACAATTCCCGCCGTGACTGTCTCCACCAAGCCTAGCGGGCTGCCGATGACCACGGACAGCTGCCCGACGACGGGATTGCCGGTGGAAAACTTCGCCGCCGGCAGGCCGGTCCGGTCTGCCTTGATCACGGCGACGTCGGTCAGGTCGTCGACACCGACGACCGTGGCTGACGCCCGTTTGCCATCGGCGAACTGGACGTTGACCGTCTTGTACGGCTGCTTCTGCTGGTTTTCCACCACATGCGCGTCGGTCACGATGGTGCCATCACTGTGATAGACCACCCCGCTACCCAGACCGATCTCGGTACGGATGGTGACCACAGCCGGTTCAATCTCTTTGACGATGCCCGGGACAGCGGGCAGCCCCTTGAACTGGCTACTCCCCGGCGAGCTCTGCGGCGCCACCTGACCGGATGCCGTGCCTCCCGGCGAGGGCGGCGCCGACGGCGATTGTCCAGTGGATGACGGTGTTTGAGTGCAGCCGGCCAGTCCGGCCATGATCAGGGCGGTAAGCAGGGCAACACCTGCCCGTTGGGTTATCGACATCCATGCCTCCTGAAGTTCATTCCTTCACTACCCGGAACGGCCCGCTTCAGACATGCCACTTTGCGCGGTGCCGGCCTTCTTCACCATGCTGAGATGAGAGATCATTTCGGCACCTGCCAGGCTCCCCCGTAGGCTTGGGCCATGACAGAAAGCTCGACCAATGCCACTGGCCCAAAGGCTGCCGCCGCTCCCCGAACCGCCTGGGGCTGGGGCTTGGCGACCATCCATGCCTCGGGCTCGGTGCTGGATACCTGGTATCCGTCGCCGCAGTTGGGGTGTCCCCTCGACACTCAGGCGCCCGGCTTCTTAGACGATGCTGTTGGCACTGATGTGCTCCGCAACCTCCGTACCGAGGAAATCAAGGTGACCGTGGATCTGGACACTGCACCGGCCAACACCCCGGATGCTTACTTGCGTCTGCACGTGCTCAGCCACCGGTTGGCCGCACCCCGCACGATCAACCTGGACGGCATTTTCGCTGTCCTACCCAATGTGGTCTGGACCTCCGCCGGCCCGTGCTCGGTCGAGGACTTCGAGCAGACTCGAGCAGCGCTCCGGGCCCGGCACGGTCATCTGACCGTGTTTGGTGTCGACAAGTTCCCGCGGATGGTCGACTACGTGCTGCCGGCCGGAGTACGGATTGCCGAGGCGGACCGGGTCCGGCTGGGCGCCCATCTGGCCGCCGGCACCACGGTGATGCATGAAGGCTTCGTCAACTTCAACGCCGGCACCCTGGGCAGCTCGATGGTCGAGGGCCGGATCTCCGCCGGTGTGGTGGTCGGGGACGGTTCCGACATCGGCGGCGGCGCCTCCATCATGGGCACCCTGTCTGGCGGCGGCACCGAGCAGGTTGCCGTCGGTGAACGCTGCCTGCTCGGTGCAAACGCAGGAGTGGGCATCTCGCTCGGAGATGACTGTGTGGTCGAGGCCGGCCTGTATGTCACGGCCGGCACCAAGATCACCGTGGACGGTGGCTCCGTGGTCAAGGCCCGTGAGCTGTCCGGCCAGAATTCTCTGCTCTTCATCCGCAATTCTGTCACTGGCGCCATCGAGGTGCGCGGCCGGGAAGGCAGGAAGGTCGAGCTCAACGCTGCCCTGCACGCCAACTGACGTGCGCCAGGACAGGTGATGAGCCCACGACGGGCACCGGTACGATCCCGCAGTCTGGCAGCCGTCGGTTGTCTGGGCATTGGTGTGCTGTTGACCGTTATTGCGGTCGCCGGCTTTGCCGTTCTCCGCCAGCGCGGCAATGTGGCTCCGATCCCTGGTCAGCAACGATGCGTGGCTACCGCGAATGGCAACTCGGCCACCATTGACCTTGTGCAGGCCCACTATGCCTCCATCATTGTCGGCGTCTCGGTCCAGCGTGGGCTGCCGGCTCGGGCAGCATCGATCGCCGTTGCGGCGGCCTTTCAGGAGTCGGGCATCCGCAACCTTAACCATGGCGATCGTGACTCCATCGGGCTCTTCCAGCAGCGCCCATCACAAGGCTGGGGCACTGTGGACCAGATCATGGATCCGTACTATGCCTCGGGAAAGTTCTACGACCATCTAGTGAAGATCCCGAACTGGAAGACCGGCAACATCAATGACGTGGCCCAGCAGGTGCAGCGCAGTGGCTATCCGGAGAGCTATCGCCAACATGAGCCCAATGCGCGCGTGCTAGCCAGCACGCTGACCGGGCATTCCGCGGCCGGAGTCACCTGTCTGGAACGGAGCAAGGCCGCCGGTGACCCTAGCGGCCTAAAGAAGTTCCTGGCCAAGACCCTGCCGGTCGACACGACGGATATCCAGGGTAAGTCGCTGACCGTGACTGCCGCCAGCAGCACCATGGCCTGGGCGGTTGCCTATTATGCGATCGCCAACTCCGGTCGATATGGAGTGCAACACGTGTCGGTGGCAGACCAGGCGTGGCAGCACAATGGGACCACCTTGCCGCGCTGGCAGCAGGCGCCGCCGGCGAAGGACAAGACTGTGGTCATTACGGTCCGCTGACGGCATCGGCTCGCCAGGCCTTTTCCGATCCGTACCGACAGTGGATAATGGCAACAAAGAACTCGCGCTTGTGAGGTGCATCATGGCTGCTGCCGATCAGCAGGATTTCGTGCCCATCCTGTCACCGGGCAAACACCGCAACCCACGCCGGGGCGGCTGCTTCATGGAAATGGCGTCCTACCTTGCCGGTGAACCATGGAGCGACAACCCGAGTTGTACCCATCCATTGCTCTCGTCCATGGCAAGGCTGGTCAACGACCATGGGTCAGACCAGGCGCGCGCAACCCTGACCGTCCTCATCCCGTCGGTCATCGGCCTGAACAGCGACGGGATTCGCTGGTACGCCGTGATCGCTCGCTGTGCCGCCCTGTCGGCATTCCCGGAGGCGCCCGCGGAACGACAAAATGCCCTGGCCGTTGGGTTGCTGACCACCGAGCAGACCCTGGCCGACGTGGACGAGTTGCCCCTCGGCACCGTGTCCGACCAGACTCGGGCCGTGTTGGCCCAAGCGCCCCAGTCTGCGCAATGGGCTCGGACTTTCCGCACCGGTTCGAAGATCACCCCCAAGGCGTACCTGCGTCGATCGGCGCCGGCCATGGTGAGGCTCTCCGTAGATGGCATCCTCAACTCAGTCGTCGGCGACTCAGACGCGCGATTGTGCGCCATGCTGACCGACACCATCGCGGTGTGCCAGGGCATGATGCCCATGGCCTCGCGCCTTGAAGAGCCGCAGATCAGGTACCGGCGAACCGCCAACGTCATCCCATAGGGACGAACAGGAGAAATTCACACCAGATGTAAGCGACCATCCTGACCAGGCGTGGTGGGTACGTCGAACCTGGAAACTGGTGTGGAAATTATCTGTTTCCCACGCTGCGCTGGCAACTCAGAACCGTCATGATCAACTGATGGCGTAGAGGCGATCTGCAGCCGCGGCAATACGCTCATCGCTCGCCGTCAGACCGACCCGAATGAACGTACTCGCACCCTCGCCGTAAAAGTCTCCGGGTGCCACCAGAATGCCCAGATCAGCAAGGAAATCCACCGACGCACGGCCGTTCTCGCCTCGGGTACACCACAGGTAGAGGGAGCCCTCGGAGTGCTCCAGCGTAAAACCGGCGGCCTCCAGCGCGGGCCGGAGCGTGGCACGCCGGGATAGGTAGCGGGCCCGTTGCGTCTCGACATGATCCTGATCATTGAGCAGCGCAGTCATGGCCTGCTGCACCGGTCCCGGCATCATCATGCCGGCATGCTTGCGGACGGCCAACAGGTCTGCCACCAGTTGCCGGTCGCCGGCGACAAAGCCGGCCCGGTAGCCGGCCAAGTTTGATCGTTTGGAGAGCGAATGCAGTGCCAGCAAGGATTGATGTGTTTCGCCACAGACGTGCTGGGCGAGCACCGAGGTTGGGCTGGCATCCCAGCCAAATTCGCCATAGCACTCATCGGATGCCAATACGGCACCATGCTCGCGCACCCAGGCGACCCACTCCACCAGTCGGTCGGCGGGCAGGATCGCTCCGGTGGGATTGGACGGGGAGTTAATCCAGACCAGGGTCCGCTGCCCGACCTCCGGCGGCGGCAGTTCATCCGGCTGATCGGCCACCACTTGCTGGCAGCCGGCGAGTAAGGCTCCAACGGCGTAGGTCGGGTAGGCCATGGCGGGGATGATCACTTGGTCACCGGCCCCCATCCCCAGGAGTGTCGGCAGCCAGGCCACCAGTTCCTTGGTCCCGATCACCGGCAAGGTCGCGGCCTGATCGAGCACAGCGTCCCAGCGCCGGGCAAGGTAGCCGACCATCGCCTGACGGAGCTCCGGCGTACCGGCGGTGGCCGGGTAACCCGGGCTGTTGGCTGCGGCGGCCAGGGCCTGACTACCAATCTCAGGGGTGGGGTCAACCGGGGTGCCCACCGACAGGTCGACGATCCCACCTTCGTGGGCCGCGGCCCGCCTCTTGGCCACTGCCAGCGAGTCCCAGGGAAAGTCAGGCAACGCAGCGATGAGCCCCGGCGCCCGAGCCGACCGGTCGTGAGCCCCGGAGCCTGCGGAGTCCAAGCTGTCCCGGTCCAGGGTCACTCGTCGTGCTCTTGCGGCGGCAGGGCCGCGATCAGCGGGTGGTCCTTGTCGATGATGCCCAGCTTCGCCGCGCCGCCGGGTGAGCCGAGCCCGTCGAAGAACTCGACGTTGGCGTCGTAGTAGGCCTTCCATTCCTCTGGGGTGTCGTCCTCATAGAAGATCGCCTCCACCGGGCAGACCGGCTCACAGGCGCCACAGTCAACGCACTCGTCGGGGTGTATGTACAGCATTCTCTTGCCTTCATAAATGCAGTCCACCGGACATTCCTCGACGCAGGCCAAGTCCTTCAGGTCCACACACGGCTGCGCGATGACGTACGTCACGATTCATTCCTCCTCTTATTGGCCTGGGGCTTCTTGGCTCGCCTCAGTGATATCTGTGCGGCACAGGCTCTTGGCCTAGTATCTCCCCTTCCAGATCCATACGCGAGGGGCCACCACAGATGGACATCGTCGAACACGTCACACCGCCACCATCGCCGGGTGACCGGGTGGTGATCAGGCACCGGCTGGCCGATGGGTCTGCGACCGACGTGATCGGTTTTGTCACCGAATTGAACGCACTATTGATCACGGTCGAGGATCGGCGTGGACGAGCCCAGGTTATCGCCCGAGACAAGATCATCATTATCAAGCGGGTGCCTGCCATTCCTCGTGGCCGGAATCCCGGATGGGCTGAGGCGGAGTCGCTGGAGCGTGCTGCTGCCCGGGGTTGGGCCGATGAGGTGCAGCCGCTGGGCGACTGGCTGCTTCAGGCCGGCGGCGGGTACACCAGCCGCGCGAACTCCTGCCTGGCGATCGGGTCGCCGGAATGTGCGCTGAGCCTGGCCGCCGATCGAATCATGACGTTCGCCTCCTCGCACGGCATTGCGCCCAAGGCGCGGGTAATCCACGGCTCCGATCCCGAGGATGCATTGCGCTCGCTCGGTTGGCGGGAAGGGGCTGGTGATGCACAGGTGCGGGTGATGCGGCTCAGTGACCTGCTCGCCAACCGGACGTTAGAGCAGCGACTCGAGCTCAGCACCGAATTGTCCACGGACTGGCTGGACGCATTCCGCGCCGCACACCCGCGGACGCAGGTCGCCCCGGAGGCGGCGGCCCGGATCCTCACCGGCGCACCGACCACGTGTGCCTTTGCCAGTCTGACTGGGAAAGAGGACATCGTCGCGCTCGGCAGAGTCCATGTCGCTGGCGAATGGGCCAGTCTCACCGGCCTGTGGACGAGCCCCAAGCGCCGGCGGCAGGGCCACCTGAC
>RCNJ01000755.1_pt1 | contig 10379 bp, 8 predicted proteins | sample 2041171 | NCBI WGS metagenome assembly RCNJ01 (sample SAMN09708213, study PRJNA481090) | feces metagenome | biome: feces | host: Pygoscelis adeliae | place: Antarctica: Rookery Lake | collected 2010-03-01 | reverse complement strand
TAACGTTAATCTTAGCATGAATATCAACTTCTTTTAATTGGTAAGCCATTATTACTTCATCAAATGATGCGAAGTATTTTCCTTCACCTTTAGCTCCGTCTTTATCCATTGTTAAGTAATATGAACCAAGAACCATATCCTGAGTAGGTACACAAACTGGTCTACCATCAGAAGGTTTCATTATATTACCTGCTGCAAGCATTAAGAATCTAGCTTCTGCTTGAGCTTCAACTGATAAAGGTACGTGAACAGCCATTTGGTCTCCATCGAAGTCAGCGTTATATGCTGTACATACAAGTGGATGAAGTTTTATAGCTCTACCTTCAACTAATACTGGTTGGAATGCTTGAATACCTAGTCTATGTAGAGTAGGTGCTCTGTTTAGTAATACTGGATGGTCTGCTATAACTTCTTCAAGTACATCCCATACTTGTGGCATTACTCTTTCAACCATTCTCTTAGCACTCTTTATGTTATGAGCAACTCCGTCTTCAACTAATTTCTTCATAACGAAAGGCTTGAATAATTCTAAAGCCATTTCTTTTGGAAGACCACATTGATACATTTTTAATTCAGGACCAACAACGATAACTGATCTTCCTGAATAGTCAACCCTCTTACCAAGAAGGTTTTGTCTGAATCTTCCTTGCTTACCTTTAAGCATATCTGATAATGATTTAAGAGGTCTGTTTCCAGGACCAGTTACAGGTCTTCCTCTTCTACCGTTATCTATTAAAGCATCTACAGCCTCTTGAAGCATTCTCTTTTCGTTTCTAACTATTATGTCAGGAGCGCCAAGGTCTAATAACTTCTTAAGTCTGTTATTTCTATTTATAACTCTTCTGTATAAATCATTTAAATCTGAAGTAGCAAATCTACCTCCATCTAATTGAACCATAGGTCTTAAATCAGGTGGTATAACTGGTATTACATCTACTACCATCCATTCAGGTTTATTTCCTGATGATTTGAATGATTCTACAACTTCTAATCTTCTTATTATTCTAACTTTCTTTTGACCTGTGCTTTGCTTTAATTCTTCTTTAAGTTCAGCAGCAGTTCTTTCTAAGTCTATTTCTGATAATAAAGTTTTTATAGCTTCTGCACCCATTCCAGCTACAAAGCTCTCTTCACCATATTTGTCACACGCTTCTCTATATTCTTTCTCATTAAGAAGTTGTTTCTTTAATAATGAAGTTTCTTTTGGATCTATAACTATATATGATGCAAAATATAGAACTTTTTCTAAAGCTCTTGGTGACATATCAAGGATTAATCCCATTCTTGAAGGTATTCCTTTGAAATACCATATATGAGATACTGGCGCAGCTAATTCAATGTGAGCCATTCTCTCTCTTCTAACTTTAGATTTAGTTACTTCAACACCACATCTGTCACATACAATACCTTTATATCTAACTCTTTTGTATTTTCCACAGTGACATTCCCAGTCTTTTATAGGTCCGAATATTCTTTCACAGAATAATCCGTCTCTCTCAGGTTTTAACGTTCTATAGTTAATAGTTTCAGGTTTCTTTACTTCTCCTCTAGACCACTCTCTAATTTGTTCTGGAGATGCTAACCCGATTTGTAAAGCATCAAAATTATTTAATTCGAACAAGGGTGTGTCCTCCCTTCATAGTTTAATGTGAATTTTTAAGTATCCCCTTACTCTCATGAGCAAGGGAACACTTTATATCCTAGTTAAAATCATCTTCTATGTCTAAATCACTTGTGAAGTCTAATAAGTCTATGTTTTCATAGTCTATTTCTTCATCAATTTCTTCTGCTGGGATGTATGCTTCCCCTTTTTCCTCTTTAGCTTCTTCTGTTGTTGAATCTTCAGTACCTTCCATGTTAACTTCTAATACTTCGATTTCATCATCATCTTCAGCTAATTCTTTGAATTTAACTTCTTGGTTATTATCATTTAAAACTTTAACGTCTAAGCATAAAGCTTGAAGTTCTTTAATAAGAACCTTAAATGATTCTGGCACTCCTGGTTCAGGAATATTTTCACCTTTAACAATAGCTTCGTAAGTTTTAACTCTACCTACAACATCATCTGACTTAACAGTAAGTATTTCTTGAAGAGTATGAGCAGCACCGTATGCTTCTAATGCCCAAACCTCCATCTCTCCGAATCTTTGTCCTCCGAATTGTGCCTTACCACCAAGTGGCTGTTGAGTTACTAATGAGTAAGGTCCTGTTGATCTAGCATGGATCTTATCATCAACTAAGTGAGCAAGTTTTAAGATGTACATTATACCAACTGTTACTTCGTTATCAAACTCTTCACCAGTTCTACCATCTCTTAAAACTGTTTTTCCATTTCTATTGTATCCTGCTTTTTCTAAGCAATCTTCTATATCAGTTTCTGTAGCACCATCAAATACTGGTGTAGCAATGTGCCATCCTAATGCACTTGCAGCCCATCCTAAGTGAACCTCTAATACCTGACCGATGTTCATACGAGATGGAACCCCTAGTGGGTTTAAGCATATTTGAAGTGGTCTACCATCTGGTAAGAATGGCATATCTTCTTCTGGTAATACTCTTGAGATAACCCCTTTGTTACCGTGACGACCAGCCATCTTATCTCCAACAGATATTTTTCTCTTTTGAGCAATGTAACATCTTACAAGTTCATTAACTCCTGGTGATAAATCATCACCATTTTCTCTTGTAAATACTTTTACATCTACTATTATACCAGCTTCCCCGTGTGGAACTCTTAAAGAAGTATCTCTAACTTCTCTAGCTTTTTCACCAAAGATAGCTCTTAATAATCTTTCCTCAGCAGTAAGTTCAGTTTCTCCTTTTGGTGTTACTTTACCAACAAGAATATCTCCTGATCTTACCTCAGCACCGATTCTGATTATACCTCTTTCATCTATATCTTTTAAAGCATCCTCACTTACGTTTGGAATATCTCTAGTTATTTCTTCTGGTCCTAATTTAGTATCTCTAGCTTCGCATTCATATTCTTCTATATGGATTGATGTAAATACGTCTTCTCTAACTAACTCTTCTGAGATAAGCATAGCATCCTCGTAGTTATATCCTTCCCAAGTAATGAATCCCATTCTTATGTTTTTACCTAAAGCTATTTCTCCTAAATCAGTTGAAGGTCCATCTGCTAATACTTCACCTTTAAGTACCCAGTCACCTTTAGCCACTATTGGTCTTTGGTTTATACAAGTACCTTGGTTACTTCTCTTGAATTTAAGAAGTCTATAAGTATCAACACCACCATCTAATTCTCTCTTAACTCTTACTTCGTTAGCACTTACATAAACTACTTCACCAGCATTTTTAGCTTTAGGAAGAACCCCTGAATCTACAGCTGCTTTGTATTCTATTCCAGTACCAACTATTGGAGCATATGGTTTTAATAAAGGAACTGCTTGACGTTGCATGTTTGATCCCATTAGGGCTCTTGATGCGTCATCGTTCTCTAAGAAAGGTATCATTGCTGTTGCAACAGATACTAGCTGTCTTGGAGAAACGTCCATTAAGTCAACATCCTTACTTGGAACTACTAATACCTCACCTTTATCTCTAACAGTTACTTTCTTATCAATAAAGCATCCATTTTCGTCTAATGGTTCATTAGCCTGAGCTACTAGGTATTGGTCTTCCTCATCTGCAGTAAAGTATCTTATTTCACCAGTTACTCTACCTTCTGCTTTATCTACAACTCTATAAGGAGTTTCAATAAAGCCATACTCATTAACTTTAGCATATGTAGCTAATGAGTTTATAAGACCTATGTTTGGTCCCTCTGGAGTCTCGATAGGACACATTCTACCATAATGAGAGTGGTGAACGTCTCTAACTTCGAAACCAGCTCTTTCTCTTGAAAGACCTCCTGGTCCAAGAGCTGATAATCTTCTCTTATGAGTTAACTCAGATAATGGGTTTGTTTGATCCATGAACTGTGATAACTGTGAGCTTCCAAAGAACTCTTTTATAGCTGCTGCTACTGGTCTTATATTGATTAATTGTTGTGGTGTTATAGCTTCTTGGTCTTGAATAGTCATTCTCTCTTTAACTACTCTTTCCATTCTTGATAAACCAATTCTAAATTGATTTTGTAAAAGCTCACCAACACTTCTTAATCTTCTGTTTCCTAAGTGGTCTATATCATCAACATATCCAATATTATAAGCTAAGCCAATTTGGTAACTTATTGTAGCGAATATATCATCTTTGATGATGTGCTTAGGAATAAGTCTTGTCATATTCTTTTTGATTTCTTCTTTTATAGTTTCTTCATCAGAATAGTTATCTAAGATCTCTCTTAATGTTGGGTAGTGAACTAATTCTCTGATATTTAAATCTGATATATCGAAGTCCACACACTTATGTATATCTACAAAGTGGTTACCAATAATTCTAATTACTCTGTCTTCAACTAAAACATCAACTGAATTTATTCCTCTATTTTGAATTTCTTCAGCATTAGCTCTTGATATTTTTTCACCTTTTGCAACTAAAACTTCACCAGTTAATTTATCTACTATATCTTCTGCTGCTATTTGGTTAGCTATTCTTAAACCAATTGCAAGTTTTTTGTTAAACTTGTATCTACCAACTCTTGATAAGTCGTATCTCTTAGCATCGAAGAATAAAGAATCTATTAAACTAATTGCACTATCAACTGTAGGTGGTTCACCTGGTCTTAATCTCTTATAGATTTCTAATAATGCTTCTTCTTTAGTCTTAGTATTATCTTTTTCTATTGTAGCTTTGAATCTTTCTTCTTCACCAAAATACTCAAGAAGTTCTTGATCGCTTCCAAAGCCCATAGCTCTTCCTAGTATACTTATAGGAAGTTTTCTTGTTTTATCTATTCTTACATAGATAACATCATTTGAATCTGTTTCATACTCTAACCATGCACCTCTGTTAGGTATTACTGTTGCAGAGAACAGTTTTTTACCAGTTTTATCTACATTATAATTGTAGTAAACACCTGGTGATCTTACTAACTGAGAAACAATAACTCTTTCGGCACCATTGATTATAAAAGTTCCTTGCTCTGTCATTAATGGGAAATCTCCCATAAATACCTCTTGTTCTTTTATTTCTCCAGTTTCTTTGTTTTGAAGTCTTACAGCTACTTTTAGCGGTGCAGCATAAGTAGTGTCTCTTTCTTTACACTCTTCAACTGAATATTTTATGTTATCCATATCTAGAGTGTACCCTACAAACTCAAGTACAAGATTTCCAGTAAAGTTTGAGATAGGATTAATATCATCAAAAACTTCATAAAGTCCTGCATCTAAAAACCATTTGTAAGAATCTAATTGAATTTCAATTAGGTTTGGCATTTCAGCCACGTCTTTGACTTTTGCAAAGCTCATTCTCGTTCTTTTTCCAACTTGGACAGGATGTACCATCAACTTTCACCCCTTGTATAAACTAAAATAGCCAAAAGCATACTTTCCCTAAGGACCTATGCTTTCGGATTACATACAATATCATCTTTTTAGTATACCCATTTTTTAATGTAGTATACATAAAATTCATATTCAACTTTATACTATTACACGATAGTACATTTACTTATGGTATCATAGGCAATACCCGTTGTCAATATTCTAAAAAAATTTACTTTAAATTATTTTTTACGCCCAATCTCTTGAGTTAAAAAAAAGAGGCACTACTAAGTACCTCTTTTAATATTTTAAAATTAAGCTTTAATTACTTAAGCTCTACTTCAGCTCCAACTTCAGCTAATTTAGCTTTCATGTCTTCAGCTTCTTCTTTAGCTACAGCTTCTTTTAATGTTTTAGGAGCTCCATCAACTATTTCTTTAGCTTCTTTTAATCCTAAACCAGTTAATTCTCTAACTGCTTTGATTACTTTTATTTTGTTTGCACCAGCATTAGTTAATACTACGTCAAACTCTGATTTTTCTTCTGCAGCAGCACCTGCAGCAGCTCCGCCTACAACAGCAACTGGAGCAGCAGCGCTTACTCCGAATTCTTCTTCACAAGCTTTAACTAACTCGTTTAATTCTAAAACACTCATTTCTTTTATAGCTTCTATGATTTGCTCTTTTGTCATGATTCGCACCTCCGAAATTTTCTTTCCTGTTTTTTAAATTTTTATTTTTATTAATTATTCAGCAGATTCTTCTTTTTTGTCTGCTATTGCACTTAATAAGTATGCAAAGTTTGATAGTGGTGACTTGATACTTCCAAGAAGTTTTGCAAGTAACACTTCTCTTGAAGGTATAGCGGCAAGTTGTTCAGTTTGCTCTTTGTTGTAAACTGTTCCTTCTACTATAGCAGCTTTTAACTCAAGCTTTTTGTTTTCCTTAGCGAAATCGTTAAGGATTCTAGCTGGAGCAGTAGCATCTTCGTAACCGAAAGCTATTGAAACTGGACCTTCTAAGTATTCAACTATTCCATCAAAACCTAATTCTTTTGCAGCTAGAGTAACTAGTGTATTTTTGTAAACTTTGTACTCAACACCTGCTTCTCTTAAGCTCTTTCTTAAGTTTGTATCTTGTTCTACTGTTAAACCTTGGTAGCTAGCAAGTACAACTGATTGAGCTTTTTCTAATTTCTCTTTTATCTCTGCAACTTTAGCTTCTTTTAATTGTCTGTTTTTGTTCACTGTGTCCACCTCCTCACAGTTTAGTTAACTGCTTTATATAATAAGAAAAGTCTTCCCGTAGACATAGGAAGACTATTATATACACTATAATTGCCCTCGGTAGGTTGTTCTACGTTATGCCTTTCAGCACCTACTGTCTACGGAAACTTTCATTCACTTTTTCAACAAAAATTATTTTAACATGCACTTAAACTTATGTCAAGCACTTTATTAAAATTAATCTAAAACTTTAGCTGGGTTAACTTTAGCTCCAGGTCCCATAGTAGCTGAAACTGAAACTGATTTTAAGTATTGTCCTTTAGCAGCAGCTGGTTTAGCTTTTACTAAAGCGTCCATTAAAGCTTTGAAGTTTTCAACTAATTTCTCAGTTCCGAAAGATTTCTTTCCTATTGGGCAGTGAACTATAGCAGTCTTATCTACTCTATATTCAACTTTACCTGCTTTGATTTCTTTTATAGCGTTAGCTACGTCAAATGTAACTGTTCCTGATTTTGGGTTTGGCATTAAACCTTTTGGTCCTAATACTCTACCTAATCTACCAACTACACCCATCATATCTGGAGTAGCGACAACTACATCATAATCAAACCAGTTTTCACCTTGAATTTTTTGTACTAATTCGTCAGCTCCAACGAAATCTGCTCCTGCAGCTTCAGCTTCTTTAGCTTTCTCACCTTTAGCGAAAACTAAAACTTTAACATCTTTACCAGTTCCGTGTGGAAGAACAACAGCTCCTCTAACTTGTTGGTCAGCATGTCTTGGGTCTACACCTAATCTTACGTGTAATTCGATAGTTTCATCGAATTTAGCTTTTGCAGTTTTAACAGCAAGCTCTAAAGCTTCTGCTGGAGTATATAATGCATTTTTATCTATTAATTTTGAACTTTCAATATATTTCTTTCCCATTAATATAATCCTCCTTTGTGGTATTAGCGGTTTTTACCTCCCACCGATTTGAATAAATTATTCTACTACTACTACACCCATACTTCTAGCAGTACCTTCGATCATGCTCATTGCAGTTTCGATTGTTGCAGCATTTAAGTCTGGCATTTTTAATTCAGCAATTTTTCTTATTTGCTCTTTAGTGATGTTTCCAACTTTAGTTCTGTTTGGAACACCTGATCCACTTTCTAAGCCTAATTCTTTCTTTATAAGAACTGCAGCTGGTGGAGTTTTTAATATGAAGCTGAATGATCTGTCTTGATATACAGTTATTACAACTGGTATTATTAAGCCAGCTTTATCAGCAGTCTTTGCGTTGAATTCTTTACAGAATCCCATTATGTTTACACCGTGTTGACCTAAAGCTGGTCCTACTGGTGGTGCTGGTGTTGCTTTTCCTGCAGGAAGTTGAAGTTTTATCATTCCTGTTACTTTCTTAGCCATGAGTTTATTCCTCCTATACTGTGGTAATTATCGGACTTCCGCCCTCCCACTTGATCGAGACGTTAGTCTGATTTTTAATCTAATTTTTCTACTTGATTAAAATCTAGTTCAGCTAGAGTTTCTCTACCGAACATATCTACTAAGGCTTTTATTTTGCCTTTTTCAACATTTATTTCTTGGATTATAGCAGCAAAACCACTTAAAGCTCCTGAAATAATGTTTATAGTTTCTCCTACCTCCAAGTCGATATCCATAGCAGTTTTCATTACTCCCATAGATTCTACCTCTTCATCGGTAAGTGGTACAGGTTTTGACCCTGGACCTACAAATCCAGTTACTCCTCTTGTATTTCTTACGACATACCAAGATTCATCTGTCATAACCATGTTTACTATAACATATCCTGGGAATTTTTTCTTTAAAGTAACTTTTATCTTACCATCTTTTTCTTCTGCACTCTCTTCCATAGGAACTTGAATGTCTAAGATTAAAGATTCTAAGTTTCTGTTCTCTATAGTCTTCTCAAGATTTGCTTTAACTTTATTTTCGTATCCTGAATATGTGTGTACTACGTACCATCTAGCTCTATCACTCATATCATACCGGTGAATAAATCACCAAACCTCCCTTATATTATTTAAGTCCAAACACTAACTCAAAGAGGTTCTTAAATACAAAATCCATTACTCCTATTAAAGCAATAGATATTACAGTAAATACAATTACTGCAATAATGGCCTTTTTAGCTTCTTCTTTTGGTGGCCAAGTTATTCTTTTGATTTCAGCCTTAACCCCTCTAAAGAACTTTGTTATACCAAAGCCTCTGCTTTTTTCATTTACATTTTGCTTTGCAGCCATAAATTCACATCCTTAACACCATAATAATGCATTAGAATTTTCTATCCAAAACACTACTTAGTTTCTCTGTGAAGAGTATGAGTCTTACAGAATTTGCAGTATTTTTTCATCTCTATTCTATTAGGATCGTTTTTCTTATTTTTCATAGTGTTGTAGTTTCTTTGCTTGCACTCAGTACATGCTAAAGTTACTTTTACTCTCACGTTCAGCACCTCCAGTTTTGTTGTATATTAAAAGTAGTTCTATCTACCAATACACTGCTAGTTAATTACTAAAATACATTATCATAAATATACACAAGTGTCAACAAACGTTGGCTATGTAAAGGACTAGGTTATTTAACCCAGTCCTTATTATGATAAACTATATGTTATTTTGCTTAAAACTACTCGATTATTGAAGTAACAACTCCTGAACCTACAGTTCTTCCACCTTCTCTGATAGCGAATCTTAATCCTTCATCCATAGCGATTTCTGTGATTAATTCAACTTCCATGTCGATGTGGTCTCCAGGCATAACCATTTCCATTCCTTCTGGTAATTTGATTGATCCTGTAACGTCTGTTGTTCTGAAGTAGAATTGTGGTATGGAGTATGTCTTCCACCTTCTTCTTTTTTAAGTACGTATACTTGACCTACGAATTTTTTGTGTGGGTTGATTGTTCCAACTTGAGCTAAAACTTGACCTCTTTCGATATCAGTTCTTTGGATACCTCTTAATAATGCTCCGATGTTATCTCCAGCTTGTGCTTCATCTAATAACTTTCTGAACATTTCGATTCCTGTTACAACTGTTTTTCTTCTTTCTTCAGTTAATCCGATTACTTCTACTTCGTCTCCTACATGTAGAACTCCTCTTTCAACTCTTCCTGTTGCAACTGTTCCTCTACCAGTGATTGTGAATACGTCCTCTACTGGCATTAAGAATGGCTTATCTGTTGCTCTTTCTGGTGTTGGGATGTAGCTATCTACAGCATCCATTAACTCTCTGATACAAGCTGTTGCAGCTTCATCAGTTGGGTTTTCTAATGCTACTAAAGCTGATCCTTTGATTACTGGAATGTCGTCTCCTGGGAAGTTGTACTCGCTTAATAACTCTCTAACTTCCATTTCAACTAATTCTAATAATTCTTCGTCGTCAACCATATCTGCTTTGTTTAAGAATACTACGATGTGGTCAACTCCAACTCTTGATGATAATAAGATGTGCTCTCTTGTTTGAGGCATTGGACCATCAGCTGCTGAACAAACTAATATAGCTCCGTCCATTTGAGCTGCTCCAGTGATCATGTTTTTAACGTAGTCAGCATGTCCTGGACAGTCAACGTGAGCGTAGTGTCTGTTAGCTGTTTCGTACTCAACGTGTGCTGTGTTGATTGTGATTCCTCTTTCTTTTTCTTCTGGAGCTTTATCTATTTCATCGTATTTGAATGCTTCTGCTCCACCAGCTTGTGCTAAAACTGTTGTTATAGCTGCTGTTAAAGTTGTTTTACCGTGGTCTA
>RCNJ01000693.1_pt1 | contig 10391 bp, 11 predicted proteins | sample 2041171 | NCBI WGS metagenome assembly RCNJ01 (sample SAMN09708213, study PRJNA481090) | feces metagenome | biome: feces | host: Pygoscelis adeliae | place: Antarctica: Rookery Lake | collected 2010-03-01 | reverse complement strand
TAGAGGTGCACCGGCATGATGGCTTTGGTGCGCTCAGTGATTGCCGCGGATACTGCCACGGGGTCAAGGCAGAAATAGTCGGGCTCAATATCGACAAAAACGGGAGTTGCGCCGGTGAGCGCAACAGAGTTAGCCGTCGCGGCGAAGGTGAAGGACGGCACAATCACCTCGTCACCCGGCCCAATACCGGCGGCCAGCAGACCTAGGTGCAGTCCGGACGTGCCAGAGTTCACTGCAACGGACTGTCGCCCAGCGACCATCGCCTGGGCGAATTCCTGCTCAAACGCGGCTACTTCTGGTCCTTGGGCGATCATGCCGCTGCGCATCACGCGGTCAACGGCTTCACGCTCATCGGCGCCAACAATCGGCTTTGCGGGAGGAATGAACTCGATCATGCGGATTGAACCTCTCTGATGGAGTCGCCAGCCAGTTCGTAGACCTGACCAGTTACCGGACAACGCAACTGGGCGCCGTCGTCCGGCACCAAGGGGTGACCGGCACGCCCAACCCAACCAACCTGACGTGCGGGAACCCCCACCACAATGGCATGTGCGGGCACATCTTTAGTGACGACTGCGCCTGCTGCGACGCTCGCCCAGGCGCCAATGCGCACTGGGGCGACGCACACGGCACGGGCACCGATGGAGGCGCCGTCGTCAATGCGAACCCCTACCGGGTTCCAGTCCGAGGTTGTTTTCACTGAACCGTCAGGGTTGACAGCACGCGGGTATTGATCATTGGTCAGCACCACTGCTGGCCCAATAAAGACGCCGTCGCCGAGTTCGGCAGGTTCATAGACCAGCGCATAATTCTGAATTTTGCAGTTGTCTCCGATGCGTACACCCGATCCGACATACGCACCTCGGCCCACCACACAGTCGGAGCCAATGCGAGCGCCCTCACGGACCTGCACCAGATGCCAGATAGATGAACCCTTCCCAATCTGCGCATCAGCGGCAACATCGGCCCCTGGAGCTATCCGCACGTCCATGCTCTGACTCTCCCCATCCGCCGGTCCACAATTGGGGCCAAGCGTAGCGCAGCGCAATGACACTGCGTCGAATCAAAGTGCAACAATGACCCCATGAACAGCCCCGTCTCCGACGCTTGGCTCATCATCCCGCTCTATAACGAAGCCACGATGATCGGCGAAGTCGTCACAGCAGCACGCGCCCGCTTCCCGAACGTGGTGTGCGTTGACGATGGTTCCACGGACGGCTCCCCCGATGTGGCCCGCGCCGCTGGGGCCCGCGTGCTGCGGCACGCCGTCAACCTCGGACAGGGCGCCGCATTGCAAACTGGAATCGAATACGTCCTCACCCAGCCCAGTGCCACCTACCTCGTCACGTACGACGCCGACGGCCAGCACCAACTTGAGGACGCCGTCGCCATGGTGGAACTCGCCCGGGCTAATGACCTCGCGATCGTATTCGGTTCTAGATTCCTCGACGACCGCACCGACGCCGGCTGGCTGAAGCGCATTGTGCTGAAGTTTGCCGTCTGGTTCACCAACAAATCCACGGGTATGTCCCTCACGGACGCGCACAATGGGCTGCGCGTTATTCGCCGCGACGCCGCGGCGCAGGTGCACCTCACCCAAGACCGCATGGCGCACGCAAGTGAAATCGTGCTGCACCTCGCGCGGACCAAACTGCCCTGGCAGGAGTACCCGGTGCATGTGTTGTATACCGACTACTCGCGCAGTAAAGGCCAGTCCCTACTCAACTCAGTGAACATCCTGGTTGACCTGATCTCCAGGTAGGACCCGCCCCTCAACCAGGAACCGTCGTAGTCATCACAGCCGTCACAGACATCACAGCCGCACCCTAAGGAGACCAACATGTTGTGGATCCAGATCATCCTGCTGCTGGCCATCCTTGGCGTGGCAGCGCTGCTGAACCGGTCGACCGCAGATGCTCGCCACCAGGCAATTCGCCGATTGCTGCTGTTGGGGTTCGTGCTCGGCGCAGCGGTGTCGGTGATCTTCCCGCAGTGGCTGTCCACAATCGCCAACTGGATTGGCGTCGGACGTGGGGCCGACCTGCTGCTATACGCACTGGTGATTGCGTTCCTCGGGTACATCGCGTCGAACCACCGCCGCACTTCCCAGCTCACGGCGCAGATCACGACGCTCACCCGCGAACTGACCATCACTAAGGCACAGCTCGACGACGACGCGCCCGAGCCGCAGTTCTAAGCAGGAATTGCTCTTCCGGGTGTCCCGCTGCGCATCTGCACATATCCTCCACGCGACCAACGCCCGACTTGCGCCAAGCGGAGGGCGAAGTTTCCTAAGATTCTTGCTGTGACACGCCACAGATCTGCGCGGGCAACCCGTGAGACATCGAAGAGTCCCACAGTGGACCCCGCACGTCATGTGCGCAGATTTCGCACCAACCGAACGTTTCGCGCGATCACCATGGGCTTGGTCGGCGTCGTGACCTTCGTCGGCGTTGGGCTCGTGTCAGCCACCGCCCGGTTAGAGGGCAATGTACGGGCCGAGTCAGTCGACATGCTGCTCGGAACCACCCGACCCACCAAGGTTGCCAACCCTGATGACCCGAATGCTGGCCACGCGCTCAACATTGTGTTGCTCGGCTCAGACGACCGCGGCGACGGCGAAACCGTCGACGACGGCACCGAGGGTATGCGTGCGGACACCGCCATGGTCATGCACATTTCATCAGACCGCAGTCGGGTGGAATTGGTGTCCATTCCCCGTGACTCTTACGTCAATATTCCCTCATGCACGCTGTCTAACGGTCAGACCACCGCCCCCAGCACCCAGCGGTTCAATGCGGCCTTTGCCATTGGTTGGGACGAGGGCGGCGACATTGCGTCAGCTGCCGCCTGCACCATCACCACCATCGAATCCCTCACCAATGTTTACATTGACGGTTACGCCGTCGTGGACTTTGGCGGATTCAAAAACATGGTGGACGCGCTGGGCGGCGTGCCTATTTGCATCCCCAACGATATGTCTGCGCCCAAGGCACAGTTGGAACTCAAAGCAGGCTTCCAAACACTCAACGGAAAACAAGCCCTCGGATTCGCGCGAGCACGCACCGGCGTGGGCGTTGGAGACGGTTCCGACACCAACCGCATTGGCCGGCAACAAGAACTCATGTCGGCAATAGCCACTGAGGTATTCAGTCAAAACCTGCTCACCGACTTACCAGACCTCTACTCTTTCCTTGACGCCGCAACTTCGTCGATTACCGCCGATCCGAGCTTGGCCAAGGTGAAGAACCTGTCCGGGCTTGCGTACAGCATGCGCAACGTCAGAGCAGGAAACATTGCCTTTCTCACGATCCCTTGGGTGCCGAACCCGGCAAACAAGAACGAAGTCATCTGGGCCGAAACCGCGTCCGAGATTTGGCAGAACATGGCCATGGACACCCCACTAGTGCCCGAACTCTTCGAATCTGAGCCAGACCCCAGTAACTCAGACGGTTCCTCTGACGAACCAGGCGAACCCGATGGTGACGATCCAGCAGGGTCAACGCCAGAACCAAAAAAGCCCGGCCGTGACCCGTTCACGTCCGATGACGTGACTTCAGAGTGCTGAGGGCCCGATGACCCCACGACCCGAGCACAACCGTCGGCCCAAGGCGGGCGCGCCGCCAAGTTTCACCCCGCAGAACACCCCGGGTGCCCGGCCCATGTCCGACGACGGAGCAGTGTCCGTCGGGGGCGGACGCACACCCGGCCCCACTGCTCCACGCAGCAAGGCCGACAGCGTCCCCGCACAGCCTGCCCAACCCATCCGGCGTCCGGTTCGAGTCACGTCCACGCCGCAGCCGCCCGGGACTCCCTTGCCAGCAGTGCCACGCCGGTCCAATTCGGCGCAACGACCCGCAGCGCAACCCAGTTACGTGCGCAACGCTCAACAGGCACCACCAGCTACCGCACCGCGTAATCAACAACCGCCTCCTGGCGCTGGACCTTCGTCCAGACCGAAGCCGCGGCGACGTCGAGGCCGCGCAGCGCTGGGAGTCTTAAGCCTGTTGCTCATCCTCGCGCTGGCATGGCCCTTAGGACTGCTGTTCTGGGCGAACGGAAAAGTGAACCACACGGAAGCGCTTTCCAACCTGCCCGCAACCGCGGGCACCACCTACCTGCTGGCCGGCAGTGACTCCCGCGACGACGGCGCCATTAGTTACGACGGCACCGAAGGCGCCCGCACTGACACCATTATGCTGTTGCACGCCCCCGACTCCGGCCCGACTGCCCTGATCAGTTTGCCCCGCGACACCTACGTAGAAATCCCCGGACACGGCGCCAGCAAACTTAACGCGGCCTACACCTACGGCGGTGCACCCCTACTCGTGCAAACCGTAGAACAACTCACGTCCATGAAGATCGACCACTACGTTGAGGTCGGACTCAGCGGTGTCGCCGAAGTGGTGGACGCCGTCGGCGGCGTGGAATTATGCCTCGACTACAAAGTGAACGACAAACGCTCCCAATTGAAGTGGAAGAAGCCCGGCTGCCAGACCGTCAAAGGAAAGAAGGCCCTGGCCTTCGTCCGGATGCGGTACGCAGACCCCAAGGGGGACATCGGCCGCGCTGAACGCCAACGCCAGTTGATTAGTTCACTCACCTCGGAGATCTCCCCAGCGCTGCTGGCCAACCCGAAGCAGCAGGTCAACCTCATCGGGTCCGGTTTGGACGCCCTCGTCGTTGACGAGAGCACCGGCTTCATTGACCTGGCCAAACTCGGCTTAGCCTTCCGGCGCGCAACCGGCCCGGAGGGAATCACCGGAACGCCCGATATTTTATCGACGAATTACCGCCCCGGTGGCGTGGGGTCAGCAGTGCAACTCAACCCAGACACCACCCCAAAGTTCTTCGATGATATTGCCAACGGCCGGCTCAAGCCCGGCAAAGTGGGCGAAGCGAAGTAGGGCTTTCTGCCAGTTAGCTGGTGCGTTCGCGCAGCGCCGCGCCCTTGGCGTGGGCTTGGTCCCGCAACGATTCTTGGAAGTCACGCATCTGAGCGCGTAACGCCATTGCGGCGTCGTCAACGCCGGCAGAAAGAATACGCACAGCCAAAAGTCCGGCGTTGCGCGCTCCACCAATGGACACCGTTGCAACCGGAACCCCGGCCGGCATTTGCACAATGGACAGCAGTGAATCCATGCCATCCAAGTACTTCAGCGGCACCGGCACGCCAATCACGGGGAGTTCAGTCATGGCGGCAAGCATGCCGGGCAAGTGAGCGGCGCCGCCAGCGCCCGCAATGAGCACTCGCAGCCCGCGGTCAGCGGCATTGCGGCCGTACTCAATCATTTCAGTGGGCATGCGGTGCGCAGAAACCACATCAACCTCGACGGCGATACCAAACTCATCGAGCACGTCGGCGGCGGCTTGCATCACGGGCCAATCTGAATCGGAACCCATCACCAAACCCACAACAGGCTGCGGTTTACTCATGCTGACACCGTTCCCTCTCCGCGCAGCGTCGCCACTGCATTCTGAGCCCGACGGCGCACATCCGCCAGGTCGGAGCCACTGACATTCACGTGACCCAGTTTGCGGCCCGGGCGCACGCCTTTGCCATACAGATTGACCCGCGCCCGCGGGTCTGACAAGGCTTCGGGCAAAACTGAAGTGGGATCGGCCAATTGGGAACCCAGCAGGTTAGTCATCACAGTCCACGCCGCCTTGGGTGTGACATCACCCAGAGGCAGATCGAGCACGGCCCGCAGGTGTTGCTCAAACTGGCTGGTGATCGCGCCATCAATGGTCCAGTGCCCTGAGTTGTGCGGTCGCATTGCCAGTTCGTTGACCAGCACCTGCCCGTCGACGTCAAACATCTCCACGGCAAGCACCCCGGTAACGTCCAGCCCCTGCGCAATACGGGTGGCAATATCCTGCGCCTGCGTGGCGACGTCGGGATCAAGGTCAGGGGCGGGAGCAATAACCTCTGAGCACACGCCGTCCACCTGAATGGACTCCACCACCTGATAGGTCGCGGTCTGCCCCGAGGGACGACGCGCCACAACCACGGCTAGTTCGCGCGCAAACGGCACCTTTTCTTCGACCAGCAGGGCCGGGCCGCCGTCGGCGACGGCGCTGAACCAGTCGGATGCTTCTGCAGCCGCCGAAACCAGGCGCACACCCTTACCGTCATAACCACCGCGAGAGGTCTTCACCACCACCTGAACTGCGTGTCCAGCGCGTGCGGACTCCTCAGCAATAAACGCGTCGAGCGCCGCGGCGCCGTCCTGCGGGCTGGAGGCAGGCAACGCTGCCCAGCGCGGGCAGGGCACACCAAGTTCGGTAAGCCGCTCACGCATGACAATTTTGTCCTGCGCCTGCACCAGTGCATGCGGCCCGGGGTGCACTGCAGTGCCCTGGTTGACGAACTCCATCAACAGGTCATTGGGCACATGCTCGTGTTCAAAGGTCAGCACGCTCGCGGGCACAGACCCGAGCACTGCTGTCGAACCGCTGGGGCTCGTACCCGCAATCAGCTCACGCAGAGCTTGCGGGTCACTCGCCGCGCCAACCGGGGCATCTGACAACACTTGCGCAGCGGAGGAATCGACGTCCTCCACCAGCACGCGCAGATGCACGCCTAACTCCGCGGCCGCAGGGACCATCATCCGGGCCAACTGGCCGCCGCCAACAACAGCAATCACAGGTGCAGTCACGAGGCCCAACAGTAATGCAGGACGACGGCTTAGGTATACGCATCTCAGGCGAGGCGTTGCCTTTACGAGTAACCTGACCAACATGACGATGAGGACCGAGCCGACTTCTGCCTCGGGTCCTGCGCCGGTGCGTCCAGTCTCTGCACCCCGGTGGACGCGGGCTTGGATGGTGCATCGTTTCTTAGAGTTGCTGCGTTTCGGATCTGTCGGTGGCATCGCCTTCATCGTCGACGTTGGGCTGTATAACTTTCTCGTTTATAGTCAGAATGCACTTCTGGCTGACAAAACCCTGACAGGCAAAGTTGTGGCCGTTGCGGTGGCGACGCTGGTGTCTTGGGTGGGGAACAGGTACTGGACGTTCTCCGAACGCCGCACCGAAAACCATCTCAGGGAACTCATCGGCTTTGGGGTGGTGAATGTCGCTGGCATGCTTCCTGCTTTGGCGTGCTTGTGGGTTTCGCACTACTTGCTCGGATTCACCTCACAGTTGGCCGACAACATCGCTGCCAACGTGATTGGCCTGCTGCTCGGCATGGTGGTTCGGTACTTCGCATACCGGCACCTCGTCTTCACGAAACGGAGCTAATCGCTATGCGTATTTACACCGTAGGGCATTCCACCCACCCCATTGACGAGTTCATTGACCTGCTGCGCGCGCACGGCGTCAAACGCGTGATCGATGTGCGGACCGTGCCTAAGTCACGGCACAACCCGCAGTTCTGGTCTGATGCCCTGGCTGCGAGTTTGCGGGCAGAGAACCTCACTTACCGCCATGTCAAAGACCTTGGTGGGCTGCGACACACCAATAAAGACTCGATCAACGGCGCCTGGCGTAACGCATCATTTCGCGGGTACGCCGACTACATGCAGACTCCTGAGTTTGCCGCAGCCATTGACGATCTGATGGAGCACGGCAAGCACAGCAATGCGGTGATCATGTGCGCCGAGGCAGTGCCGTGGCGCTGCCACCGATCCATGATCGGTGACGCCCTCGTCGTCCGCGGCGTTGAAGTGCTGGACATCATGAGCCCAACGTCAGCAAAGCCGCACACACTCACGTCGTTCGCGCACGTGGACGGAACCGACATTACTTACCCGCCCGACAACCACGACGTCGACGCCGACGCCGTCGCTTCGCAAAAGGATTGAACCCAGCGTCTGCTCGCTGTGCCTGAACTCTGGCTCTGAAGACTGGACCTGAAGTCCCTTTGTCCAGACCGTGCACACCGCCGCGCAGACGGACTTCGTTTCGCGCGGTTACGACATTGGGACTACTCCGTCGGAGGCCGCCGACGCCGTCCCCACCCACTGGACACCACACTGCCCACGGGCAGCACTATGTTGGGGTCCATCGCTCTTGGCACTCCGGCGAGAAACAGCGCGAAAACCGGGGGGCGGCGTTTGGCAAGTTCGAGCCGACCGCCATCAGCGGCGGCTAAGTCTCGCGCCAGCGCCAGGCCAAGCCCAGTGCCGTCACCGGAAGTCACTTCGCGTTCGAAAATGTGCGGGGCGAGTGCATCTGGCACACCCGGGCCTTCATCACTCACCTCGATGACCACCGCGCCACTCTTACCACTGGCCCGGGACCGCACGGTGGTGGTGCCATCGCCGTGTTTCAAGGAGTTCTCGATCAAAGTGGCCAGCACCTGCGCGAGCGCGCCGGGGGTTGCGAGGACCAACATCGAATCATCCACCTCGATGACGAGGTCGCGCCCCGCGTTGGCGAAGCTCGGCGCCCATTCCTCTTCCTGCTGGCTGACCACCTCCCGGAGTTGCACTGCCTCATTGGTGCCACCTAACGCGCGGCGGGACCGGGACAGCAGATCATCAACAACGGTGACGAGGCGCTCAATTTGTTCCAGTGAGATGCGGGCTTCTTCTTGCACTTCAACGTTGTCCGCGGCTGCAAGTGCCATTTCTTCAATGCGCATGGTCAGAGCAGTGAGGGGCGTGCGCAATTGGTGTGACGCGTCGGAAGCAAATTGCCGTTCCACTGCAAGACGGGATGCCATGCGGTCAGAACTGCGCGCCAGTTCAGCCGCCACCATGTCAATTTCTTCCACGCCGGAAACTTGTACGCGCGGGCGCACCTGGCCAGAGCCCAACTGCTCAGCTGAAGCTGCGAGGTACAGCAGCGGTGCGGCTAAGCGGTTTGCCTGCCAGATCGCGACCAAAATTCCAGCGCCCACGGCGATAACTGAGGCGACCACAACGAGCACAATGATCTGGATGCTGCGCAGGTAAAGGTCCCAGTACGACACCTGAATCGACACCGTGGCGTTACTGGGCGTGAGCGCAAAAACTTCCTCTACCCGACCAGAAATTTCCGAGCCCACCGAGACCCGGTCCCCCGTGGGGGTCACCACCTGGATATAGGCATCCAAACGGCCTTTGTCACCGACGTACGCCTCCAGAAGATCCGGGGTGACGTCGTCACCGCGAGTCAGCCTGCTCTCAATGGAGCGGGAGATATTCTGCGCGCGAATCTGCAATTCCCGCAGTTCACTGTCTTTGACCAATTGGGCACCGAGGAACGCCAATGGAAAACCCAGTAGCAATACGGCGACCGCAACTGCAGAGACCGTTGCCAGAATGACCCGACGACGCATTGTTCCTACCTCAGCTCAGGTTCGACAGCGGAGCACGATGCTGCTCAGACAGAGGGCTGTTCAGACACAGGACCGCTCATACACAGCGCCGCTCAGATTCGAAGAGCTTTTAGTTGTCGTCCGTTTCGAAGCGGAACCCCAGGCCACGCACGGTGGACACGTAACGCGGTGAGTTCGCGTCATCGCCAAGTTTGCGACGCAACCAGGAGACATGCATGTCGAGGGTCTTGGTGGAACCCACGAGTTCTGAGCCCCACACTTCACGCATCAAGTTGTCCCGCACCACAACGCTGCCGGCACTGGCAACCAGCACGCGCAGTAGTTCGAATTCTTTGGTGGTCAGGTGCAGTTCGCGCTCGCCCTGGAAGGCGCGGTGCGCGGAGACATCAACGCGCACGTCCTGAGCACGTAGTTCTTCTTCTGGGTCTACTTCACCGTGCGTGCGGCGTAGCAGTGCACGCACACGGGCCAGTAGTTCAGCAAGGCGGAAGGGTTTGGTGACGTAGTCATCAGCGCCGGCGTCGAGGCCGACAACGAGGTCGACCTCGTCAGCGCGGGCGGTCAGCACCAATACCGGAGTGGTCAGGCCCTGACTGCGGATTGCACGTGCCACATCGAGGCCGTCCATGTCCGGCAGTCCGAGGTCAAGCACCACAAGGTCGGCACTTGCCGCATTGTCGATGGCGCCTTGACCCGTTCCTTGCACAACGACGTTATAGCCCTCACGGGAGAGAGCTCGGGCCAAAGGTTCGGCAATGGCCGGGTCGTCTTCAGCTAGTAGCACATTGGTCATTGCACCATGCTAGGTCATGGACAGGCATGAATTGGCATGGCGCGCGCCCGTCGTGCCATATGTCATATTTATTGGTCCCTATCAGCGACGTTATGCCGCCAGTAGCCACACCTGAGAGGCACGCCCCAGGTCGCAGTCGCCCCTGCACGCAGTCAGCCCGGGGGATGACGATCTGCGCTATCCCAGCGTCTACGCTGACATCGTGACAGAACTGACCAGAACATGGCATGCGACGCGCGCCTGGCTGCGAGCGCACCCATTCTGGGTTGACCTGACATTCACATTGTTCGCGTTGTTAATCATTCCGGTATTCGGAGTCACTTCGAGCAG
>RCNJ01001118.1_pt1 | contig 10421 bp, 9 predicted proteins | sample 2041171 | NCBI WGS metagenome assembly RCNJ01 (sample SAMN09708213, study PRJNA481090) | feces metagenome | biome: feces | host: Pygoscelis adeliae | place: Antarctica: Rookery Lake | collected 2010-03-01 | reverse complement strand
GAGAAGCCGGGCACCTCAGCCAGTTCCAGTTCCCCGATCGTCTCACCGAGTTCGTCTGCTCCGCTGGACCAGCCGGAGCCGAGCACGAGCGCGATGTCAATGGTGGGCACGGACAGTGCGGCGGCCGCGTACTCGGCGGCGGTGCGGGCCAATTCCTTGGGATCTTCACTCATCCCTGCACACTATCTGCCGTCCCGGCCCGCACGGACGGGCCCCGGTGTCACGCGACCTCGCCCAGGCGCCTGGACCCCCTCCTCACGGACTATGAAAGGATGAGGTCCGTGACCAAAGTAGTGATCATCGGTGGCGGACCAGGTGGATATGAGGCGGCGCTGGTAGCCAGCCAACTGGGCGGAGACGTGACGCTCGTCGAGCGCGACGGGTTGGGCGGTGCCGCCGTGCTGACCGATTGCGTGCCGTCCAAGACCCTGATCGCGACCGCCGAAGTCATGAGCACCATGCAGCGTGCTGCAGAACTCGGACTGCACTTCGCGGGCGACGACGTGGAGGGCGCTATCCGCGTCGACATGGTCGAGCTCAACAAGCGGGTGCTTGACCTTGCCCACGCGCAGTCCAGCGACATCGAGGCACGCCTGCGGCACGAAGGCGTCAACGTCGTGAGCGGCGGCGCAGTCCTTGAAGGTGCCCACAAGGTGTCCGTCACGAGTGAGGACGGTATGGAGGAGTTCGACGCCGACATCATCCTCCTGGCCACCGGCACGACGCCGAGGGAACTTCCGGACGCGCGCTGCGACGGGGAACGCATCCTCAGCTGGAAGCAGCTCTACACCCTGGATGCCATCCCCAAGCGGCTCATCGTCGTCGGCTCCGGCGTCACGGGGGCCGAGTTCGCCTCCGCCTACGACGCGCTGGGTGGCGACGTCGTACTCGTCAGTTCGCGCAAGCAAGTGCTGCCGGGTGAGGACCAGGACGCAGCCAACGTCCTGCAACGCGCCTTCACAAACCGCGGCATGGAGATCATGAGTGAGGCACGGGCGGAATCCGCCCGGTTCGAGGGTGACGAGGTGGTCGTGGGACTGACCGACGGCCGCGAGGTCCGCGGCTCCCACTGTCTGCTCGCCGTGGGGTCCATCCCCAACACAGCCGGGCTCGGTCTGGAGGATGCAGGGGTGACCCTCACCCCGAGCGGACACATCCTGGTCGATCGCGTCTCCCGGACGAGCGTCCGAAACATCTACGCGGCCGGTGACGTCACGGGCGTGTTCCCTCTGGCCTCGGTGGCTGCCATGCAGGGGCGCATCGCCATGTGGCACGCCCTCGGCGACGCCGTCGGCCCGCTCGACCTGCGCAAGGTCTCCTCCAACGTCTTCACCTCACCCGAAATCGCCACCGTCGGCACCAGCCAGCAGCAGGTGGACTCCGGCGAGGTACGCGTGGCGTCGGTCCTGTTGCCTCTGGCAAGCAATGCACGCGCCAAGATGCAGGGCTTCACCGACGGTTTCGTCAAGCTGTTCTGCCTTCCGACCACTGGAATCATCGTGGGGGGTGTGGTCGTGGCTCCCAACGCCTCGGAATTGATCCACTCCGTGGCCGTCTGCGTCGGACAGCGCGTGACTGTTGATGAGTTCAGCAACAATTTCACGGTCTATCCGTCCATGACGGGTTCGCTCGCCGAGGCGGCGCGACGGCTTCACACAACGGGTGACGGCTTCCTCACATCCTGAGCACGTGCGGGGGCCGGGATCCAACTGGGCGGCGTGGCGTCAGTCGTCCAGCATGCCCATCAGCACGCTGAACCCACCGATCATCATGGCGCCATGTGTCATGCGTCGCATGCTGGGATCGTTCATCCAGGAGCCGTAGTATCCCCGCGCCCACGCTGCGTGATTGCGGTCCTCCCAGTACGGCACAGGCCCCCGGCCATCGTTGACCATGCGGATCTGCGGGTCGGCGCCCAGCCCGATGCGGGCCACGTCCACCGCGCATGCAGGGACCGGGCGTTCCGCGCCTCCCGGGGGTGCCCATGCCACATCAGACACGGACGGTCCATGCGCGGGATCGAAGAAGCACGGCGGACGCCTCACGGGCAGCGGCTTTCCCAGGGCACGAGCCCTCACCCGGGCCATGGAATACCGGCCATCCTCCAGGAGGCGTGTGATGTGGGTGGCCTCTGAATCCGAGCGTGCCCCACGCAGGGACAGCTTGGCGTTCTCGTAGGCGTCCAGTGCCCTGGTGTAATCGCTGCGTGCATCATCGGTGAGTTCGTACCCAACGACGTCAAAGTCCAGTTCCCTGAGCTCGATGCCGAAGTGCGTGATGTCTAAGTCAATGGCATTGCGGGACGCATCGCTCAGGGGCACGTCGGTGGGGAGGCCGTAGGGCGTTCGCATGTAGCCATACGGAATGGGGGCCGCTCCGTACTGCGCGGAACCCGGCTGCGGCGAATTCCCGGGGAATGGGCCGCGCGGGGGAGGAAAGTTCAGGGGTTGACCCGGCCCGTGCACCTGTCGTGTCGGTCCCTCGGCCATCCCAGAGAAAAGCTTCGTGACGATGATGAGCATGATCATCAGACCCAGCATCACCATGGCGCCCCACCTCCTTCAACGGATCCCACTGGACCCTCATCCAAGGATAACCCTCGCTGCCAAGGGCTGGATGCGTCCTTCAGTGAGGTGGACGGCGCTCAGGCGTCAACGATCTCGCAGAGCACCTGTCCGGCGGAGACACCCGCTCCGGCCTCCATCGCGAGTGCCGTGATGACACCACTGCGGTGCGCCGTCAGGGGCTGTTCCATCTTCATGGCTTCGATCACGGCCACTGCCTGACCCGACTCCACGGCGTCGCCATCGGCCACGTTGACCTTCACGATGGTGCCCTGCATGGGAGCTGTCAGCGCATTGCCAGAAGGGGCTGACACGGTCGCGCCACCACGGGCGCGTTTGCTCGGCTTCGTGCTCTTGGCGGAGCTGGAGGGCCGGGCACCGAACCCGGCGGGGAGCTTGACCTCCATGCGACGCCCGTTGACCTCGACGGCGATGACCTCGGGTTCTCCGTCGTCGTCCGGCTCACCGATGGTGCCGGAGTAGGGGGCGATCTCGCCGGTGAACTCGGTCTCGATCCAGCGCGTGTGCACGAGGAAGTCGCCGTCGGCCGCCACGAAGGCGGGGTCCCGCAGTACGGCCTCGTGGAAGGGCACCACTGTGGGCATGCCGTCCACCTGCATTTCGGCAAGGGCGCGACGGGAGCGGGCGATCGCCTGCTGCCTGTCGGCTCCGGTCACGATCACCTTGGCGACGAGCGAATCGAATGCACCGGGCACGGTCATGCCCGTGTGGTATCCCTCGTCGACGCGCACGCCGGGGCCCGCGGGGGCGTGCCACTTGACGAGCGTGCCGGGCGCGGGCATGAAGTTGCGGCCAGCGTCCTCTGCGTTGATGCGGAACTCGATGGAGTGGCCGCGGGTCACGGGGTCCTCGTAGCCCAGTTCCTCGCCACTGGCGATGCGGAACATCTCCCGCACCAGGTCCAGTCCCGTGACCTCCTCGGACACCGGGTGCTCCACCTGGAGCCGGGTGTTGACCTCCAGGAAGGAGATGGCACCGTTGAGCCCCACCAGGAACTCGCACGTGCCGGCGCCCACGTATCCGGCTTCTTTCAGGATCGCCTTGCTGGAGCTGTAGAGCTCCGCGATCTGGTCCTCGCTGAGGAACGGGGCGGGTGCCTCCTCCACCAGCTTCTGGTGACGACGCTGCAGCGAGCAGTCACGGGTGGAGACCACCACCACGTTGCCGTGCTCATCAGCGAGGCACTGGGTCTCCACATGGCGGGGTTTTTCCAGGTACAACTCCACGAAGCACTCGCCGCGCCCGAAGGCAGTCACGGCCTCGCGGGTGGCGGACTCAAACAGCTCAGGGATCTCCTCGATGGTGCGGGCCACCTTGAGGCCACGGCCACCACCACCGAAGGCCGCCTTGATGGCCACGGGCAGACCGTATTCCTTCGCGAACGCGACCACTTCGTCGGGGCCGTCGACTGGGTCGGCCGTGCCGGGCACCTGTGGGGCGCCGACGCGCTGAGCGATGTGACGGGCACGCACCTTGTCACCAAGCTCATCAATGGCTGCGGGCGGGGGTCCGATCCAGATGAAGCCTGCGTCCATCACAGACTGGGCGAACTGGGAGTTCTCGGCCAGGAAGCCGTATCCGGGGTGCACGGCGTCGGCACCGGTCCGCTCGGCAACCGCAAGCAACTTCGCGACGTTCAGATAGGTGTCCGCGGGCGTCGCGCCGTTCAGGGCGAAGGCCTCGTCAGCGAGCTTCACAAACAGTGAATTGGAATCCGAATCGGCGTAGACCGCCACGGATTCGATGCCAGCGTCACGCGCAGCTCGAATGATGCGAACGGCGATTTCGCCGCGATTGGCTATCAGGACCTTGGAGATGGTGCGAGTGCCCACGAAAATCTTCCTCCTGGCGTTGAGGGGTTGCGTCAATCACTCTAGTGCTCAAGCCCTCCCGGGGGCGGGTGTAGTCAATCCCGGTAGATTGACGAGCATGGGAACCCCCGATTTCATCAATGAACTACGACGCCACGTGGGCCATGCGCCGCTGTGGCTCATCGGGACGGCCGCCGTCGTGCTCCGGGAGACCGACGGTGCGCCCGAGGTGCTGCTGGTGCGCCGCTCCAACACTGGCGAATGGTCGCTCATCTCCGGGATCGTGGATCCAGGGGAACACCCCGCCGACACCGTCGTGCGAGAGGCGATGGAGGAGGCGCAGGTCGCAATCGAGGTGGAGCGGATGCTGTGGCTGGTGGTCGATGAACCCATCACCTACCCCAACGGGGACGAGTGCCAGTACTTGGATCACGGCTTCCTCGCTCGCTGGGTCTCCGGTGAGGCGCGGGTGGGCGACGAGGAGTCCACGGACGTGGGCTGGTTCCCCGTCGACGCGCTGCCGACGCCGCAGCGGGCGGGACTGGCGCGGATGGTCGCGATCGGCGCTGACGCTCCGCGCGACCTGTTGTTCAGCCTCAACTGAGGTGGCTCTCGGGAAGAGGGGGCCCTCACCATCCGGGTAGAGTTTCGCGCTGTGATCCGTCGACTGCTTGCCGTTGCCTGTTGCGTGGCCGTTGTCGGCTGCAGCGCGCCCCCTCCTACGCCCCCACGGCCCGTGCCCTCCACGTCGTCGGTCCCCACCGTCCCGGGCGACGGCGTCCTCCTGAGCAGCCTGGGATACAGCAACGCCCCCGACGACTTCTCCGTGCCCGTCGGCTCGACCATCACTGAGCGAGTGGATCAGGAGAACACCGTGGTGGCCGTCCTCACGGCGCCGAGCGGGTTGGACATCGCGGCGTACCTCCGGGAAACCCTGCCGGGCCGGGGCTGGGAGATCACCGCCGACGGCAACAACTCGTTGCTGTTTGAACGGGGCGAGGAATACGGCGCCTTCACCGTCACCGGCGCGTATGCAGCACTGTCCATCCGTTGGGATGCGCGTTCCTGACCCGTCGAAGGTTCAGGTTGTCAGCCACGTCACGGCGGCGATGCCGGAGAACACCAGCAGGATGGGGCCAGCGAGGGCGCCCGCCACGAAGCTCGGCTGGTAGTCGGAGCGGGCCAACGCCATCGTGGCAGCCACTGCGGCGACAAGCAGGCAGGCCAATATGTTGAGCGCAGGCATCTCCAGTACGGGGGCCAGAGCGAAGAAGTGCAGGCCCACCACCAGCAGGACCCAGACCGGGACGAAGCGCTTCCACCTCGACAGGGCGAGGCCGATGCCGCCGGCTACGACGATGACCACCTCCACGCCGATGATGATCAGGTAGGTACGGAAGCCGGATCCGTCGGGATCGAGGGCGGTGGGGGCATCCCAGTTCATGGCGCTGAGGATGCCGAAACCGATGGCCAGCAGCCCACCGATGCCCGCACCGATGCCGAGCGGGAGCCTCGCGCCCGCAGGTGGTGCCTCCTGGGCCCAGCCGAACCACACGAAGGCGAACAAACCGAAGATCGCCGCCGTCATCAGGAGGTCTCGGGTGAGCGATGCATCCATGGCTACTTTCCGTTCCTGAGTCTTCCGTACCAGTGGGGGACCTCCCACTCGTCGTCGAACCACCGTGCCACAACCACGTCGGTGGAGGAGTGAAGCAGGATCGATAGCACCACAGTGCCGGCGATGAGATCGAAGACTTTTGTGCCGTTGTCGAGACCTGACGTCAACACGTACAGGGCGTAGACCACCGACGCGAACCCCTTGGGCCCGAACCAGGCGGCGGCCACCTGCTCCTTTGCGCTCAGGCCGGAGCCGAGGAAGGACAGGGCAAGGGCGATGGAGCGTGGCAGGAGCAGCGCCAGGACGGCGAATGCCACGCCGAGCCAGCCGTTGTCGGCGATGACCGTGATGGTGATGAGGGCACCGAAAACCAGGAGCGCCGCCAGTTTGAGCAACTCCGAGATGAGCTCGCCGAACTGCTCGAAGCTCTCACGTTGGTTGGGGCCAGCGCTGGCCACGGTGATGCCGGCGGCGAAGGCGGCCAGGAACAGGTTGCCGTGCGTGGCCTGTCCGAGCGCCAGCACGAGCAAACCGATGGCCAACGCGGTCAGGGGTTCGTAGTGGTGGGAGGCCTGGAAGAACGGGAGACGCTCGAGTGCCAGGGCCACCAACGGCACCACGACCCCGATTGCAATGCCCAGGCCAAGCTCGACGAGGACCTCGGTGACCTGCACCTCGCCGCTCCGCTTGGCAACGGTGAGAAGGATGATGACGAATGGCAGGGCCAGCCCGTCATTGACACCGGATTCCACATTGAGCAGGTGCCTGAGGCGCTCGGGCACCTTCTTGTTGCCCACCAGTGCGGAGGCGAACACGGGGTCCGTGGGGGAGAGGATGGCGCCCACGAGAAGTGAGGTGGGCCAGTCGAGTCCGATGATGAAATGGGCGAGCAGTGACGTCAGGATGAGGGTCAGTGGTAACCCCAGCAGCAGGGCCCCGCAGGTCCCTCCAGCCTGCCTTCATCCCGTCGGTGAAGAGCACCGCGAAGAGCGCCAGCTCGGCGAGGATGCCGACGGTGGGGTCCTCGGGGGTGACGTCAATGACGCCGAGTGCACCGGAGCCCAGCACAATGCCACCCACCAGGAACAGCACGGAGGTGGAGAGGATGGTGCGGTCAGCCCGGTTGGACACCAGGGCGGCCACCAACAGCAGACCGGCAAAGCAGAGGAGCAGCACGCGATTGTCCTTCCGGTGGCGTGCTCCAACCTAGTGCGCGTTTCGGTGCAGAGAGACGGTTTGGACGCCTTTGGAAAGGAGTTTCTAGGAACCCATTGGCAGGAAGAAGGGTTCCAGGTGGGTGTACTTCCAGATGTCTTCCCCCACTCTCTCCCTGACATCAGCCACGACGTCGTCGGTTGCCACGAGCACGTGGACGACGAGGTGAGCGCCCTCAGAGCCGGAATCGACCACCCCAGCTGTGGGGCCCAAGGGCACAGACATGCCCCACGCCGTCAGATCTTCAGCTGCTGATCCCAGGAGGGCGGCATCCTTTGACATAGGCGGGCTGCCCTCGTCGACGGGCATGGAGTCCTTCTGTATGCGCTCCACCCGGAAGCCTTCCCCCTCCATGGTCCCGACGACGACGGCGTCGGCAACGGAAGCGTGTTCCTCCGTGGCAGAGCCCTGGTCCCAGGCAATGTCGGAGGGTTCAAGTCCAAGGAGCTTGATCGGGGTGCAGGAACTCTGGTCGATGATGGTCCTGGGATAGCAGAGACTGATCTGGCCGTTGCGGTAGTAATCGATTGTTCCCTGAGCAATGTGGGTCCCCTCCACCTTCGGCATCGCGAGCCCGGCATTGGAGCGCGCAGGAGAATAGAAGAAGGGGATGACGTCTGTGTAGATCCACACCTCAGGTCCCACGGCGGATTCGATGTCGACCAGGAGGTCCGGGGTCTCGCGCTCGACGTACACCTCGAGTCGGTTTCCACGCGGTGACACGGAAGAGAAAGTGCTCCACACGGAACCGGCCGCCGTGGTGGCTGAATCAACATCCAGGGTGAGTGGCTGCAACGCCAGCTCCGCGTCCTGCAGAGCCTGTTCGGTCGGACCATAAACAGTCCCGACGCAGAGCTCGCCACCGTAGACATCTGCGAGCGCCGCGCGGGCACCTTCGACATCCTCGGTGAATGCGGCGTTGTATGTGACCTGATTCGAGCTGACCCACAGTGCCTGGTAGCCGGGCAGGTTCTCTGCCGCGACGATCAGCGCCTCGACGGAGTCTGGACCGCTGCCGCGGGTGGGCGCCTCGCACAGCGTGGGGAGTTCCTCGTCTGTGATGGTCTGTGGAGGCAGGGGTATGGCGGGAGCGTCCTGCGGGAAGGCCTGCGCGTTGACGAAGGTGTTGCCGTCGAAGTTGCCGAGGATGACGGTGTCCTCGCTGAACGTGATCCCGTCGACCGTCTTGGCCCACGGCACGTCGGCCCACGTGATGCCCGTGACAGGCGTGGTGAAGGGGCACTGTGGTGGGCTCGATTCCGTCGTGTACCCGTTGCACATGGTGATACCGGTGCCCGTGTCCAGGAGTGTGCCGAGTGCCGCCACCTCCACGACGTCCGGGACGGCGATCACGGTGGGTTCGGGGGTGGAGGAGGAGAGAACGGGATAGAAGAACGATGAGACCGTGGTGAACGGCCACACGTCTGGTCCGACGAGCTGTTCAAACTCGGACAGGAGCGTGGGAGTCGCCAGCAGTGCCGTGATGTGGAGACGGTGGGTCTGATTCGTGACCTCCGGTCCGAAAGAGGAGAGTCGTCCTCCATCCTCGGTGAACTTCCACAGCGCCTCGGTTGCGGCCTCCATGGCTGCATGGGTGGGGCCGGACAGAGCCCCCACGCAGAACGGAGCACTCCACGAAACCTCGATGATCTCGCGGGCTCGGGTGACGTCACCGGTGACGGCAATGTTGGTGAAGTCGTCATCCGCGCTGGGCCACTCGATTTGGAATCCGGGGAGATCCTCGAGGATGGAGTACAACTCGTCCCTGGAGGACCCGGTGCCATAGCCCTGGACGGGGTCGCTGCAGAGTGGCTCAAACTGTGGCGGATCCGGTTCGATTGGTCGAGGTGGCACCTCGGACGTGTGTGGGACGTACACGTCCGTGGCAGCGAATGTTGTCTGATCGAAGGTGCCGACGAGGACGACTTCGGCCCACGAGGTGCCGTCGAAGCTGGAGACCCAGTCGAGGTCATCCCATGTGATCCCGGAGACCGGGATGCTGTCATCACACCGTGGTGGGCGAGACACTTCGACCCCGCCGGTGCACAGGGTGATCCCGTCACCCGCGTCGATGAGCGTGCCGCGGGCGGCAACGAGTTGATCGTCAGGGATGGGGCTGACAGAGGCAGAGGGGGACGCGGGGGCGGCGTAGGGCTCTGGACGCAGTTGCTGCACCACGCCACCGATCGCGACCGCGACGACGGCGGCCACAGCAATTCCTGCCACCCAGCGTCCGATGCCCCGGCGACGCTGTGATGTGTCCGCGAGGACGCCGTCGAGGATGCTCTGGCGTTTGTCTTTCCAGTGGGGATCGACGCTTGACGGGTCGGTGGGCGTGAGCTTGGAGAGGTCATCAGACATGGGAACTCCCGAGGTGAACATGGGCGGGGGCCGTATCGCCGAGGGCGGCGGCCATTTTCTGGCGGGCGCGGTGGACGCGAACCCGTAGGGCGCCATGGCTGCACCCGAGCGCGCGGGCGGCCTCGGCGCCGGTGAGGCCGTCCCACGAGACGAGCAGGATTGCTTCTCTCTCATCATCTGTCAGGGATTCGAGCGCGGTGAGGAGGTCGGCGCGACGCTCGGCGGTGACGTCAGCCGGATCCGCGGCCAGACGGGTGATCTGTTGCAGTCGCTCCGCCAACGCGAGTGCACGCGTCTGGGTGCGATAACGGTTGCGGATGGTGTTGCGGGCGGTCACGATGAGCCAGCCTCGGCAGTCATGAGGGACGTCGTCGAGCTTGCGCCAGGCAATCAGAAACGTATCGCTGACCGCATCCTCGGCGTTCGTGGGGACGAGGTGGCGCAAGCAGTAGGACATGACGGCGTCCACGTGGTCCTCGTACAGGGCCACGAATCTGCTTCGTCGCTCATCTTCCATGACCCTTAGTGTCGCTGCTGCGTTGATTGTTACTGCACCTCCTGATCTTCGTGTGGCCTGGGTGCCGACAGACGGGCACCCAGGCCACACCAAAGTTGGCCATTCTCGGCCGACCGTGCCGTGACACCCGCCACAGCTACCGTGGAGGGCTCAGTGATATGAAAGGAATTGATCATGGCAAAGCTTGATGGCAAGAAGGTGGCCTTCCTCCTGACCAACGGATATGAGGACAGTGAACTGACCTCCCCGTGGGATGCGATCATCGAGGCAGGGGCACATGCAACGCTCGTGTCGCCCGGCGATGATGACCTGAC
>RCNJ01000691.1_pt1 | contig 10424 bp, 8 predicted proteins | sample 2041171 | NCBI WGS metagenome assembly RCNJ01 (sample SAMN09708213, study PRJNA481090) | feces metagenome | biome: feces | host: Pygoscelis adeliae | place: Antarctica: Rookery Lake | collected 2010-03-01 | reverse complement strand
GTTCATGCCTGGTGAATTTGAATCAGGGCCACGTCGTTTATAAAACCAAGGTAAACTAACATCTGTATAAACAATATCTTGTTCAAGTCGATCTTGTAAATCTCTCGAGAAATTGAACATTGTTTTAAAGTCTGCTCTAAGACCTATATCTTCATAAATGTTTAGTTGTTCTAAAAAACGACTCATATTTGTACCTTTACTATCTTTGTCTATATTTGATGTTAAATTAAATGTCGCAATTGATGTTTGAGTTGTTGGGTTTAATGTACTATTTATTGTCATTGGATATTTTACCTGACTAATTCCTACAGAATCTATATCAAATAAAAAATCTTTACGTTCATTTTGGATATCTGCCATTTTTTCTTTTATACGAGGCTTTGTTGAAGGGCCAGGATCCACAGAACCAAAAAGTTTATGGCGTTCTTCTTGTTCAGGTAAATTTATATCTATTTTTTTACTCATAATTTTCTCCTTTAAAATCATTTATATATACCTTTAACTTAGTTAAAGTATATACGATAACCTAAATGTATATCAATCAATTAGATTGAATGAATCTATAGCCAAGTTATCTTTGGTTCCGTTTTATCAATAATTCTTTTAATATTATCTTTATGTCTTATACAAACAAAAAGAGTAAGTGCTAGAATAACAAAAAATAAAAATCGGTCACTAATGAAAAATGCAATACCAGATGCAATGATTCCTGTTAACATTGATGCGAGTGACACATATTTAGATAGATATAATATAATAATAAATAGTAATAAAATAATTCCAAACATAAGTGGACTAATACCTAAAATAACCCCGGCAGAAGTTGCTGCTGCTTTACCTCCTTTAAAACCAGCAAATATTGGATATGTATGGCCTAACACTGCAAATAAACCAACTAGTAATCTTGAAACATCAATATCGATGTATAATGCAGCAAGCAATGGAACTAATGTTGCTATCGTTCCTTTTAAGATATCGGCTAGTGTAACGACAATGCCTGCTTTAGTACCTAGCACTCTAAAAGCGTTAGTTGCTCCCATATTTCCACTACCATGTTCCCTGATGTCAATTTTTTTAGTGATTTTTCCAACTATTAACGCTGAAGGTATAGAACCTAATAGATAAGCTAAGATGATAAATAGAATAATATACATATTGTTCCCACTTTCATATTTTAATTGCTAAACTAATTTTATCATAAATTCGTTTATTTATACATTAGACTGTCAAAAATGAGCGAGAAAATTATATAGATACCGTTTTTATAGTAAATATGATACGATAAGTATAGGTAGGGGACGTACAACTTAATTAGGAGGTTTTTATATGTCTTGGAAAAACCCTTCAAATGAGCAAATTAAAGCTCTACTCGAAGAATCAAAAACTATTGCTGTCGTTGGTTTATCTAATAACCCAGAAAGAACATCTTATCAAATAGCTGAAGCTATGCAAAAGAGTGGTTATAAAATTATTCCAATTAATCCAAATGTAGATGAAGTATTAAATGAAAAATCTTTTAAGTCATTAAAAGATGTTAAAGAAGAAATTGATATCATAAATGTTTTCAGAAGATCTGAACACTTACCTGCCATTGCAGAAGAAGCTAAAGATATTAAAAGTAAAGGTTTTTGGGCCCAACAAGGAGTAACTCATGAAGATGTTCCTGAAATATTAGAGAACAATGAAACACTTGTTATTATGGATTTATGTATTAAAGTAGCACATGCTACCCTGTTAAAATAATAAATTATTAAAGAGATGGCATAGAGCGTCATCTCTTTTGTTCTGTTATATATACATTTCTATCTAGATGTATTATTATAAACATGGTATTTTAACTATTGTACTTAAATGAATGAATTTTATAATCCTTATTTTTGAAATTTATTTTATTGTTTGAAATGAGTGAAGAAGGAGTCGATCTTGATTGGTAGATAAATCTAATCAATACACAGAAGAATCTATTCAAGTTCTAGAAGGACTTGATGCAGTAAGAAAACGACCTGCAATGTATATTGGAAGTACTGATATTAAAGGCTTACATCATTTAGCATATGAAATCATTGATAATGCGGTAGATGAAGCTCTTTCAGGTTATTGTGATGAAGTAAAAGTAACGTTACACACAGATGATAGTATTTCAATTGAAGATAACGGCCGGGGTATTCCTATAGGTATGCACGAATCCGGTGTACCAACATTAGAAGTTATTATGACAGTACTTCATGCTGGTGGTAAGTTTGGGCAAGGTGGCTATCAAGCAAGTGGAGGTTTACATGGTGTTGGTTCATCAGTCGTAAACGCACTAGCAGAATGGTTAGATGTAACGGTTTATCGTGAAGGTTATGAGTATTTTCAGCGATTTGAACATGGTGGAAAACCGGCAGGAACTTTAGAAAAAAAGAATAAGACGACTAAAACAGGTACACTTATAAGATTTAAAGCAGATGAATCAATATTCTCAACAACAACATTTAATTTTGATATATTATCAGAACGCTTAAGAGAAGCTGCTTTTTTATTAGCTGATTTAAAAATCCAAATAAAAGATGAACGAACAGATACGTTAGAAGTTTATGAATACGATGATGGTTTAAAAGCCTTTATTGACTATTTGAATGAAGGTAAAGATGGTTTACATGATGTTATCTCATTTACTGGAAAAGAAGACTTAGAAGTTGATTTTGCTTTTCAGTTTAATGATGGTTATGCAGAAAACATGCATTCGTTTGTTAACCATGTTAGAACTAAAGACGGTGGAACGCATGAAATTGGTGCACGTACAGCAATTACACGCACATTTAACGAATATGCTAAACGCCATGAGATTTTAAAAGAAAAAGATAAAAATATTGATGGAAAAGACATTAGAGAAGGTTTGACAGCTGTTATTTCAGTGCGCATACCTGAAGAGCTACTTCAGTTTGAAGGACAAACAAAGGGCCGTTTAGGAACTCCTGAGGCACGTTCAACTGTTGACTCGATCATTTCTGAGAAGTTAAATTATTTTCTAGAAGAAAATAAGGAAATTGCAACTCTACTACTTAAAAAAGCAATTCGTGCTCGTGAAGCACGCGAAGCTGCGCAAAAAGCTAGAGAAGAAGCACGTTCTGGGAAAAAGCAACGTAAACAAGATGCTTTATTAAGTGGGAAATTAACACCTGCTCAATCAAAAAACCCTAAACGTAATGAACTTTATTTAGTTGAGGGTGATTCAGCTGGTGGATCTGCTAAACTAGGTAGAGATAGAAGATTCCAAGCGATTCTTCCGCTTCGAGGTAAAGTCATTAACACTGAAAAAGCTAAACTTGAAGATGTCATGAAGAACGAAGAAATTTCAACAATTATTCATACAATTGGTGCAGGTGTTGGTAGTGACTTCAAATTAGAAGATTCCCAATATGATAAAATTGTGATTATGACTGACGCTGATACGGATGGTGCACATATCCAAGTCTTATTATTAACGTTCTTTTATCGTTACATGAGACCTTTAGTCGAAGCAGGGAAAATATATATTGCCCTTCCACCTTTATATAAAATTTCTAAAGGTAAAGGTAAAAAAGAAAAAGTGATTTATGCTTGGGACGACGATGAAATGAAAGTAGCAATTAAAGAATTAAAAACTGGATATATGGTTCAACGTTATAAAGGTCTCGGTGAAATGAACGCAGATCAATTGTGGGATACAACAATGAATCCAGAATCCCGCACATTTATCAGAGTTGTCATTGATAACTTAGCGCGTGCTGAGCGAAGAGTAACAACTTTAATGGGTGATAAAGTAGCCCCAAGAAGAGAATGGATTGAAAGTAATGTTCAGTTTGGTTTAGATGAAGATGACAATATTTTAGAAAACGAACAAATCCATTCATAATAAAGGAGTAGTTAAATGTCTGAATTAGAACAGAATTATGATTTACCATTGGAAGAGGTCATTGGAGACCGTTTTGGTAGATATAGTAAATATATTATTCAAGATAGAGCACTTCCAGATGTCAGAGATGGTTTGAAACCCGTACAAAGACGTATTTTATATGCGATGCACGTCGACGGAAATACATTTGAAAGCAACTTTAGAAAAGCAGCAAAAACAGTCGGTACAGTAATCGGTAACTATCACCCACATGGTGATAGCTCTGTTTATGAAGCAATGGTCCGTTTAAGTCAAGATTGGAAGATGCGTCATGAGATTATCGAGATGCATGGTAATAACGGAAGTGTTGATGGAGATCCTCCAGCAGCTATGCGTTATACAGAGGCGCGTCTTTCAGGTATTACAAGAGAACTTATGCAAAACCTTGATAAAAACACAGTAGATTTCATCTCGAACTTTGATGATACAAATTCGGAACCTGTTGTTTTTCCCGCACGTTTTCCAAACCTTTTAGTTAATGGGTCAACTGGAATATCTGCAGGTTACGCAACTGACATCCCACCTCACAACTTAAGTGAAGTAATTGATGCTGTGATTATGAAATTAGATAAGCCTAATGTAACTGTAGATGAACTGATGACAGTTATAAAAGGACCTGACTTTCCAACTGGTGGAATTGTTCAAGGTACTGACGGTATTAAAAAAGCTTTTGAAACAGGTAAAGGGCGTTTTATCATCCGTGGTCGCGCAGAAATAGAAAAAATGCGTGGCAATAGAGAACAAATAGTTATTACTGAAATTCCTTTTGAAGTAAATAAATCATCAATGGTTCGAAAAATTGATGAACTTAACTTAGATCGTAAAGTAGAAGGTATTACAGAAGTAAGAGATGAAACAGACCGAACAGGCATGCGTGTGGTCGTTGACCTAAGAAGAGATGCTGATAGTAGAGGGATTTTAAACTACTTATATAAAAATACTGATTTACAAGTAACTTATCATTATAATATGGTAGCAATTCAAGATAAAACGCCAAAGTTATTATCTTTAAAAGCTGTTTTGGACGCTTATATCAGTCATCAAAAAGAAGTAATTACACGTCAAACACAATTTGATTTAACAAAAGCAAAGAATCGCTCACATATTGTTGAAGGTTTAATCAAAGCTAATTCAATTTTAGATGAACTGATACAAACAATTCGTGGTTCAGCTAATAAAAGTGATGCTAAAGAAAAAATTATGGCTCAATATGATTTTAGTGACTTGCAAGCTGAAGCTATTTTATCACTACAATTATATCGTTTAACAAATACAGATATTACGGCACTAAATAAAGAGCAAGAAGAATTATCTACAGAAATTAAAGCACTTGAAAGTATACTATCAAGTGAAAAAGTATTATTGTCTAAAATAAAAAAAGAATTAAAAGCTGTTAAAAAACAATATCATTCTGAGCGAAGAACTGAAATTGTTGCAGAAATAGAAGATATAAAAATAGATATCGAAGTAACTGTAGCAAGTGAAGAAGTTTTAGTATCAATGACAAAAGATGGTTATATTAAACGTACGAGTTTAAGATCTTATACAGCTTCAAATGCTGAAGGATTACCCCTGAAAGAACGCGATTTCTTAATCCAAACTTTTGAAATGAATACAACTGATAACATACTTATCTTTACGAACAAAGGGAAATTTGTGAGTATTCCTATTCACGAGATTTCTGATGTCAGATGGCGAGATCCTGGACAACATATGTCAAATATAACTAGTTTTGATAATGATGAATATATTGTAGAAGCAATTCCAGTACGTGAATTTACTGAACATCAATACTTAATCTTCTTTACTAAACAAGGAATGATTAAAAAAAGTACGCTAGATTTATATGATTCACCCAGATATACACGAAGTATGATTGCTTTAAACCTACGTAAAGGTGATGAGTTAATTAATGTTTATCAAAGTGATGGAACAAACCACATCTTCATGAGTTCAAATGAAGGAAATGGTTTACTCGTCGATGAACAAGAAATATCATCAGTCGGGCAAAGAGCTATAGGTGTCATTGGGTTACAATTAAGAGATGAAGAAAAAATGGTTAGTGGTTATGTCTTTGATCCACGTAAGACAAAAGAGATTGCAATTATTACTCAACGTGGTGCATGTAAGAGAATGAAATTAGACTTATTTGAAGTCTCTCCAAGAGCTAGACGAGGGTTAATGATGTTAAGAGAATTAAAGGCAAGGCCTCACCTGATTAAAGGTGCATTTTTGATTAACAAAGATGATACATTAGGATTTAATACAGTTAGGGATGTTCAAAAGTCATTTTCGCCTTATGAATTCCCATTAAGTGAGCGTATTAGTAATGGTTCATTTATTATTGATGCCGATATAGACGGTGAAGTTAATCAAACATGGAAAAACGCAGCATATTTAAAGCCTTTTCCAGATAAGGAATAAATGATAAAGCATGTAAACAATAAAATTTGTTTATGTGCTTTTTTTATATTAAATAAAATTTTATATCTTTAATTAATTTTAAAAGTATTTTATGATAAAGTGAGACAAATAGAAAATTTTGGGAAACAGGTTAGTGTAATCTCTTATGACCTTTTATCACTCTTTATAGAGAATACAAAGAAATCAAACAGGAGTAGAATTCAGATCGGACTGTCAATTACACTCATAATTTCAGGTATTTCATCATTTATAATAACGATTAGCTAGTTTTTCTGTAGTGATAATTGAAAATTAAGAGGAGGCATTATTTTTGAATAAAACTACATATTTATTAACGACAATTTTTATCATGCATTTAATCACAATTATTAACATAACTATTTTTAACGGTAATTTGAATGGTGTAGTGATGGTATTTAATACAATTTTATTAGTCTTCGCATTTGGTTTAGTTTTAAATAAAAAGGACTAAGTACACGGGTCATATCTTTGAAGGGTTTTTGTATAGTAGTTTAATAAGTATGCTTTGAAAATTGGGGTGATTGGATATATGAATACTAAAATGTTTGCATTATTATTAATTGGTTTAGGTATTAATACTTTGAGGTATGGAAATTATCTTTTGGAAGATTCAGTATCTATCTATAATTGGATATTGTTTATTGTAAATTTGATTGCTCTGATTATTGTTATTGCTTCTAAAAAGAGTAGTATAGGCGTTGATTCTAAGAGTAAGTAGTGAAAAGATTACGAATATTTTTTTAGTTGTTGATATTCAATATTTTCGCAGCACTGCTATACCCGAAAGTCTTACTATAGGAGATTTAGATAGACAAGTTCGTGTATCTTAAAAAGAATTTATTAAAACTCTTGAAGCATTTTCTTCTGTTGATTAAATTAATCATAGAAGTTATGAAACAAAGTAATTTAGAACATTTAAAAAAGCTGGAATTATTCCACTACTTCTAATTAAAATTAAAAAGAAGCCAAGAGAATTCATTATATAATAATAATGATTACTATGACTTCTTTTTATTTATTGTGTAATAAATTTTCATTTAATACTTTTTGAATTTATTGTACTGTATCATCATATTCTAAATAGACAACTTGAGTTTGTAGATGCTCTTCTAAACCATGTTTACCATCGGCTCCGCCAATTCCAGACTTCTTCCAACCAGCATGGAAACCTTGCATAGCTTCAAAGTTTTCACGGTTGATATATGTTTCACCGGCTTGAAGTTTTGATGTTACTTTCATCGCTTTATTGATATTTTGTGTGTAAACAGAAGATGTTAATCCATAATCACTATCATTTGCTAAAACAATGACTTCATCGATTGTTTTAAATGTTGCGATAGGTGCTACTGGACCAAATATTTCTTTCTGCATAATGTCCATTTTATTATTTGTATTAGCTAACACTGTTGGTTCAAAGAAATATCCTTTTCCATCAACTATGTCTCCACCTGTAAGTAATTCAGCACCTTCAGAAACAGCCTTATCAACCATTCCTTTAACATGGTCTTGAGCTTCTTTATTAATTAATGGACCCATACCAATGCCTGTTGATTCAAGCGGATTCCCGTAGGTTGTTTCTTTCATAGCTTTCGTAAATTTACGTGTGAACTCATCTTTAATATCTTCCTGTACATAGATACGCTCAGCACAATTACAAACTTGCCCTGAATTAATAACTCTTGATTCGACAATTGATTTTACTGCTAAATCAATATCTGCATCATTTAAGACAATTGCTGGTGCTTTTCCTCCGAGTTCTAAGTTAACTTTTGTAATGTTTTTAGTAGCTGATTCCATTACTTTTCTACCAGAAGCCTCAGATCCTGTGATCGAAACCATGCCAACTTTAGGGTTGGACGCAAGTTCGTCTCCAACTTTACTGCCTCGTCCTGTAACAAGGTTAAAGACACCTTTAGGTAAGCCCACTTCATCTACTAACTTAGCGAAAAACATCGCGTTATTTGGAGATTCAGTACTTGGTTTAATGACTGATGTGTTTCCAGTGATTAAAGCTGGTGCCATTTTTCTAGCCATTAAAAAGAACGGGAAGTTCCATGGTAGAATTCCTGTAGTGACACCAATTGCTTTTTTGAAAAGCAATATCTTCTCAGTAGGACGATCACTTTGAATGATTTCCCCTTCATATCTTCTTGCCCACTCTGCCATATAATCTAGATAATCAGCGGTAAAATAAGTTTCGACAGTAGCAAGTTCTTGTGTCTTTCCTACTTCTTCACTAATTAAACGAGAAATTTCATCAGCATTTTCTCTGATTTTATCAGCGATTTTATGAAGATAAACCCCACGTTCAACTGCAGGTAATGACTCCCAGCCATCTTGAGCTTTATCTGCCGCGTCAATTGCCTTCTTAACATCACTCACTGTACCACTAGGTATTTTAGAAATCTTTTCTCCAGTTGACGGATTATACACGTCTAGATATTCTTCACTTTCAGTTTCTACAAACTTTCCATCGATATACATTTTATGAGTTTTAACCAAAGATATCCCTACTTTCATTATATTTATTGTTAATCTTTTTATTATTAAATTATAATTTATTTACTTAAATAAAACTGATAGATTGTTTCTATTTTAACTAATATCTTAAGTTTTATCATTTATCTCCCCCTTTATATGTTGGAACCAATTGCTGATGCTGTTCTCCATAACTCCCAATAAGAATTGCAGGAACTGTATATCCTTTATAGTATATTTATTATGTAATTAACGCAACATTCCAAAATTTTGTATGTCTAAGCGAACTATTGACGTAGTTTAAACAAAAAAATTATCTTAAACCTAGTTAAGTCACTGTTATGGAAGTCTTTTTAAGCATCTTTTATTAACTTTTTGAAAAAATAGATAACATGATCAAGCTTAATCACGACTTAATAATCGTAAATCTGATAAAATTATTAATTAATAAATCTATTGTAATAAAGGAGATTAGCTAATGTGTGGAATTATGATTCAAGGCACAGCTTCAGATGTTGGTAAAAGTTTGCTCACGACTGCATTATGTCGTTTACTCGCTAATGACGGGTTCCATGTAGCACCTTTTAAATCACAAAACATGTCGAATAATACATATACAACAAAAGATGGAAAGAAAATTTCAAAGGCACAGGCATTACAAGCAGAGGCCGCAAAAGTAGAACCTTCCGTCTGGATGAGTCCGATTGTTCTCATCCCAAAAACAGAAGTAGAAGCCGAAGTAATCATGCTTGGGAAATCCCGTGAAATATCCTCAGGTAAAGCCTATCGTGAAAATTTTTATGAGCAAGGGCTAAGGGTGATACAACAGTCACTAGATATCTTAGATGAACAATATGAAATCATTGTTATGGAAGGTGCAGGAAGTCCCGTAGAAGTGAATTTAAAAGATAAAGAACTAGTAAATATGAAAGTAGCAGAACTTGCGGATGTACCGGTTATTCTCGTTGCTGATATTGACAGAGGAGGAGTCTTTGCAAGTATTGTCGGTACATTAGCATTGTTAACTGAATCAGAGAAAAAACGAGTCAAAGGCATTGTCATTAATAAATTCCGTGGGGATCAATCTATGTTTTCAGATGGTATTAAGTGGATTGAAACTAAAGTAGGTATTCCAGTATTAGGAGTAATTCCTTATTTAAAACACCATATAGAGGCAGAAGACTCTTTATCAGAACAAAATTTGAACAAGTATGAAGACTCAATTAAAAAAAATCAGAAAGTTGATAGATATGATGAACTAGCTAATCAAATGGTAAATCATCTTGATTATGAGAAAATCAAAAATATTATTAATACAGATATTACATAAAAAACGTTATAAAGGTATTATCATATAGTCATGCATGACAATAAACGATAAAATATATTTGTTGATAATTTCATTCATAGCGATTTCTAATACATTGTCAGAATAGCGTTCGAGTTGAGTGTGTACTTGGCACCGTCTATCAAAGGGAATGGTATATTACACATGAAGAACGTTTAACCTATGATAAACTGGGTATATTACATAGTGTGATGAAAGAGAAGAATAGGTAGTACACTACTGCCATTAGAAAATAGA
>RCNJ01000690.1_pt1 | contig 10425 bp, 7 predicted proteins | sample 2041171 | NCBI WGS metagenome assembly RCNJ01 (sample SAMN09708213, study PRJNA481090) | feces metagenome | biome: feces | host: Pygoscelis adeliae | place: Antarctica: Rookery Lake | collected 2010-03-01 | reverse complement strand
CTACGGCAGGTTCGGTTTCGGCCCGGCCACCACCCTGGACACGGTCAAGGTCGACGTGAAGGGCGGCTTGACCATCGTGGCCGAGCCCGAAGGCACGGTCATTGCCGTGGACCCCTCGGCCCTGCTCGAGCTGGCTCCTTCCCTTTTCGAGGAGTTCCACGCGTCCCACCGCGGCTCCATCGGACGTCAGGAGGCGTACACCCTGCGCGCCACCGCCCGCTTGGCCCCCGAAGCCGCCAAGGACGATCCGGCACTGCGGGCAGCGGTGTACCTGGATGCCGACGGGGTCGCCCGGGGTTTCCTGACCTATGCCTTCGCCGGGTGGGATACCACGCCGCTGACGATGGAGGTCCGCGACCTGGTCGCCACCAGCGCTGCCGCCCGGCGTGAACTCTGGCGCTACCTCGGCGCCCACGACCTCATCGAGCGGGTCGTCTATGACGCAGCAGCCCCCGACGACCCGCTGCCCTGGTCCTTGGATGACCCGCGCAAGGTCGCGGTCACGGAGACCGAGGACCTGCTGTGGTTGCGCATCCTGGATGTTCCCGCGGCGTTGGCCGCCCGCGAATACGCCACCGACGGGTCCTTGCGTCTGCGCATCACCGACCCGCAGGGGTATACGACGGGAAATTACCACCTGGTCGTCGACGGGGGAGTCGGATCGGTGGAGGTCGAAACCGATCCCTCCGAACCGGCGGATCTGGAACTGGATATCGACTTGCTGGGCTCGCTGTATCTGGGCGGAACCGGCGTGCGGACGCTGGCAGCCGCAGGACGGGTGCTCGCCACGAACGAGGACGCAGTGGAGGCTGCGGCCCGGTTGCTGGACCTGGGTCGGGCCCCCTACACGATCAACGGTTTCTAGGTCTGGTTTCCAGGCCTGGTTCCGGCCGCGGAGCCACGACGGGATCGGCGCCGGGGCGACGCGCCCGACGTTTTGACCGCTCGTGTGCTGGGGACTAAACTGATAAGGCGACTGCCGGGGTATTGCATGCCCTGTCTCGCAACAATTTCAGTTCCATCTTCGGAATATGCCGGGACTTCCGGCCTTCCGACTGACGTTTCTATCCACATCGGAGCCCCTACTACATGACCATCACCTCCAACGAGAAGACCGGTACCCCGCAGGTCGCCATCAACGACATCGGTACCGCTGAAGACTTCCTCGCAGCTGTCGACGCCACCATCAAGTACTTCAACGATGGGGACCTCGTCGAAGGCACCGTCGTCAAGGTCGACCGCGACGAAGTCCTGCTCGACATCGGTTACAAGACCGAGGGTGTCATTCCTTCCCGCGAGCTTTCCATCAAGCACGATGTTGATCCGGGCGACGTCGTCGCCGTCGGCGACAACGTCGAGGCCCTCGTCCTTACCAAGGAGGACAAGGAAGGCCGCCTGATCCTGTCCAAGAAGCGCGCACAGTACGAGCGCGCCTGGGGCGACATCGAAAAGATCAAGGAAGAGGACGGCGTCGTCACCGGCACCGTCATCGAGGTGGTCAAGGGTGGGCTCATCCTGGACATCGGCCTGCGAGGCTTCCTGCCGGCATCGCTGGTCGAGATGCGCCGTGTGCGCGATCTGGCTCCGTACATCGGCCAGGAAATCGAAGCCAAGATCATCGAGCTGGACAAGAACCGCAACAACGTGGTCCTGTCCCGCCGTGCCTGGCTCGAGCAGACCCAGTCCGAGGTTCGCTCCACGTTCCTCAACAAGCTCGAAAAGGGCCAGGTCCGTCCGGGCGTCGTGTCCTCCATCGTCAACTTCGGTGCCTTCGTGGACCTGGGTGGCGTCGACGGCCTGGTACACGTCTCCGAGCTGTCCTGGAAGCACATCGACCACCCGAACGAGGTTGTCGAGGTGGGCCAGGAAGTCACCGTCGAGGTCCTCGAGGTCGATCTGGACCGCGAGCGCGTCTCCCTGTCGCTGAAGGCGACCCAGGAAGATCCGTGGCAGACCTTCGCCCGCACCCACGCCTTGGGCCAGGTCGTCCCCGGCAAGGTCACCAAGCTGGTTCCCTTCGGTGCGTTCGTTCGCGTCGAAGACGGCATCGAAGGCCTCGTGCACATCTCGGAGCTGGCCGTGCGCCACGTCGAGCTGGCCGAGCAGGTCGTCTCCGTTGGTGACGAGCTCTTCGTGAAGGTCATCGACATCGACCTGGAACGCCGCCGTATCAGCCTGTCACTGAAGCAGGCCAACGAGGGCGTCGACCCCGAGGGCGCCGAGTTCGACCCGGCGCTGTACGGCATGGCTGCCGAGTACGACGAAGAGGGCAACTACAAGTACCCGGAGGGCTTCGACTCGGAGACCAACGAGTGGCTCGAAGGCTACGAGTCGCAGCGCGCCGTCTGGGAGCAGCAGTACGCCGACGCCCAGGCCCGTTGGGAATCCCACAAGGAACAGGTTGCAGCACACCTGGTCCAGGACACCACGGCACCCGAGGCCGGCGGCGGTGGAGCGGGCGAGTCCGCTTCCACCAGCTACTCCTCGGAGGCCCCGGCAGAGGACGCCGGCACACTGGCTTCCGATGAGGCCCTCGCTGCACTGCGCGAGAAGCTCACCGGAGCCTAAGCTGGACCGTTCTGCGGTGAATCACTGATTCCCGGTAGCAACGGAGAAGGGCCCCCGTTCCAGAGATGGAGCGGGGGCCCTTCCTCATTAAAATTCCTGTTCGGCTGGACCCGGCACACGGATCAGTCGCGCGTGGAGACCGTCACCGTGAACTTCGGGTTGCGGGCCACCTGCCGGGTGGGGCCCACTAATCTGCGAAGCTGCTGACGGTAGCCCAGATGCGAGTTCCACACGCACCATAATTCGCCGCCCGGAGTCAGGACACGGCCGACATCGGCGATGAGCTTGAGCCCAATGCCTGCATGGACGGCGTTGCCGACGTGGAAAGGCGGGTTCAGGACCACCAGCTCCCGCGACGCATCGGGCATCGCCGCGAGGGCATCATCGCGGACCGCCAGGATCCTTTGGGCCACGCCGTTGGCTTCCGCGGTAGCCTGGGTGGAGGCGACGGCGGAGGCCGACTGGTCACAGGCCAGCACACGTTGACCGGGCCGGGTCAGGGCCAGATAGGCGGCAATGGTGCCATTGCCGCAGCCCAGATCGACGGCTTCCTCCGCGTCGCGGGCGTCGGCCAGATGAGGGAGAAGGAAACGGGTTCCCGGATCAAGCTTCGTCCCGCCGAACGTGGCACCGAAGGCGCGCAGTTGAAGCGGCTGGGCCAGCCCGACGTCGTGGGTGGACGCCAAGGGGAAACGGGACACTGGCCGTTCGCTTGCAGCGCGGAGCGCCGTGGCGGTCAGAACGCGTGATTTCCGTGCCCCCAGGCCGGCGCTGACGTGACTGAAATAGCTGCCGAGCACTTCGTTCATCGCCAAGGACATGTGCTTGGTGCGTCCGCCGGCCAACAACACCACATCGGGGTCGGCATGCACTGCCGCCAACGCCACGATCTCCTCCAGGGCCGCAAGCGACCGGGGCAGTTGCAGGATGATCAGGCGGGCACCGGCGAACAGCTCGGCCCCCAGCGGCATGTGCGTGAAGCTGGATGGCACCCGGGCGGGGGAGTCGAAGCCGGTGCGGGCGGCATTGGCGTTGATGGCTCGTTCGCCGGAGAGCGCGTCCTGGTGGACCCGCACGCCGCGGGCACCGGCGGACGCAGCTCCCAGGACCAGGGCACCGTAGTGGTCGTTGACCACCGTCGTCGTTCCTTCCGAAGTGGCGAGTCCGTGGGTGGCTGCGGTGTCGAGCAAAAGCAGATCCGCGCCGTCGAAAGCCTGGAGTTCGGGGGATTCCACGTCGGGCCACCGCCGAAGGCCTTCGGGAATCGGAGCACTCATCGGTGCCCTGCCACGGCGAGATCGGTCCATTCGGTACCGTGCTCGACTGCGGTTCCGGCTCCCGCGGTCAGGGTCGCCAACCGTCCAGCGAAATCTGTTGCCGCGGTCGGTCCGTCGGGGACAGCGACCCGCAGGGTGACAGCCAGGGGTCCGTAGTCGGTCCCCAGAACCGTGGTGCCGTCCTGGCGCAATTCGTTTTCCCACCGTCCGGCCTCGGCATGTGGTGCCTCGATGGCAAAAACGGCCATACGTCGTCTGACGAGGAGATCGGCGTTATCCATTGCTCCCGAGACAGCCTGGGAGTAGGCACGGACCAGGCCCCCGGCGCCCAGGAGGACACCCCCGAAATACCTGACGACGACGGCGGTGGCATCACTGAGGTCACACCGCCCGGAGGGCATTTGGCGTTTGGCCAGGGCCTCGAGCATCGGCAGGCCGGCGGTTCCCGAGGGTTCGCCGTCGTCGTTGCTGCGTTGGACCGTTCGGTCGGGACCCACCAGGAACGCCGAGCAGTGGTGGCGTGCGTCGAAGTGCTTGCGGCGCAGTTCGGCGATGAAGTCCCGGGCCTCGGCTTCGGTGGGGGTGCGTCGGAGGTAGGTGATGAATCGTGAACGTTTCACCTCCAGCTCGTGCTGGTGATCGCCGGCCAACGTGGTGTATTCGATCACTGCACTCCCCGTTTCGCCCATCCCGCCAGTCTAATGCGAGTTCACGAGCCCGGGCAGCGGAGCACGGCCCGTCGGGCTGCCGATCGTTCATATCGCCCGTAGACTCTCCACCACCGGGTGGTCCGACGGTCCCTTGCAACAGTGGTGCGGAGCTTCGTCGGATGGCGACTCCGTCGTCGTGACACCGGGGAAGGTAACAGGAAACGGGGACATCGTGGACGTAGTGGTCATCGGCGCGGGCCTGGCGGGACTGCGTGCCGCCGGTCTGGCAGTCGCCCAAGGACATGAGGTCACGGTGCTGGAGGCCAGCACGCGGGTCGGTGGACGGGTCGATACCGAGGTCGTTGATGGTTTCCGTTGCGACCGTGGATTCCAGCTCCTGAACCCCCGCTACCCCGAGGCGCGACGTGCGTTGGAGCTGGAAGCACTTGACCTACATGCCTGGGGACGCGGTGTCGCAGTGCGCGGCGACGGTGGGCTCGACGTCCTGGCGGATCCCCTCCGTCATCCGTCCCGTCTCCGAGGGCTAGCCAGCGGTCTGCTGGTACCGAAGGATCTGATCGCCGCACTGCGTTGGGTGCGGAGGGCCGGCGACGGTTCACTAACGCTGCGCGACTCCCTGGATGGGGTGGGGTTCTCAGCACCCCTGCGCCGGATCATCGGCCGGTTCTTCTCGGGTGTCCTCGGGGATCCGCATCTGGAGGTTTCCGCCCCCTTCGCCCGTCGGCTCGCCGGATACTTCGCGAGGGGAACCCCCGCACTGCCGGGCCAGGGAATGGCGGCGATCGCCCATCAGCTGGCCGAGCCACTCGCGGGGCGCATCCTGTTTGGACAGATGGCGGAGAGCCTGACCCGGGAAGCTGATGGCTGGACCATCACCTGCGGTTCGGAAGAGCGTTTCACCGCCGACCGGGTCGTGGTCGCCGCCGGCCCGATGGCGAGTGCCCGACTGGTCGGTGGGCCGGTCCCGGCGATGCATTCGCTGACGACCTGGTGGTTCGCCACGGGGCACCAGCCCAGCCGACTACCGTTTCTGCATCTCGATCTGCGCGCCGGGGCCCGGCTCGCACACACGTCCGTGGTCTCCAACGTCTGTCCTTCCTACGCCCCGGCGGGGCGTCATCTGGTCCAGGCGACCGCTGTGGGAGAGCACGGCCTGGAGGATGGTTCGGCGCTGAACCAGGCTGCGGAAATCCTCGGTGTCCAGAACCCCGACTGGCGTCTGCTCGTCCGTCATGACGTCACGGACGCCCTGCCCGTCATTCCGCCGGGGCATGTCCCACCGAGCACCGCGTTGCCCGGCGTCGTCCTGGCAGGAGATGACAGCGAGGCGTCCATCCAGGGTGCGCTGGCCAGCGGCGCGGAAGCGGCGGCAACACTTGAAAGCCGAGGGCGAAGCACTCCCGCTGCGCGCAAGGCCGCGGACACCTTCGAAGTGCGGCTGTGTCGTTCCGGTGATGCTGCCACCCTGTGGGCTCGACTGACGGATCTGGACGCCCACAGTGCAGCCATCCCGTTCACGGAGGTGACCCCGCGGGGTGCCCGGATGAGCGAGGGCTTGTCCTTCGTGGGGCTGACCCGGGTGGGTCCATTCACCCTGTCCGACCGGATGCTGGTGCGCCGTGCCGAGGCTCCGACCGGAGAGCGTCCCGGCAGGTTGGCCGTGTCGAAGTTCGGGCCCGTGGCCGGTGAGGTCGAGGCCACGGTCGAGCAGCAGGGCTCCGACGTCGTGGTCGTGTGGCGCCAAAGCCTTCGGCCCGCCTGGCTGCCACGCCCGCTGCGACCTGCCGGTGCCCTCGTGGCACGGGTGGCCTATGGCATGGGTCTGCGTAAGCTGCTGGCCTGATCGGTCCCATGGTGCCGCACCTAGACCGGGGTGTCATAAGCTGGGGCCATGCTTGACGTTGGACTGACTGGCGGGATCGCCTCCGGAAAATCCGCTGTGGCCACACGCCTGGCCGAACGTGGTGCCGTCCTGATCGACGCCGATGCCATTGCCCGCCGGGTCCTTGAACCCGGCACCGACGGGCTGGCCTCGGTCGTGGAGGCCTTCGGCCCGGAGCTGGTCGATGCCGACGGCCGACTCGACCGTCCACGGTTGGGACGCATCGTGTTCGCCGACCCCGGGGCCCGTGACACGCTCAACGGGATCGTCCATCCCCGGGTGCGCGCCGAAGCAGCCCGGATCCGCGGCGAAGCCGCAGCGGAGGAAACGCCGGACCGGCCCATGGTCGTGCTCCAGGACATCCCCCTGCTCGTCGAGACCGGTCAGGCCGCCTCCTTCGAGGTCGTGGTCACCGTCCAAGCCCCCCGCGCCGAACGGGTCCGCCGCATGGTGGAGGACCGGGGGATGAGCGAGGACGACGCCGTCGCCCGGATGGCTGCGCAGGCCACCGACGAGGAACGGGCAGCCGTCAGCAACGTGGTGTTGCAGAACGCGGGCACCCTGGAGGAACTCCATGCCGCAGTGGATGACCTGTGGACCGGGACGTTGCAGCCGCTGGCTGCCGGCTCGAGCCCGACCGGTGGGGAACCGGGATGAGGCGCAAGGGCCCGGCAGCCACCTACCGGTTCGGGTGTGGGATGAAATGGGTGACGTGGTTGTTCATTGCCACCGGTGTGCTCTGGGCGGCGGCGATCGTGCTGTGGCTGGTGGCCGGGGGCCGGGTCGAGTTCACCGCCGGGTCAGCACCGTGGAGTTGGCAGGTGTTGGTGCCGGCCTGGATGACGTTGACCGGCATCGTGCTGGCTTTGGGTGGATGTGTGGTCTTCGCCCAGCAGATGTTCGTTGCCATCCTCGGCCGCTTCGAACACGACGGGCTGCTGGACCCGCCCTCGCGTTTCGGGAAACGGCAGCACCCGCCTGCCTGAACCGTCGCACGACACCGTCGTCGTCCTGGTCGTCGCCCGCACGGTTTAAGCCCTGAGCCGTAGCCGTGCAAAGCCCGCGGCGCAGAGCGTAGCCTTGGTTCCATGAGTCTTGCCCAGGAGATCAACCGCGTCGTCGCCCCGTTCGAGGTCATTAGTGACTTCGAACCGGCAGGGGACCAGCCGCAGGCCATCGCCGAGCTCGCCGAACGGATCAACGGCGGAGAAAAGGATGTCGTCCTGCTCGGTGCGACAGGTACCGGCAAAAGCGCCACGACGGCCTGGCTGGTCGAGAAGGTCCAGCGTCCGACACTGATCCTGGTGCAGAACAAGACCCTGGCTGCGCAGTTGGTGAACGAGTTCCGTGAACTGATGCCCAATAACGCCGTCGAGTACTTCGTCTCCTACTACGACTACTACCAGCCCGAGGCCTACGTCCCGCAGACGGATACCTTCATCGAAAAGGACTCCTCCATCAACGAGGAAGTTGAACGCCTGCGACACTCGGCGACCAACACGCTGCTGACCCGCCGCGACGTCGTCGTGGTCGCCACCGTCTCCTGCATCTACGGGCTGGGTACGCCGGAGGAATACGTCGCCGGCATGGTCACCCTGCGCAAGGGCATGGAAATGAACCGCGACGAACTGCTGCGCAAATTCGTCTCCATGCAGTACGCCCGCAATGACATGGACTTCCACCGCGGGACCTTCAGGGTTCGTGGGGATACCGTCGAAATCATCCCGATGTACGAGGAGCAGGCGCTCCGCATCGAGTTCTTCGGTGATGAGATCGAGCAGATTCACACGCTGCACCCGCTGACCGGTGACGTGATCCGCGAAGAGGAAGAGATGTACATCTTCCCCGCCAGCCACTATGTCGCGGGCCCCGAACGGATGAACCGCGCCATCAAGGACATCGAGGACGAGCTGCAGGTGCGGCTGGAGGAGCTCGAAGGGCAGAACAAGCTCGTCGAGGCACAACGGCTGCGCATGCGCACCACCTATGACCTGGAAATGATGCAGCAGATGGGCTTCTGCAACGGCATCGAAAACTATTCACGTCATATCGATGGGCGTGGCCCCGGCACGGCACCGCATTGCCTGTTGGACTACTTCCCGGATGATTTCCTGCTGGTCGTTGACGAATCCCACGTCACCATCCCGCAGATCGGCGCGATGTACGAAGGCGATATGTCGCGTAAGCGCACCCTGGTGGAGCACGGGTTCCGTCTACCGTCGGCGATGGACAACCGTCCGCTGAAGTGGGATGAATTCCTCGAGCGAATCGGACAGACGCTCTACCTCTCAGCCACTCCGGGCAAATACGAACTCGGAAAGGCCGATGGCTTCGTGCAGCAGATCATCCGGCCCACCGGCCTGCTGGACCCGGAGATCATCGTCAAGCCCACCAAGGGCCAGATTGATGACCTGCTCGAGGAGATCCGGACCCGTACCGCGAACAACGAGCGGATCCTGGTGACCACTCTGACCAAGCGGATGGCCGAGGACCTCACCGGCTACCTCAGCGAACACGGGGTCAAAGTGGAGTACCTGCACTCCGACGTCGATACCCTGCGCCGGGTCGAATTGCTCCGCGAACTGCGGATGGGTGTCTTCGACGTGCTGGTCGGCATCAACCTTTTGCGTGAGGGGCTGGACCTGCCGGAGGTCTCCCTCGTGGCGATCCTCGACGCGGATAAGGAGGGCTTCCTGCGTTCCGGGACCTCGTTGATCCAGACCATCGGCCGTGCCGCACGCAACGTCTCCGGTCAGGTGCATATGTATGCCGACCGGATCACCGATTCCATGGCCCACGCCATCTCCGAAACCAACCGTCGTCGCGAGATCCAGGACGCCTACAACAAGGAGCGCGGTGTCGACCCGATGCCGTTGCGCAAGAAGATCGCCGACATCACCGACCAGCTGGCCCGCGAGGACGCCGATACCCAGGAGCTGCTGAACAACCAGCGACTGGCCAAGGGGACCCGCCGAGCCAAATCCACCACGGACAAGGCCGAATCCATCGTCCGGAAGGACGGGCTGGCAGCGGCGCCGGCCGAGGACCTGGTGGATTTGATCACCGATTTGACCGAGCAGATGCACGGGGCCGCCGGGGAACTGAAGTTCGAATTGGCGGCGCGGTTGCGCGACGAAGTCGGGGACCTGAAGAAGGAATTGCGCCAGATGCAGCAGGCCGGCCACGCCTGATCCGGAAGGGGCCCCAAACATTGTGGGGTAGGATTGTCTCGGCGTAGGGGAGTATCCCGAACACTGTGGACGTCAACACGCACGGCAATGCTGCCGGGCCGGGCACAGTGGCCGAACCCGAATATGGGCGGCGGAGAGACTTGCGGCAATGCCCCATGTCCCCTGCCGGCGCTCCACGCGCCCTGAGAGGTTACCGTGTCGGAACACCTGACCACCCAATTTGAAGTCTTTTCCCTTGCGGCCCTGGGCCTGATCCTGCTCTTCGATCTGCTCTATGTGGTCAAGCGCCCCCATGAGCCCTCGATGAAGGAAGCCGGCCTCTGGGTCGGTTTCTACGTCACGCTCGCCCTCGTCTTCGCCGGGGTGCTCTTCTGGCAGGCGGGACCCGACTACGGCCAGGAATTCGTCGCCGGTTGGATCACCGAATACAGCCTGAGCGTGGACAACCTCTTCGTATTCATCATCATCATGGCGCGTTTCTCGGTGCCACGGAAGTACCAGCAGGAAGTGCTGATGTTCGGCATCATCATCGCGCTGATCCTGCGGGGTGGGTTCATCCTGGTCGGCGCAACGCTGATCGAACACCTGACCTGGATCTTCTACATCTTCGGCGCCTTCCTGCTCTGGACCGCCTGGAAGCAGGCCACCGACAGCGACGGCGATGAGGATGAGGGAGAAAGCGGCCTCGTAGCCAAGCTGACGGCCAAGCTCCCGGTCGCCAAGCAGTACGACGGCAACAAGCTGCGCACCACCGTGGACGGCAAGCGGATGTTCACCCCGATGGTGCTGGTCTTCGTCACCATCGGCATGACCGACCTGCTCTTCGCCGTCGACTC
>RCNJ01000689.1_pt1 | contig 10430 bp, 7 predicted proteins | sample 2041171 | NCBI WGS metagenome assembly RCNJ01 (sample SAMN09708213, study PRJNA481090) | feces metagenome | biome: feces | host: Pygoscelis adeliae | place: Antarctica: Rookery Lake | collected 2010-03-01 | reverse complement strand
GGGGGGGGGCTGGCGGGCGCTGGCGGGCTCTGACGCCGAACGGAGGGAGGCACAATGCCGGATAAGGTGAGTGGGCGGGATGGCTTGCTGTGCCTGCTCCCCCGGTGCTGATCGTTCGTCAGGCCAGTGGATCACGAATGGAAGGGGCAGTGGAGTTGCTCAATGGAGCTAGTGGAGGTTGCCGGACATGCTCATCTATCCGTACGGAGGATGGCCACTCATACAACTAATAGGCTTGCAATACAATAGTGGTGCCTGTGGAGGCATCAGTGGCTGTCGGTGGGCGGCGGAATGGCCCTGAAAGTGTAGTGGACACTCGCGGCAATGGCAGCACCCATCACGGCCAATGAGATGGAGGTGTGGATCCCACCAACTAGGGATACCGCGAGAGACATAAACGCATAAATGATGCCGACCGTGCTTGGCTTGCCTTCACGTCGGGACACAGGTAGCCTAGCTGGTCACACGAGCCAGACACATCAGCGGCCACCGACCACTGAGCGTGAAGGTACAACTGTCAGCCCCTGCTTTTCCATCAAGCACCGACGCCCTTCGCTTATCCCAGCCCGGTTCAAGCGCGATCAAGCACATATGAAATACGCCATGGTGGCCGTGACCCCTGCCGTCGTTGTGCCGACGCTTGCGATTTGCTGGACCACCATCCTTCGGCCTCATCTTCACCTCGGTGCTCGTTCTGTTCAACCTCATACTAGTGCCACAGTCCACAAGCAGCATTCATCCTGCCTCGATAGGGCCACAGGCTACGGCGACTACCATATATGACAAAATGACAAGATAGCAGCGCACACCATTGAATTCAATGCCACCTCTCATCTCTGGCTACGATATTGCGGCGGCGGTTCCACACGACAACGGGGCACTTCTCGGTCAACCATCCCATACCAAGACTTTTAAGCCTTTTTGCAACCCCACCACTGTGGCCACAGTGTCAGGTCAATGTTTAGCCACTGAACAGCGGTGGGCAGAACCCTGTGGATGAGTGAATTATACGGAGTACTTCGTGTCACTCAGCAAAAGTGTGAATGTGATCAAATTTACTAAGACCAGAGAGGTGCTCAAAGCTGATATTTGTCCTCATTCGACCATGCTCGACTCACACTGTGGGTAAACGTATTGATCCAAGGAAAGCAACGAGTAACGATAGACAGATCGGCAGTAATCTAACATCACTTGAACCAACACAAGGTTTACTTTACGAAGTACTTTGTCATCAGCAGAGGCAAGGCTCATCATAGGAAGTATGAAAGATGCTGGTGTCCCTATTTGCTGTCCTTGGGCCAACTCGAAAATCTCCTTCCTCACGAGTAATCATGAAAATAGTTTAGGTGCAGGTGGCCACCGACATTCTCAGTCAATAAACCAACCTGCATGGAATGAACGTCAACCAGCTGTCTGACCGCAAGCAGTAGCATCAGCTCGCTCGCACAGGCTTAGCCTTCATCATCGTCATCGTCATGATCTTCGTTCAACGTTGCTCAAAGGAAATTCGCAGCGTCTTCAAAGGTTCTGCACAACCATCCTGACAGGAAAAGGGCTGTATCGAGATGAATTTCAGGCAATGAGAGACGAGCATTGCCTAATCTGCCAATTGTGAAACGCTTTTTATTCGACTGGAGATTGCAACAGCCTAAGCTCGGGCATCGTCGGCACCGGACGCAGGCCTGTGGTGGCTGATATAGCATTGATCGGAGACTTCGAAGTTTGCATCAGCAAGCTGACGCCGACGACGCAACCTCGTTGTCTTTCTTGAGGAGGCGTTCTGGAAAAACGATGTTTCCACGTGGCCATACCACAACCCAATTCGTAGTGTTGTTAGACTGCCGTGTCGTTTCTTGCCAGGATTGCGATACAGCCACCAAAAACGGTGCAGCCATAAGCTTGGTTGTTTGTTCTGAGTTCTGAGCGTTCCTGTCCATCGCCGCCAGTTATACGCTACGGTATCTAGACATGTTCTAGTTAATTCGGAGCTTAACATAACCTCAAGCTTGTCCAAGAGCGAAAGTCGAGTCTCACCTTTGACCTTTTGAGGTCTGGCATTCCCAGATCGCGATTGCGCTGGTGGTTTCATTCCCAATTCTGCCATTGACAGTGATGTGCATGCCACAGAGTGGTGATTGCCATGGATTTGACGCTTCCAGCACGGTCAAAAACGACTTTCGGAGCACTTTTGATTGCTAATGCCTCCCATCCCCACAATAGAGCAAGCCACTATCACGACATATGAAGGCTCAATGCCCAAAGAAAAATCAACATGGTGATCCGGAATGTAAATCCGCGCATCTGTTCTCGGGAGCAGCCACAATCTTCATAAGCGATTAGGAGTCAAGCCATGAAAAGCCTTACCGTTTCTGATCAACAGTTTCAAAAACGAGGCGTTGGAAGGCTGGTGGAGATATCAGGTAGCAATTGTCTCCACCTTGAAGATATGACCGATGCCGGCTTGTATAGCCTCATTCTCCGAGGAGCTCTGCGCCGTAGATTTGGAAACGTGGCTGCGCTTTTCTCGGAGACAGCGGGTGGGCATGATGAGAGCCGGCGAAGGTAGAAATACGAACAATGACCAGTCGCCATTGCTGGCACTATTCATCGGCACTACAGATAGCCTTCGAAGGATGATTGGTGAAAAGTGCTAGCGAGAGTTAGGGGATATGGGACGCAAGTTTTGAGTCTTGGCGCTGGAAAGAATCGCACAATGCCTGTCAAGACATTAAGACTACTTGAGTACTTGGTATCCATGGGGTAAGTGTCGTGTCGATCTGTACCAGTGACTTGCTTCCACTGCAAAATTCTGCGGCGGCACAAGTACGACCTTTAAACCCCGTGGATAGGACGTAGAGTACAGCCTCAAAGAGGTAGGGATGGACGATCTACGTCTTTTCCAAAATTTATGAGGAAATGGGCGTACACCGCGCAAAATGATGCGGACAGTGACAATGGAATGTCAGCTCGAAATGTCTTTTAACAGCACCTATGTTTACCTCTTAAATTTAGGGCCAGAGTTTAATCGAGCATACTAAACCTACAGTGGTCATCTAGCCTTGCAGCCTCGCCTATATTGTCAGTTTTGTCCGTCCGGAAAACAATTTACAGACGTCTGTCATAAATCGTCGAGTAAAATCACGACGTGGCAATGTACTCGTATGAGTACGAGAGGATATGCAAATGGAAGCCCGAACTCTTGGCGGACAACAACTATTTTAGCTATGAAACACAACTTTCAATCTGAGAATACAAAATCAACATCAATTGGGGAAAATAAGGTTATAGGAGTAAAGTTGCTCTCCAATACTTGATCTACGATCTATACTCTTACCATTTGTCAAGAAACGATCATATGTCGAATGAATGGCACTTGAAGTAGGTGGTGCTCTCATAACCACAAATTTGCCTGGGTTAATCACAATCCTCATGCAAGCTGTAATTGGAACGCCCCAATGCATCGTCCGCTGAGCCAATTTGTTTGTTGGTCTATTTAGAGTATTGTTTTTCTCATAAACTTATTTTCAAACTGGCTGTGTTGATGCATAGCAGGGGCATGAAAACAGTGGTTTTTGGTGTTATTTGGCAAGTGTCCGGGCTTCCATAGGTATATCCTCGTACGACCGAAACGCAAGCTCTCAATGGCAACAGGGCTGACACAAGGCGCCTTCATTTTACCATCCTTCATGGGAATGTTGAGAACAGAGGAAACCTCCGGATTAAAGTTGATAATCGCAGTACCTGGATGTAGATATACTCGTGCCTAAACGTACTCAAGTGTGCAACGTGCTCGGCGATATGGAGTACGAGAAACAAAGTTGCGGCTTTTATTCCCTCTAAGGCGGGGAACCTTTCGGAGTTCGAAACTTCTGTTTGGAGCTTCGTTACCACGTCGGCAGTTCAGTGAGCTCGGTGCATGCCATAGCGCGTCACATCGCAGACATATGGCAAAGGAGCTGCTTCAGCGCCTTGGTCGCCGGGCGAAGCGGCGATGGACGCTATCAGTATGTCCTTAACATTGTTGATGGCCTTACCATTGTGAAAACTTCCTCAGTGGGCTTGCCTGTGGATGGGTGCGATTCTACGCGGTAGTACGGAGTCTGTCAGAACGAGGTTGCGGGAACAACTCAACACGATTTACAGCTAATATCTCTGGGACACGAGGGCTACACATGCCCGTACACCTGGAAACCTATTTTAGACAGTGATACTAACCGTGTTTCCACTCGTACCAGGGAGGACATCAACTTCGCTGCCAAAAATAGACCAGTGGTGCATTTCATCTCAAAAGTGAGTTGTATTGGTGCCATTGGAAGAAAGCTGGATGAAACAAATGAAACACATGAAACGTCTATCGTCGTTCGAGTTTGTATGTCCTGGATTTTAAGCTGAAGTGAGGTCTCAAGTGGTCCGTCACATGGGCCATAGCCGCGCAGTCTCCTGAGGCGGCAGGCCCCGCGCTAGTTGGACCCTTGTTCCAACGTCACCGACGAGGCTCTCATCTGAAAGTCATGACCGAAAGTCGCGTTTGCTCAAGTCTGCTTCGCGGAGCCAACTAAGCTATCGCACCATCGCAAGGCCAAAACCACATTTCTGATTAGACGATCCGGCCAACACAACAAGTGTATGCTGTTGAACAACGCGAGCCACGGCCTTGAGCTAAAGCAACGCCATCTCTCCCTGCCTTAGCTACCTGGCGACGACAGGTCGCCGCGCACAATGTCTTCGCCGTCGCCTCAAGGACATGTTCGCAAGCCAACACGGAGTCTCGACACCCGAAAATCCAATCGTCTCTCTCGCCCCGTCTCGCGTTTTATGCCAAAGGTTGTCAGTTACAATGAAGCATATACGTACGCTCTCCGCGCGGCGTACCTCAACCACCTCTTGCAGCCACGAGCAAAGAGGAAGCAATACATAGCTCAGCCAAAGCCCATTAATCGGAGTTCTTCTATGGTCGATTCTGCAATCAGAGACTTCTCTTCCGCTGTAAAGGGCTCGAAAGGCGCAAAGCTTCCGAAAGACTTCATCTCACATTTGGACAGGCGGCTACAAGGCGTGCTGACGTTGAGGGAGAGATCACCAGGATACAATGATGCTGCAGTCAAGAGAAGCATTGCCGAGGCATATACAGCATTCACGGAGAAGAATTTTCGGAAACAAATGGAACAGGAGCGCCGTGCTGAGGACTTGGTGCTCATCTTCTACTCAAATGCCGTGAAAGCGTTACAGAAGGGGAGACAACCAGGAGATGACTCGTGGAAAGGTCTTGTCGATAGACACGTTGCTCTCTTTGTGAGATTACTCACAAGCATCATGAAAGATGGCGGATGGGACAGATCAAGTCCGGAGCTTATGATGAGGCTGGCCACGCTCGAAAAGAAACTGCTGACGGACGACCAAGATCTCTCTGCGGCTTCTGGTCCAAGTGACACGTTCATAGAAGTGACCACGCCGATCAGTTACGATGTGGAAGATATGCGCCTGGTTCAGGTTGTCGGCAAGATATTCGGATTAAGGAATTCGCAGATCCAATCAGACATAGATGCAAATAAGAGCTTTTGGATGGAGGACGTGGCATTGACAGAGCTAAAATCTTACCAGCAATGCCTAAATTCTCAGTCGAGTCGAGTTCTGACGAGCAACGACTTTGAGATTGACGACGGCTACGAAGCTTGGAAGAAGACAGAGGTTCACGATATCTCGCAGATGATGCTGGACATACTGCATGTTAAGCCGGAGCTAGCTAAATCTTCATCTTCATCCACAGCGGGGAAGCCAGCACCACCACCTAAAGACAAACCGCTTCCTGCTATGAGAAGTGTACCCTCTATCGCGGATCAGTTGTCCAGCGCCATCGATGGCAGCTCCCCGTTCAGCAGTAGGCAATCGGTTGATATGAGCCGTCTTTCATTGAGCGACGATAACAATCGAGTTTACCTTGAAGAAGTAAGCTTTGTTTACATACCACCAGATCCGAGAGCATATTATAGGTCTATAATAATGCACGCCGCCACATTTGATCAATTACATGCAGAAAATGGAGCAGATGGGCCGCCTCTAAGCAAGCAATCACTGGAACTTCTGACAGAACTTGCGACGAGATGGCGGGTCCCCCAATTTTCCAGGCTGGTTCTCTTCCTCGATGCCACCGTCCAGCGATTCATGGACAGAGAAATTGGCCTTGAGGAGCTTGATGTGGCATTTGAGTTCGTTAAAGACCCGCCGCCTGAAACGAGAAAAGCCAACACATTAGCTCATGCCGGAGGACTTGCGACCATTGATCCTGCACATTGGACAGTCAACGATTATACCCTGTACCGCCATGTTCTCAGCAATTTGCATGATGCACTTCTAAGAGATCTCTACGATGGCATGCAACATTGTTACGACTCCAAACCTCCTTCTATTGGACCCCTGATGCTGGTTCTTGAGACCCATATTTATCAGGACAAGTTCTTCAGTCGCAACCCGGAACATATGGAAGCGTTTGCCATGCAATTGCACGATGCCTTGCGGGACAAGGCGGCGGCTGTCTATAGAGGCTATCTGGAAGCCGAAGTTCCTCAGAACCAAGACGAATGGCAATTCTTTCATGTGGTGCAACTTGGAAAGGCGGTTGTAAAGTTGTGCACCAGAATCCAGAAACGATACAGAAAGAACCCTGAAATCATGGGCGTCGATCCACTCACGATTCTTGTAGAGACGATGTTTCCAAGCTTCGAGACGGATGCAGCGGATTTGATCAGAAGAATAATGCACGTGGCTCACGCTAAGAACTCAGAAGTCGCCATGGAAGATGGATTTGACCTTTACAAAGAGCTCGTTGAGATTCGGAAGATTCATCAGCAAGCTCTTCCAAATGCACCGTTTGCATTCCACATCGAGACTGAATTGGCAGATTTTGTCTGGCGTTGGATCAAGGTTACTGACTCAAAGATGATGGGCCTTGTTGACGAAGCCATCAAGAATGACCAGTTTCAGGTGCGGGCTGAGAATCCTACAGATGCTGAGCGTCACAGTGTATCAGTCATTGACCTCTTCCGTCTCTACAACGAGACCACGAACCAGATCTTTGACCTTAATTGGGATGATGACATCCACCATGCGAAGTTCATGACTGCACTGTCGAAATCATTTGGCGCCGGACTGACGAGGTACTGCGAGGTTGTCGAGCAACGCTTCACTACTGAGATGAATCGGTTGTCTCCTGCTCAAGAAGCAGCCTTGACTCAATCAAAGCAGGATAGGTGGATGCAGATTGCGAAGGATGCCTGGGCAAACAAGGAGAAAATTGAGCCGTTCCACTTCTATCCTGAATCATTGGTCAAGCTCAACAACATCGAATTTGCAGTACAACAACTGGATAAACTAGAGAAGATGATGAACGCCGACGCCTGCGCAGAAGTGCTCCAAATGAACACACCTAGAGAAAGACAGCGCAGGCCCACCAAATATGTCTTTACAATTAAGATTGTGGAGGCAGAAGATTTGAAGGCCTGCGACTCGAACGGTTTGAGCGATCCCTACGTTGTCCTTGTCGATGAGTTTGGTAAGCGCCTTACGAAGACACGAGTCATCAACAAGAACCTTAATCCAAGATGGGACGAGTCGATTGACATCACTGTGTCTGGTGCTGTCAACGTCGTTGCCATGGTCTGGGATTTTGATAGTTTCAGTGAGGACGACTACATTGGCAGGACGTCTCTGAAATTGGATCCCTCTCACTTCGGCGACTACCTACCAAAGGATTGCTGGCTGCAACTTGATACTCAGGGTCAGCTCTTGCTCCGCATCTGCATGGAGGGTGAAAGAGACGACATTCAGTTCTACTTTGGTAAAACGTTCCGTATGCTGAAGAGGACTGAAAGAGACATGGTTCGGAAGATCACAGATAAGGTCAGTATTCCTCGTCTGTTCCCTAACGCTATCTAACAAAACCCAGCTTTCAACATACATCAATATTTGCCTGTCTCATGAAGCACTCAGGGGCTTGCTCAACCGTGGCATTTCTATTGCCTCAGTTACGAGTATGTGGAAGAATCGTCAGTCGGTCGTCCCTGCCTTCCAGCCGGGCGATATCGAGAATGCTTTGAAGCCCCTATTTCAGTACTTTGACGACAACTTCGCCATTATGCAGCAAATTCTGACACAAGATGCTATGATCACGGTTATGACACGCTTGTGGAAAGAAGTCTTAATGGCCATCGAAGGCATCTTAGTTCCTCCGCTGTCCGACAAGCCATCGACCCAAAGACCGCTCAGCCAGCAAGAATTCGATATCGTCTTCAAGTGGCTGGAGCTGCTGTATGATTTCTTCAATGCCAAGGACGAAACTACTGGTGAGGTTATGGGCGTTCCGAGCGACGTTTTGAAGTCACCTAAGTACCACGAGTTAGTGCAGCTCGCCTTCTTCTACTTTGAAAGCACAGAAAATCTCATTCGCACATCCGAACGCATGGCTTCGGCGACGGCGCAGCGGGCACAACAACAACGGAATCGCCTCTCGGCGCCTGCTAGCCTAGGACCGTCGATTGGTGTCGGCGGTATGATGCGAGCAGCGTCCACTAGACGTGCAAAGAGTATCATGCTGAGTCGTAATTTGGGCACGATGAAGAAGGCCAAGGAGGAGAAAAGGAAGGAGGCACAAGCCGATCCCAACGATGATATGATTCTCAGAATCCTAAGAATGAGAACAGAACCAGTTGCGGCGGCCTATTTGCGGGACCGAAGTAGGCAGCGAGAGAGGCTGGCTGCCGCTGCAGCGGCCGAGATGATTGTCCGACAGAGTTTGGCAAATGGTGGAGCAATTGGTGGATTTGGCAGGAACAACTTGCCGCGAAGGTAGGACGGAACAAGGCGACGATAATGAAGACGTTGACGACGGCCAACATTTGGAGTTTTTTTGATGTGCGCAAGGCAAGCAGAGATACCATGTTTCCAGTTTCCGATAGATAGGTTGTGCATTTATACATGTCTACGTGTCTAGCAATGCCGCCAGGAGAGGCAAGGGTCTATATGGAAGATCCAGTTAGGTATTGAAAAGAGCTGTACTCTGGCCCATTGCTTCAAATTTTGTGAACGAATTCGTTGCGCTTACTAAGAAATGCGGATTAGCAACCAAAAAAGCGACGGGAACCCACGGCCGTTCAGGGCAACTGTCCTGGCGAGCGCTCTGCCTGAGGTCGACTCGAAGGGAGAAGCTCTACTCATGGAATGCCACCTTGGTGAGTTCCCTAGTTAGTGGGCGGTGACCGAGTACATCGAATGCAGCACATTGACGGAAAGATCCGATCCACGATCTCATAAATCTCGCTATCCCCACCACGTTGCCCTTCATTTGCTGACATTTCCATTTTTGGACATACTGTGAAGCGGTTAGGGTTGGTAATTGTCAGCTTACAGGAAATGTAAGTACACAACAGTTTATGACAGACGTCTGTAAATTTGTTTTCTGACGGACAAATTGACAAAAGCAGCCTCAGCTATGAGGCTAGAGTGCCAAGTTGGGTATAAGGTGCTGGCTTGAGCCTCGCCGCTAAGTTGGGACAAAAGTAGTGCTGTAAAGGGCATTTGGAGCTGACATGTCACTGTCATTGTCATCGGGTTGGACACTACTCTACGTCGATAGTCATGTCTTTTCGAAAAAAAGACGTGTAAAATTTTCAACCCTAGAAGCGGTGTTGAAGCCTCAAGGACAAACTCGTCGCAAATAGTACGTAGAAGTCCAAAATATGGCTGTGGGCCACGCAGATCAGCCGCGATACGGCTACCGCGGCCGCAGCTCATCAGCTGTCACACTCGGTTGGGCGATCCCGGCACTCTGGGCTGTTGACGGGAGTCTCAAGGAGCGAAAGTGATCGATGGTCTGAAGATCTTGAGGAGGCAGAGATGGAATGTGACATCCAGCTAGAGTCCTCACTTATTTCAAATTAAGAAGTGTTATCAAGGTTTTTCTTCATAAGCTTATAGAGTTGAAATCTCATTTGGGCGAAAGATGGATTTTCTAGCCAGTTTCCTTGTGATTCTTCTGATAACATGGCGGCTCGATACTTGTGAAGAATACTGTACATATTAGAGCCGGGCGGTGGTGGGCGGCGGCACTGCGGCAGGTTGGCGGTCATTCGGCGCATCCTCGCTCGAGAATCTGGAGAATCCACCACTTGAGTTCAGGATCGTTGCTTCGTAGTATGTACACGGATATGCTGGTTCGAGATCGTGTCACTTTTTGACACGTGTGTGCGCGTGTCATGGTTTAGGCGAACAAATCCTGTAAAAAGTGTACTAGCTCCTTCTTATTATTCGTACCTCGTACTTGCAGAAACTCAAGTGCGTGATTCAGTGGCTTCAGTGAATTATTGTTGAAGAGCCTCTTGTGTCAGAGAGGACAGGGACACTCGTAGGTGCCCCATAATGTGGGTGGGGGGGGGGGG
>RCNJ01000688.1_pt1 | contig 10471 bp, 10 predicted proteins | sample 2041171 | NCBI WGS metagenome assembly RCNJ01 (sample SAMN09708213, study PRJNA481090) | feces metagenome | biome: feces | host: Pygoscelis adeliae | place: Antarctica: Rookery Lake | collected 2010-03-01 | reverse complement strand
CCACTTTGATAATTATCAAAGTGGCTTTCTATATTTCATTATGCACTCTTTGTAAACTGACTGTTATAAAGATCTGCATAGAAACCATCCTTATCCATAAGTTCATCATGGCTTCCTTTTTCAACTATATCTCCATCTACCATAACTAGAATTATATCTGCATCTATTATAGTAGATAGTCTATGTGCTATTACAAAACTTGTTCTACCTTTCATAAGTTCTTCCATAGCCTTTTGAATTTGTTGTTCTGTTCTTGTGTCAACACTACTTGTAGCTTCATCTAATATTAAAAGTTTACTATTTTTAAGTATTGCTCTAGCAATAGTTAAAAGTTGTTTCTGTCCCTGTGATATATTAGACGATTCTTGATTTAATATTGTGTCATATCCTTCTGGTAATGTTCTTATGAAGTGATCTGCATATGCTGACTTAGCTGCATTAACAATATCTTCTTCAGTTGCATCTTCCTTACCATAAGCTATATTTTCTCTTATAGTACCATTAAATAACCAAGTGTCCTGAAGTACCATTCCAAATAGACTTCTTAAGTTTTCTCTCTTTAAGTCATTTATATCTACTCCGTCTACAAGAATCTTTCCACTATCTACATCATAGAAACGCATTAAAAGATTTATAAGAGTAGTTTTTCCAGCTCCAGTAGGTCCTACCACTGCTACCATCTGTCCTGGCTCCACTTTAATATTCATGTCATTCATTAGAGTTTGGTCTTCTGTGTAACCAAAATAAACATGTTCAAATTCTACACTACCTTCAATATCATTTACTACTAATTCTCCATCAGATTCTTCTACCTCTTCTTCTTCATCTAATATTTCAAATACACGCTCAGCTGATGCTATTGTTGATTGAAATATATTTGCGATGTTTGCAAGTTGATTTATAGGTTGAGTAAACTGTCTTGAATACTGAAGAAACGCTTGAATATCTCCTATGCTTATAGTTCCACGAGTTGCAAATATTCCTCCAACTACGGCAACGAAAACATAACCTATATTATTTATAAACGCCATTAAAGGCATCATTATTCCTGAAACAAATAATGCTTTCCAGCTCGCACCATAAAGCCTTTCATTTATCTCTTCAAATTTCTTTATTGATTTCTCTTCTTTCCCAAAAGCCTTTACAACTACATGTCCTGTATACATCTCTTCTACATGACCATTCATATCTCCTAAATAAGTTTGTTGATCTTTAAAGAATATTTGAGATCTTTTTATTATAGGTCTTGTAATAAGAATCATGACAGGTAATGTTATAAGAGTAATTATAGTCATCTTAGGGCTTATGCTAAGCATCATTATAGCTACACCAATCATAGTTACAATTGATGTTATAAGTTGTGCTATACTTTGCTGCAATGTATTACTTATATTATCCATATCATTAGTAACACGGCTTAGAATTTCTCCATAGGTGTTAGAGTCATAATATGAAAGAGGTAATCTCGTAAGCTTGTCATCAATTTCTTTACGAATATCCCTTGACGTGTTTTGAGCAACTCCAGCCATCATATATTGTTGTACATATCTAAATAGTGAACTCAGTATATGAAGTCCTGTTAACACTAATAATATATTTCTTATATATATAAAATCTACTGATGCACCTGCTACACCTTGCATCTTTTGCATTATATCTTCAAATAATTGAGTTATAGCAAGACCAATAATCTTTGGACTGAATATCATAAATAAAGTACTTGCGATAGATGCAAATAACACAACTATTAATTTGACTTTTCTTTTAGCTATATATCCAAGAAGTCTAAGTGCTGTTCCTTTAAAGTCTTTTGGTTTATCTACTGGACCTTTTGGTACATTGCCACCTGGTCCTTTGGGTGTTTTTGATGTTTTAACTTCTTCTTCACGACTCATTATGAAATCTCCTCCTCTGACATCTGAGATTCTACTATCTCATGATAAACATCATTTGTTTCTAGCAATTCATCATGAGTTCCCATTCCTTCAACTCTTCCTTCATGTAAAACAATAATTCTATCTGCATTCATTATCGTACTTACTCTTTGTGCAACTATTATCATTGTAGAGTTTTTAACTTCACTTTCAAGTGCAGAACGCAATTTTGCATCTGTTTTAAAGTCAAGAGCTGAGAAACTGTCATCAAAGATATATATCTCAGGTTTTCTAACTAGCGCACGTGCTATAGATATTCTTTGCTTTTGTCCACCTGATACGTTTGTACCACCTTGTGATATTTGATGTTCAAAACCTTGTTCCATTTTTGATATAAATCCCATGGCTTGAGCTATTTCAGCAGCCTTTTTAACTTCTTCATCAGTTGCATCTTCTTTACCATATCTTATATTATCAGCAATTGTTCCTGAAAAAAGAGCCATCTGCTGAGGTATAAATCCTATTTTCTTTCTAAGTTCTTGTTGTGACATATCTCTAACATCTACACCATCTACTAAAATACTACCACTATCTATATCATAAAAACGCATAATAAGATTTATAAGAGTAGTCTTTCCTGATCCTGTTCCTCCTATAATAGCAGTAGTTTCTCCTGGCTTTGTAGAGAAGTTTATATTACAAAGAGTAGGTATCTCAGCCCCTGGATAGCTAAATGTAACATCATTAAATTCTAAATATCCACACTGTTTATCGGGTATTTCTAAGGCTTGCGTGTTTTTATCTTTTATATCAGATTCTAAATCAAGAACTTCATTTATTCTTTCTGCTGAAGCTGAAGCACGAGGAATTAAAACAAACATTATAGATGTCATAACAAGAGACATCATTATTCTCATAGAATATTGTATAAACGCCATAATTTCTCCAACTTGCATTTCACTGTTATCTACTTGAATACTTCCAAACCATATTACAGCTACAATTGTCATATTCATAACTAACATAATTACAGGCATAAGACTTGCCATTATTTTATTTACTCTAATAGATGTATCTGTAAGATCTTGGTTCGCAAAATCAAATCTATCTGATTCATATTTTCTTCGATTAAAGGCACGAATAACTCTTATTCCCATAAGTTTTTCTCTCATAACTAGATTTAAATTATCAATCTTTTTCTGTACAACTTTAAAAAGTGGTATAGCTCTACCCACTGTAAGGATTAATCCTATTATTAGAAAAGGTATAGCTCCTAGAAATACAAGAGATAATTTAGCATTTGTAGAAACCGTAAGTATAATTCCACCTACAATTATAAGAGGTGCACTTACCATCATTCTTAGGACTACAGCTAAAACTTCTTGAATCTGTTTTATATCATTTGTAGTTCTTGTTATAAGTGAAGCTGTACCTAATTCATTAATTTCATTAAGGGAAAACCCTTCTACTTTTGTAAATACCTTTTTTCTAAGCATCTTTGCAAAACCTGCGGATACTTTAGCTGCCAAATAATTAGCTCCTACAACAGCTATAGTTCCTATTAAAGCTACTATAATCATAACTACACCAACTTTTAAAATATAGTTAGTGTCTCCATTTACTACTCCTACGTCTACAATATTTGACATAAGTGCCGGTAAAAATAATTCCGATAACGACTGTAAGAATATAAGAGCAACAACTATGAATATAGGAGTTCTATAAGACTTTAGCATCTTTATCATTTTCATCATTATATGTTTGCCTCCTTATTTTCATTTCTAAATTGCATTTAGTTAGTCGGCTAAATACTTTTTTTACTTTATTATCCATGTTAACATTTGTTTTAAATTTAGTCAATACACTTACTAGTTATACTTACCCTTTTTCGCTTCATTAAACAAAAAAACAAGATTTCTATATATATATATATAGAAATCTTGAATAATTTCATTAATTATTTGGGTATTTTCTATCACTTATTTTACTTACAAGTATTGCAATTATAACCATAACTATAGCCCCTACAGCCACTGGAGCTATCGGATAAAAATATCCCAAATTATGAACTTGACTTCCACCAATCACTGCAATAAGTGCTGTAGCACCTCCTGGTGGATGTACAGTTTTAGTTATTTGCATAATTGCGATTGCTGTTGCAACCGCTACTGCTGATGCAAACCATATGTGAGTTCCAAATATCTTAAAAGCAGTAACTCCTACTATAGCAGATAATATATGTCCACCTATTATATTTCTTGGTTGAGCTAATGGACTCTCTATCGCACCATATGCAAGAACTGCTGTAGCTCCAAATGAACCTATCATGAGGCTAAAGTCACCTTTAGATAGTAAATTGAGCCAATTATGCATAGTTGCAAGTACTATTATACCTACAAATGCTCCTAACCAAGACCATATTATATTTTTCATAATTCTCCTAAATTATTTATATTTTTCTTCTAATTTATCTACGATTTTAATGTATTTTTCTCTTGTTTCAATATTCTCATCACATTTTTCAAATTTTTCAAACTCTGTATCAAGCCTTTCTAGTGTTTCTTCTTTTAATTTAGATGTAGCAAATTTATAGATCATATTATCTTCTTTATTAGTATGTTTAGTTAAAAGATTTGCATAACCCATTGCATTACCTATTATATCTACTATCGATTCTTCGTTTCCATCTTTATAAGCTTTTAATGCAATTTGTAAATCAATAACATATCCTCTTCCAAAGTTATGTTCTATAAGCATTCCTTGAACTGGACCTTCTCCTATAAGTTCAAACAACTCATTATTCATCTCTATAAAAAGCATATCTTCTTCTTTTCCATGATGATATTGGTCTGCATAATTTTGGATAAACTCAATGATTTTTTCAAAATCCTCATAAGGGACTTCCATTCCCTTTGTAAGATTAAAACATATTTTTCTAATCACATTTATAACTTTTCTTATATTATCATGTTCCTTTACTAATATATCTATACAGTTCAAATAAACCACACCTTTCATTTATATAACTCCTATTTTATATACTCATTATAACAAATGGTTTTTATATTTAATGTGATTATAAGCACAGTTTAGTTTTAATTGTTAAATATTACTAATAAACTTATAATACTCATAAGTAAAACTGTAATATTCAAAGGAAGTAATATCCATTTAGGCGGGCTTGTATTTTGTAAATGGCAAAGATTTTTACTCAGTTTTTTGTATTTGATATAAGCACCTACATAACCGAGTACTCCTGCAGCAATAAGAAGTGTTCCTAAGATTTGCATAAGATAATAAGGTCCATCCATATCTAAGAACTTAACTACTCCTAATCCTGCACCCATAAGTGCCACAGCTGTTCGTAACCAAGCTATTAAAGTTCTTTCATTTGCTAAAAATGTTCTTTCATATGCAAGTTGAGTAGTGGTATCTAACTCTTTACATTTTTCTGCTATGTTTTTTTCATCACTCATTTTACTCTCACCATTTTCTATAATTTTGTTTATTAACGATTTGTACTTTAACTTCTATAATGTCTATATTATAAGACTATACCCTCATATAAGTTAATATATCTTAATGTTTCACCATGTTAAAAACTAATACCCCCTTCCTTTTTTATGATTTTAGTGTTATTATTGTATTATACAAAATACATAACATGAAGGAGAATAATAAATGCATAAAATGATTGAAAAATTTGTTAAGCAAGAATTTATGACAGAAGCAGAAGGAAAATATATCGAAGAAGCTCTTGATAGAAAAGAGTCTATAATAGTTTCAGGACACAGATCAGCAGGAACTAGACCTTTCATGGCTACTTTAATGGCAGTTGCTAAATCAAAGCACTCAGCAGCACAAGTTAAAGGATTCGATGATATAGAAAAAGAGGGAGACTACCTTTTAATAGCTGGAATTCCTGATATAGACTTTGAAAAGTTAATAGGAGAAGCTATGGCTAAGCCTGATACTGCAATGGTTAGTATCAAAGAGCCAGACCACCCATACTCAATAATGAAACTTTTAAGAAATGGATTCAAAGAAAACGGAGACACTTCTAAAGTTTATCAAGTTATAGAGTGTGAAAAAGAAAACGATGTTCCTTTCGTACAAAAAGTTACAGAAATGAAACTTAATGAAAAAGGAAAAGTTAAAAAAGAAGATTTTAAAGGATAGTTATCTTTTAAATTTAAATATAGAAAAGAACAGATGATATCGTCTGTTCTTTTTTTATGTCCTTTAGTACCGGTACACTTTGGTTGTTTTATATGTTTTTATAGATACAATGTACATTATAAACATACAATGTTATAATAAGACATACAGTTTACGTAAAGCTATTATAATAACTTAAAAGAGGTGTATATTATGGAAAGTATGAAAATTGAAACAAAAGATTTAACAAAACTAGCTATAATGAGTTCACTTATTTGCATTTTTACTTATTTTTTTAAAATACCAACAATTACAGGTTATACTCATTTAGGCGATAGTATGGTTTTTATAGGAGTATTAATTTTAGGCTGGAAAAAAGGTGCTATTGCTAGTGGTCTTGGTGCAGGATTAGCAGATTTTATAGGCGGTTATATGCAGTGGGTTGTACCTACATTTTTTATTAAAGTTTTTATGGCTATTATTATGGGCTTAATCACTGAAAAATTATTTCCTAAGCTTAAATATGGATGGATGATAGGGGCAGTAACAGGGGGGATTTTTCAAATTGTAGCTTATGCACTGTTTAAACTACCTCTATTTGGAGTAGGTTATGCAGCTGCTGGTTTGCCAGGTGATATAATTCAAACTATAGCTGGCCTATTAGTAGCATTTATCCTAGTATCTGCTCTGCTTGCATCAGGTAATATGAAAAAACTAAAAAACTTATAAAAAAAGATTGAGAACATAGTTCTCAATCTTTTCTTATTCATTTTTCTCTATTAAGTTTGTCATTGGAAGATAAGTACTCTTACCTAGCTCCTTTACCTTTTGTTTTCCATCTTTATCTTTAATTTTCACAACTGAATCAACAACTCTACCATCCATTCCATCTACTAAAATATTTTCTTCCCCATCATCAAGCTCAGGATTATATTCATATTCAGTAGTTGTTTCAGTCTCACTTAAAGTTTCATGTTCCCACTCAATGTCAGGTGCTTCTTCCTTCCCGTAAAAGCCCATATAAACTCTATTATCTATAAATTTTGTCCATATAAGTACAGGATTTTCTGTGTTATTTTTAAATATGAAATCTTTATGACCATATGCTACAGCCGCATCTTGACCATATGGTACATATGGAACTGGCATAGAATGATTGTACCTTTCAACTATATCTAAATCACTAACTATAGATGTATTATAAAGTGTAGTTGCAACTTTGCAAACTCCACCACCAGTACCTTTAACTACTTCATTTCCTACATATCCACTTCCTTCTTTATATCCTTTTTCCTCTGTATAAGGACCTACCGTCTCGTTTTGAGAAAATATCTTTCCTGAATCTATAACAGTTTCTGTTACAGTACTAGCTGCAAGATCTATATTTGTTCGCTCTTCCGGCGTAGACTTCTCAAGTACTGTGCAAAATCCTGCTATAAGAACATCTGTATCGTTCTTTTCTTTGGCATCTTTAAAGTCTTTATCATCATCCCATGGAAATTCAGTAACAGGTTGTGATTTCTCTGGTAATTTTTCTTTCTGATCTTCTTGTTTAGATTGCTCACTATTAGTATCTTTTGAAACATCATCTTCTATTTTAATGTTTTCTTCTTCATTATCACTACTACATGATATCAATGCCACTGAACCGCTCAGTATCAATGCTAATAATAGACTTGTTTTTTTCCTCATAATATTCTCCTTTGTTTTCTACCATCTAAAGCTTACTATATATTATTAATATAAAAGAAAGTTACTAAAAAGTAACTTTCTTCAATATATCTCACTGTATTAATATTTTAAATATAACCTATTTTTCTATAATCTCTTCTGTTAAGTAAATTTCAATGTGAACTCCATTCTATCTCTACCAATTATAGTATCTTCAAATTCTTCTCTAGCATTTTCTATATAATCCTCTGGATTTGCAAGCGCTGGACCAAAATGACTTAATACTAATTTATCTACATTTCCTTGTTTTGCAAGAATTCCTGCTTCCCTAAAAATCATATGCTTGTTTTTAATAGCTTTATGTAAGTCATCATCACTTCCATAGTTTGCTTCACATATAAACAAATCACTATTTTCTATAAATGCAGGTATGGTAGTTATTGGTCTTGTATCTGTGATATAAGAAATCTTTAAACCTTTTCTACCCTCTCCTAAAACCATATCTGATGTATATACTTTATCTTCATACTCGATACTTTCATTTCTCTGAAGTTTACTCCAAAGTTTCTTAGGAACATTATTCTTTATAGCTTTTTCACTTATAAACTTTGCACTTCTTTTTATATTAAAACTATAACCAATACAAGGTACAGAATGGTCTAATTCAATAGCATTTAAATTTATTATTCCTTTATCATCTATAATATTTATTGTTTCTTTAGGATTTTCTATAACATTTACTTTATATGGAAGTTCTGGCACTATTACTCTAAGTCCATCTACTATCTTTTCTATACCTTTTGGACCTACTATAGTTAATGGATCTGTTTTTCCACTATTTGCCATCGTCATAAGAAGTCCGGGAAGACCTATGATGTGATCACCATGAGCATGGGTTATACAAATTGCATCTATAGTTTTAAAACCCCATCCAAGTATCTTCATCGAGACCTGACTTCCTTCACCACAATCTATTAAAATCTTTCTTCCTTGGTATCTTATAAGTGCTGCTGATAAGAATCTCTCTGGAACAGGCATTCCTCCACCCGTTCCCAATATACATATATCTAACATAAAGTCACCTTCTATTTAAAAATCTTCTTGATCCATTTTAACTTACCCTCATAAGGAGGGTATCTAAGTGGTATATCTATTAGATTTGATTTCTTTAATATACCTTTTTTATGTGTAAATGTATCAAAACTTTGTTTACCATGATAACTTCCCATTCCACTATTTCCAACTCCACCAAAAGGCATTGTATGTGATGATACATGCATTACAGTATCATTTACACAACCACCACCAAAAGATATATCTCCTACTACTACTTCTTCTATTTCCTTATCTTTTGTAAATAAATAAAGCGCTAGTGGTGTTGGATTTTCATCTATTATTTCGTAAACTTCTTCTATTTTACTAAATTCTAAAATAGGAAGTATCGGTCCAAATATTTCTTCATTCATTATTTTGTCCTCAAATGATATATTGTCTATTAGTGTTGGTGATATTTTCAGAGTATCATTATCATATTTTCCTCCAAATAGTATATTACCTTCATCTAAATAACCTATTAATCTTTTAAAATGATCTTTATTTATTATCTTTCCGTAATCACTATTGTTTAAAGGATCTTCACCATAAAATTCATTTATAGTCTCTATAATCTTTTCAATTAATACATCCTTCTTGTCCTTGTGCACAAGTAAATAATCCGGTGATATACAAGTTTGACCGCTATTTATAAGTTTACCCCAAGTTATTCTCTTAGCAGCTACTTCTATATCTGCATCATTACATACTATACATGGACTTTTACCACCTAGTTCTAGTGTTACGGGAGTTAAATGCTTAGACGCAGCTTCCATAACTATCTGTCCTACTCTTGTGCTTCCTGTAAAGAATATATAATCAAACTTTTCTTTTAATAATTCTTGATTTACTTCTTTATCTCCTTCAATAACAGTTATATACTCCGTTTCAAAACATTTACTTATTATTTTATTTATAACTCCCGACATATTTGGAGAAAACTCAGATGGTTTTATTACTGCACAATTCCCACCTACAATAGCCCCTACTAATGGCTGAATCGTTAGATTAAAAGGATAATTCCAAGGTGAAATTATAAGAGTAAGTCCATATGGACTACTCACAGTATAACTTCTTGATGGAAAGTTTATTATAGAAGTTTTATTATATTTTTTTTTAGTCCATTTTTTTATATTCTTTATTGCATAATCTATATCTGTAAGTGATACACCTATCTCTGTCGCATACCCTTCAAGTGCTGCTTTTCCTAAATCAAGATTTAAAGCTTCAAGGATTTCTTCCTCATATGCTTTTATAGATCGTTTTAATGTTTTTAGTTTTTCTATTCTAAAATCTATTTCTTTAGTCTTACCACTTTTAAAGTAAAGTCTTTGAGACTTTATAGTTTTTTCTATATTCATAGAATCTCTCCTTTAATTTATAACAAAAACCGATACTATATAAAGTAAATATACATGGACTGGATAAAATATATAAAACAAATATTTAAGTCCTCTTCCTTTTTCTCCGTTATATGCTTTGAAAAACAATGCAGAAAATGCCATCATCCACTGGAAATTTTCAAAGAAAAGCTCTTGTACACTAAACTCACTCTCTATTAATGAACCAACGAATAAAGCTACTGAAAATATTAAATACGATTGTATCAATTTATATAAATTATCTTTTGTAATATAGAATATAAGTCCTAATAAAACTAATACAGGACCTCCTTC
>RCNJ01000687.1_pt1 | contig 10477 bp, 6 predicted proteins | sample 2041171 | NCBI WGS metagenome assembly RCNJ01 (sample SAMN09708213, study PRJNA481090) | feces metagenome | biome: feces | host: Pygoscelis adeliae | place: Antarctica: Rookery Lake | collected 2010-03-01 | reverse complement strand
GGGGATCGGGGCATCGACGCCGCTGTCGAATTCACGCAGCAGGGTCATGTCGAAGCCGTCGCGGCGGATGCGCAGATCGGTGTAGAGCAACGTGGTCACCGAACATTCGTAGGCGAAACCCAGCCCCGAGGCGATGGAACTGAGGATCGTGGTGACGAAGGTGATCTTGACCAGCACGTCGCCCGCGGCCGCCGGATCATCGGGGGCCAGCATCCCGCCCAGCATCCCGGCGATCATGCTCAGCGGGGAGGTGATGAGACTGGCTATGATGCCGACGATGATGCCGGTCAGCAGCAGGATCCCGAAGCACCTCCACCAGGAGGACTTCACGAGGGTGAAGGACCGGGCCATGGCCGCCAGCGGCGGCAGGTTCTCCGCCACGACGGCGTGGACGGTGAAGGTCAGCTTGATCGAGATCCATATCGCCGTGGGGACGGCCAGGACCACGACGATGGCCGCCGTGGTGAAGGCGGCTGCCGTATCGGCATTGAAGGCCACGAGGGTCACGACGCCGGCGCAGATGGCCAGCGCCGCGATGCCGGCGACCAGGAACAGCAGGGCGACCAGCAGGAGCCTGCCGATCGAGGGGCGCAGGATCCGCAGGGCCTGCCCGAACCGGGTCTTGCGGTTCAGGGTCGCGCGCAGGACGGGAATGGTGACGGCACCCTGGACGATGAGCAGCAGGAACACCGAGACCAGCCCCGCCGCCAGGCTGCCGCCGACCATGGTGAGCAGGGGGCCGGTCATGGCCGTGAAATCGGGTTCTGCACTGTCCACGAAGGAGGGGTCGGCGATGGCTGAGAACAACGGAATGGCCAGGAAGGCGGCGACGGTCCCGACGAAGAGTTGAACGATCACCGACAGGCCCAACGTGGATCCGGCATTGCGGCGGATGGCCTGGAAGGCGCCGTCGAGCATGTCCCCGAAACCCAGCGGGCGCAACGGGACGACCCCCGGCTTCGGCGGGGGTGCATAACCGTACGGCCCCCCCGGACCGGGGATCGATTGCCCTCCCCAAACGCCGGCAGCCGGTTCGCCCCAACCCTGCCCCGGCGGGGCGCCCCAACCCTGCCGTGGCGGGTTCTGCCAACTGGGAGCCACCGGCGGTTCGAAGCCCCCGGGGGCCGCCGGATCCCCGGCGGCATCCGGCACTCCGGCGTCCTGGCCGGGATGGGAGCCGGGCAGTTCGTCGGGGTTGGGTGGGTTTTCGGTCATGGCGTTGTTGCCCCTCGCATCGCGTCAGTGTCCGAACCAGCCTAACGGGACCCGGTGCGCCGCTGCAGGGGGCACACCGCGGACCCCTATAGTGGACTGCAGGTTCAAAGAGACACCAGTGAGACGTTCAGACGGAAAAGGGGTGCCATGAAGGCCCGAGTTTTGGTGGTCGACGATGACGAGGCGCTGGCCGAGATGATCGGTATCGTGCTGCGCAACGACGACTTCGACCCGGTCTTCTGCTATGACGGGGCCCAGGCATTGGACACCTTCAGGGAGGTCAAGCCGGATCTGGTCCTGCTGGACCTGATGCTGCCCGGGATGGATGGCATCGAGGTCTGCCGCTTGATCCGTGCCGAAGCGGATGTACCGATCGTCATGCTCACCGCGAAGTCGGATACGGCCGACGTCGTGCGTGGACTGGAATCAGGGGCCGACGACTACGTCCCGAAGCCGTTCAAACCGGCCGAGCTCATCGCCCGGGTCCGGGCCCGGATGCGTCCGGGGGAGAAGCACGCCCCGGAGACGCTGAAAATCGCGGATCTGGTGATCGACGTTGCCGGGCACTCGGTGACCCGGAGCGGGGAACCGATCTCGTTGACGCCGCTGGAATTCGATCTGCTGGTGGCACTGGCCAGGAAGCCGTGGCAGGTCTTCACCCGTGAACTGCTGCTCGAACAGGTCTGGGGTTATCGGCATGCCGCCGATACCCGGTTGGTCAATGTCCACGTGCAGCGTCTGCGTTCCAAGGTCGAAACCGACCCGGAGAACCCGGAAGTCGTCCTGACCGTGCGCGGGGTCGGATACAAGGCCGGACAGGGCTGAGCGTGGAGACCTCCGCCGCGGACACCCCGGCGGCGGAACCCGACGACGGGGAGCCGCCGGCCTCCCGGGCCCCTTTCCGGCGCCCGCGGCCCGAGCAGGAGGGCTCACGGTGGAAACGCATGGTCACCGCGTGGCGGCGTTCGCTGCAATTGCGGGCCGTGGCCACCACCGTGCTGCTCTCCGCGCTGGCGATGCTCGGTGCGGGCATCTTCCTGTCGAACCAGATCGCCGACGGACTGTTCCAGGAACGGTTCAATCAGGTCCAGGAGGAGTCGGTCCGTGGCCTGAACCAGGTCAAGTCCAACTTCGAGTCCGCGGCCACCACCGACCGCTCCAGCACCGTCGCCTTCGTCAACGACACGTTGAAGCTGGTCGAAGGTGATGGCGCCAGCGTCCAGCGTGACTTCATCCTGACCCCGCTGCCCAGTTCGGAGAACATCTACGTCACCAACACGGCCAGTGGTGGACTGACCACTGCCGTCATCCCCGACTCCCTGTCCACGACCGTGAAGGACAGTCCCGGGGTCTATTGGGAATCGATCAGTTTCCCGCACGCCAGCTACGACACCCCCGGTCTGGCCTTCGGCACCACGGTCCAGTTGCCGCCCGGACGCGACTACGCCCTGTATCTGGTGTATGACCTGGACTCGGTGCAGCAGACCCTGGACTTCATCCACCGGGTACTGGCCATCGGTGGGGTGCTGCTGCTCTTCGTCACCGGCGGCATCGCCTGGTACACCACGCGCCTGGTCGTTCGTCCGGTGTCCACCGCAGCCTTGGCCTCGGAGAAGTTGGCCGCCGGTCAGCTGCAGGAACGCCTCGAGGTCCACGGTGAGGACGAGATCGCCCGGCTGGGGACCTCGTTCAACCGGATGGCCACCAACCTGCAGGACCAGATCACCCAGCTGGCCACCCTGTCGCAGATGCAGCAGCGCTTCGTCTCGGACGTCTCCCACGAACTGCGCACGCCGTTGACGACGGTCCGCATGGCCGCCGAGGTGCTCCACGATGCCCGCGAGGACTTCGATCCGATCAACCGGCGCTCCGCCGAGCTGCTCTACAACCAGGTCGAACGCTTCCAGACCCTGCTCAACGACCTGTTGGAGATCTCGCGGTTCGACGCCGGTGCCGCCCTGCTGGATGCGGAGGTCCTCGACCTGGTGCCGGTGGTCCGCCGGGTCGTGGATACCGCGAGCCTGCATGCCGAGAACCTCGGATCCGAATTGCGGGTCCATCTCCCCGACGACGGGTGCGCCGTGGAAATGGACCCGCGCCGCATCGAACGGATCATCCGCAACCTGGTGATGAACGCCGTCGAACACGGCGAGGGGAATCCGATCGACATCACGGTGGGGCAGGACGAATACGCGGTAGCCATCACCGTGCGTGACCATGGCATCGGCATGGGCCCCGAAGAGGCCTCGCGCGTCTTCGACAGGTTCTGGCGGGGGGACCCCGCCCGGGCCCGGACGACAGGTGGCAGCGGGCTGGGACTATCCATCGCCACCGAAGACACCCGGCTGCACGGCGGTTGGTTGCAGGCCTGGGGCGAGAAGGGCGAAGGAGCCTGCTTCCGGTTGACCCTGCCGCGGCATCTGGGTGAACTTCTCGGATCCTCGCCGCTGCCCTTGATGCCCCATACCCAACTGGCGCTGGGCCAGTTGCTGGGCTCGGGGGAGTCCGCCCCGTACACGGCGTCGTTGCCCACCCTTCCCACCGGGAACCTCGCGTTGCCGGGGTCGATCCTGCGGGCCGTCCCTCCCTCCGAGCGGGCCACCGCCGAAGCGCCCGCCCCGGATCCCGTCGCCCCGGCCCCGGTGGGCCGTCAGGCAGCTGGCCGGGGCTCTCCCAAGAGCCCGGAGGCTAATGATCCGGACAGTATTGCCGATGACGAACCTGGCACAGGAAAACAGGGAGGGCCGAATGAGTAGGCGCAGGACACGGTACGACGGCGGAGCCCGGGCATCCATGGTGCTCGGTGCCCTCGTCGCGGTCCTGCTGGTGATCACCGGATGTGCCTCGATTCCGACATCGGGGCCCGTGGGCACCAGCGCGCCGGAAGCCGCCGGCCAGTCCGACTTCGCCTACGCCTTCGATCCGCCCGGACCCTCCGATGATGCTTCACCGCAGCAGATCATCGAAGGGTTCCTGCGGGCGGGCATCGCACCGCAGGACGATTACAGCGTGGCCCGGGAATATCTGGACCAGGAACTTTCCAGGGAATGGCGTGCCGCGGACCAGACGACCGTCTACGCGTCCGAACCCAACATCGTGGAGAACGTCGAGAAGGGCAGCTACACGGTGGAGGTCTCGGAAACCTCCAGCATCGACGAATACGGGCTACTGACGCGCAAGAAGGAACGGACCACAAAGTCCGAGGACTTCGAACTGTCCCGGGTCGATGGCCAATGGAGACTGTCCAAGGTGCCCGACGGCACGATGATGGAGGAGGGCAGCTTCGCGGTCGTGTTCAAGCCCTACCCGTTGTTCTTCTACGATTCCACCAATACCTACGCGGTCGCCGACTACCGCTGGTTCGCAACACGCCAGGGCTTGTCAGCGACCGTTACCGCCGCCCTGCTTGCCGGCCCCGCCCCGTATCTTCGCAACGCCGTCAGCAGTGCCTTCCCCGAAGGCAGCGAGCTGGCGCGGGCCTCCGTACCGGTGGAATCAAAACTGGCCACGGTGGACCTGAACGAGGCGACCTTCACCGACGCGACCGAGCTGCAGCGCCAACTGATGCAACAGCAGATCGAACTGACGCTGAGCCAGATCCAGAATGTCAGCACGGTCACCATGACCGTCGCGCAGCGGGCCGTGAGCCTGGGCAGCGTGGCCGAGGGGTTCACCAAGGCCATCGTCGACGCCTCGGTACCCAACACCCAGATCGCGATCGCCAATAAATCCCTGGTGTTCTATCAGGGCAACGGCGTGGTGCGCGTGGGAGGGGTCCAGAACATCTCCTCCTATAAGCCCCGCGACCCTGCCATGTCCCCCGCGGACAACCGCTTCGCCTTCCTGAACGGCAAACGCACCCAGCTCTTCACCGTCGACGAATCAGGGGTGGCCCATGAGGCCACGACCGGCCAGAAGCTGCTGCGTCCGAGCATCGACGTCCACGGTTGGACCTGGACGGTCGGCAATGACGGACGAACCCGGGTGCGGGCTACGCCGTCGGACACCAAGAAGGACGGGCCGTCACGCCAGGTCAACGCCGGATGGATGTCCAAGGCCGACGTGACCTCCCTGCGCATTTCACCCGATGGCGCCCGGGCGCTGGTGATTGCCAAGGTCAAGGGCAAGACCGGGGTCTACATCACGGGCATCATCCGTGACAGCGAAGGCATCCCCCGCGGGTTCACCGACCCGTTGGAGCTCGATGCTTCGGTGCCGGCGGAGCAGGGGGTGTGGAACTCTTCGAATTCCGTGGTCGTGATGAAACCCAGCGACACCGAGGCCGTGCAGGCCGAGGAGCTCTCCTTGGACGGGAGCACCATGGAACTCGAGCCGCTGTTGGGGATGACCAATATCTCCGCAGGCCCCGGGGAACAACGCACGGTCTACGCCGAGACACCCGACGGGGTCTACTCGCAGGTGTTCTCCACCTGGAAGAAGCGCGAAGGCAAGGCGACCCAGCTCGCCTACCCGGGGTAGCGGCGGACGCTGTCCACAGTCGGCATGCCAGGACTTCCGGTGCCGCGGCGGCCCGGGGATCATCACGGCATGGAATACCCGTCACTGCCCGATCGCCTGGCCCGAAGGCTGGACTCGCTGGCCTTCTCCTCCTCGGTGCGGGGTCCGCTCCTGGCCCTGGCCGAGCTCGGTTCGGTGGCCGCCCCCAGCGACTGCGTCTTCTGCCGCCGACCCGACGCCGTGATGTGCCGGACCTGCCGGGGGGCCTTCCGCGCCGCGACCGTCCGCCCCTTCGAGGCCCAGGACGGGGCCGAGTCCCTGCCGCTGGACCTGGACGGCGACCCTTTGCCCGTGTTGGCCGCCGGGGTCTACGCCCGTGAAGTCTCAGCCGCCGTCCTGGCCTTCAAGAACCGCCAACGGGTGTCACTGGCAGGTGTGCTGGGCCCGGCCCTGGCCGGGGCCCTATGTGCGGCAGGCAACCGCTTCGGTGGCGGGGTCCTGCTCGTGCCGATCCCCTCGACCCGCATCGCGCGGGCCCGCCGCGGCTACGCCCCGGTGGAGGTGCTGTTGGCCTGGATCCAGCGACGGGCCCTGCTGCCGCCGTCGACCAGCGTCGGTCATTTCCTGCGGGTCCGCCCCGGGCCGCCGTGGACGGGGGCCGCGCAGAAGACCAAGGGGCGGCGTGCCCGCTCGGGCAGTGCCGCGGAAATGGTCCTGCGTCCACACCCCCGGCTCCTCGATCGTCCGGTGCTTCTCGTGGACGATGTCCTGACCACCGGTGCCACCCTGGCCCGAGCGCATCGGCAACTCCAGGCTGCCGGGGTCCGGGTGGCGGGCGCAGTGGTGGTGGCAGCCACCGCCGCACCACGGCATCAGGACGGGTCCGCGGCCGGTGAACAGGACGCCGTCTGAGCCGACACGCTCGCCGGTCATGGGCCATGACGCTGGCCAATTCGTGGAGCCGGAACGCTTAAAGTGACGCGGATCACGAAATGATGGGTAGGAAGGCTTGATTAACCAGCGCCCTGGATTACGGTTGAGTATGGGCACCTCACCAAGAGGAGAAGAACCCATCTTCAGCGGTTGAAAGGAGAGTCTTTCAGCCGCTGTCGTGTCACCCGAGGTTAGTAGGAGGACACCATGGAGATGAACATCACCGGGCGCAACGTGACGGTATCCGACCGATTCCGCGAATACGCGGACGAGAAGACGGACAAGATCGAACAGCTGGCCAGCAAGGTCCAGCGCCTCGACGTGAAAGTCACCAAGGAACCCAACGCCCGGCAGGCCGAAGCCCAGCTGACAGTGGAGATCAGCGTGGTGGGCACCGGACCGGCCATCCGTGCGGAGGCCAAGGCCGCCGATAAATTCGCCGCCTTCGATACGGCCTTCGCCAAACTGCTCGAGCGGCTGCGCCGTGCACGGGATCGGCGGAAGGTGCACCACGGCCGGCAGACACCCCAAGCGGTGTTCCAGGCGACGTCGACGCTGGAACCGGTCAGCAGCACCATGCCCCTGCACGAGCAAACCCGACAGGAGCAGGACCAGGAGCGCGAAGCAGCCGAAGCGGTCGCCGAAAGCCCGGTCGAGATCCGGCGCAAGGTCTTCCCCTCCGAGACCATGAGCGTGGACGATGCCGTGGATCGCATGGAACTGGTCGGACACCCGTTCTATCTGTTCGTGGATGTCGAAACCGGCGTCAGTTCGGTGGTGTACCGCCGGCGGCAATGGAACTACGGCGTGATCACCCTCGATGACAACCACTCCGACGAGGAGACCGTGGAAACCCGGAAATACCGTGGTTCACAGGGTGCCGCCGTGTGATCACGGTGCCGGAGCCCGGAAGGGTTCCATGACCCGATCGATGACCTTGGCCCAGGCCCGGCGCATTGCGCTGGCAGCCCAGGGACTTCATCAGGAACGGCCCACCTGCCCGGTAACCGCCCGGCAGATGGGCCGGACCTTTGAACGCCTGCAACTGCTGCAGATCGATTCGGTCAATGTCCTGACCCGGGCGCACTACCTGCCGCTATTCGCCCGTCTGGGCTCCTACGACCCGGCAGTATTGGACCGGTTGGCCTCGCGGTCGCCGCGCCGCATGGTGGAGTACTGGGCCCACGAAGCCAGCTTCATCCGGCCCGACCACTACACCGACCTGTTGATCTGGCAACGACGGACCTGGATGGGCAGCTTCAGCCCCGACCGTCCCCACCTGCGTGAACTGGCCGACCGGATCCTGGTGCTGCTGCACTCCACGCGGCCCCTGACAGCCCGTGAGGTGGCCTCCCGGTTGGGACACCACGAAGACATCGACCGCTCCGGCTGGGGATGGAACCGTTCCTCGGTGAAGGAGGCGTTGGAAGCGTTGTTCGCCGGCGGGGAAGTCGGCTCCGCCAGCCGTAACGCCCAGTTCGAGCGGCGCTATGCACCCATCTCCAAGGTTCTGCCCCCGCGTACCCGGCACTCGGGGCCATCGGCTCCGGCACCGCAGGTGTTCGACGGAACCGACGGTGCCGCCGTCGTCGCGGCCACCGACGCCGAACGTGCGGCTTCCGCCCAACGGCTGATCGAAGCAGCCGCCAGAGCCCATGGCATCGGCACGGTGCGCTGCCTGGCCGACTACTTCAGGCTGCCGGTTCGTGCCGCGGCAGCCGCCGTGGAGCGACTCGTCGAGGAAGGCGTGCTCGAACCGGTCGACGTCCAGGGGTGGCCCGGTCGACAATTCCTCCACACCCGTGCCCTCAAGCCTCGCCGTGCCCGAGGGCGGGCGCTGCTCGGCCCCTTCGATTCGCTGGTCTTCGAACGCCGGCGGCTGGAGGAACTCTTCGGTTTCCACTACCGGATCGAGATCTACACCCCCGCAGCCAAACGACGTTACGGCTACTACGTCCTGCCCTTCCTGCTGGGCGAGCAGATCGTGGCCCGCGTGGACCTCAAGGCCGATCGTGCCCGGGGTGTGCTCATGGTCAGATCCAGCCACGCCGAACCGGGCGCACCCCCTGGAACCGCCCGGGAACTGGCTGCTGAGCTTTCCCTGATGGCTGAATGGATCGGTCTGGAATCGGTGCAGGTCCAACTGGAGGGTAACCTTTCCCTAGAACTGGCCAAGACGGTTGGGACACGAAGCACGGGAACTTGAACGGGCCGCCGATCGTGTCTCCCGTAGACTGGCCAAGCCAGAATTCCTGTGCCTGAGATTTGGAGCTACCACGTGGCATCACTGCTAGAACGCGTCCTGCGGACCGGCGACAAGAAGACCCTGAAGCAACTGCGCGGCTACGCGGAGGCCATCAACCTGCTTGAGGACGAGTTCCGGGCCATGTCGGATGCGGATCTGCGGGCCGAAACCGAGGACTTCAAGAAGCGCTTCCAAGAAGGGGCTTCGCTGGACTCGTTGCTGCCCGAGGCCTTTGCCGCAGTGCGCGAGGCTTCCGACCGCACGCTGGGCATGCGGCACTTCGACGTCCAGCTCATGGGCGGGGCGGCCTTGCACCTGGGCGACATCGCCGAGATGAAGACCGGTGAAGGCAAGACCCTGGTGGCGACCGGGCCCGCCTACCTGAACGCCATCTCCGGCCAAGGCGTGCACATCATCACGACCAACGACTACCTCGCCGAATACCAATCGGACCTCATGGGGCGCGTCTTCCGGTTCCTGGGCATGACGACCGGTTGCATCCTGTCCAACCAGGATCCTTCCGTGCGCCGCCAGCAGTACGAAGCAGACGTCACCTACGGGACGAACAACGAATTTGGTTTCGACTACCTGCGCGACAACATGGCCTGGAGCAAGGACGAACTCGTCCAGCGCGGCCACAACTTCGCCATCGTCGATGAGGTCGACTCCATCCTCATCGACGAGGCCAGGACCCCGCTGATCATTTCGGGCCAGGCACAGGGGGATGTGAACCGCTGGTTCAGCGAGTTCGCCCGGCTGGTGAACCGCCTGGAGATCGATACCGACTACGAGGTCGACGAGAAGAAGCGCACCGTGGGCGTGCTGGAGGCGGGGATCGAGAAGGTCGAGGATCATCTGGGCATCCACAACCTCTACGAAGAGGCCAACACCCCGCTGATCGGCTTCCTGAACAACGCCATCAAGGCCAAGGAATTGTTCAAGAAGGACAAGGACTACGTCGTGATCAAGGGCGAGGTCATGATCGTCGACGAACATACCGGCCGTACGCTGGCCGGACGCCGCTACAACGAAGGCATGCACCAGGCGATCGAGGCGAAGGAAAACGTCGAGATCAAGGCCGAGAACCAGACGATGGCCACCGTCACGCTGCAGAACTACTTCCGCCTGTATGCCAAGCTCTCCGGCATGACCGGTACCGCACAGACCGAGGCGGCCGAATTCATGGGCACCTACAGCATCGGTGTCGTGGAGATCCCCACGAATAAGCCGATGGTGCGCAAGGACCAGTCGGATCTGATCTACAAGAACGAAATCGCCAAATTCGACGCCGTCGCCCAGGATATCGTTGAACGCCACGCCGCCGGTCAGCCGGTCCTGATCGGCACCACCAGCGTCGAAAAGAGCGAATACCTCTCCCGCAAGCTGGCCCAGGAGGGCGTCCGCCACGAGGTGCTCAACGCCAAGCAGCACGCCCGTGAGGCCGCCGTCATCGCCCAGGCCGGCAAGAAAAGCGCGGTCACGGTGGCCACCAACATGGCCGGTCGCGGTACCGACATCATGCTCGGCGGCAACGCCGAGCACCTCGCGATCGACGCGCTGCGGGCGCGCGAGCTCGATCCGGAGGAGGACCCGGAGGCTTACGAGGCGGCCTGGCCCGACGCCCTC
>RCNJ01000686.1_pt1 | contig 10488 bp, 11 predicted proteins | sample 2041171 | NCBI WGS metagenome assembly RCNJ01 (sample SAMN09708213, study PRJNA481090) | feces metagenome | biome: feces | host: Pygoscelis adeliae | place: Antarctica: Rookery Lake | collected 2010-03-01 | reverse complement strand
AGCTTCCTGGTCAACGAGGTGGGCGCCAGGGACGATTCGCGCGCCTTGGCCGAGGCGGATGTCATCGACATCCTGCCGCCCTTCGCCGGCGGCTAGACCCAAAAGTCCAGGGCCCATGGAAGAGCCGCTGCACTCCCCTAGCTCGATGTCGCACGGAAAAATGCCGATTTCTGGCGGGCTCCAAGTACTGGGGACCGCAGCCGACTGGTGATGACGGCCATCCCGGCCGGCGGCGAGGTCGGTACGCAAACCCACGATATCGTCGACCAACGGCTCGCCTTCATCGAGGACTCCGGCGAAGGTGTTGTTTGAGGCCAGGCACACCGTTTTGGTGCCAGCGACGGCGGCGCCGTTCCAGCCGGCAAGCGGGACAACTTCATCAACGCAGGCGTGGAACCGCCGGTCTTAGCTACGTTCTACAGCCCGCCAATTATTCAGGAAACTTCAAACCCTTCTGGACTGACTCACACCATAGAAGGGTCGTCTAGTCTGCCGCCCGCTCGGGTACTGGCGTTTGCACAACCACGCAAACAGTCTGACCACACCACCGGTATAAACCGGCACGATAATTCCAAGTAGCAGGAAATACTCTTAGACGAACACCGCCGGGGCTTACGCGCTGTCGAGGCTGATCCGGCCCTAAACGCAGAACGGAGCCGCGGGGCGAGTTGCCCCGCGGCTCCGTTTCGTGTTACCGCCAGCGCTGACTAGCTGGCATTGGCAGCCCTGGGCGCCCCGATGCCCGGGTCGATCTGGACCGGCCCGGCAGCCGAGGGTCGGACATCGAAGTCGAACATCGCCGTCGGCAAGTACACCGTTGAACAGGAGTTCGGAATGTCGACCACTCCCGAGAGCCTCCCCTCGATGGGAGCTGCTCCCAGCAGTAGATATGCCTGCTCTGGTGCGTACCCGAATTTCGTCAGGTAGTTGATGGCGTGCAGGCATGCCCGCTGGTAGGACAGGTGCGAGTCCAGATAGCGTTGCTCGCCCTCCAGTGTCACCGACGTTCCGGAAAAGGCGAGCCACTCGCTGAACTGCGGCTCAACTCTGCCGGGCATGAAGATGGCGTTCTCATGGACCCCATAGGTTTCCATGCCGCCGGAGATCACGTCGACGGACAGGTCGATGAACCCGCCCATCTCGATACCACCACAGAAGGTGATCTCACCGTCACCCTGGGAGAAGTGCAGATCGCCGACGGAGAAGTTGGCGCCGTCCACGTAGACGGGGTAGAAAATGCGTGTGCCCTTGGACAGGTTCTTGATGTCCTGGTTTCCTCCGTTCTCGCGTGGCGGTGCGGTACGTGCGGCTTCTCCGCCCACGCGACCCCACTGGTCCCGTGGAAGACCACCGAGGATTGCGTGTTCTGACTCGGGAGTCAGCGCCAACGGCGGCATGCGGTGGGGGTCGGTGGCGATTAAATCGCCTTCGCGCTTATTCCATTTCGCCAACATTTCAGCGGACGGAGCGGTCCCCATCAGCCCGGGGTGGATGATCCCTTCGAAGGAGACACCTGGAACGTGCCTCGATGTCGCTACCTGTCCCCTGAACTCCCACGCCGCCTTGTAGGCGTCGGGGAACTGGTCGACCAGGAAGCTTCCGCCGTTGTTCTTAGAGAAGATTCCTGTGTACCCCCAGCCTTGGCCGGCCAGCGGACCGGAATCCTCCTGTGGAATCGGCCCGACATCCAAGATGTCGACGACCAGGAGGTCGCCGGGTTTGGCGCCTTCCACGGCAAACGGGCCGCTGAGGGTGTGGGCTGTGGCCAGCGGGGCTTCCAGGATGTCCTGGGCCGAGTCGTCGTTCTTGATGAAACCGTCGAACCATTCCCGGCAATCCACGCGGAACACATCGCCGCGCTTCACCGTGACCGCCGGCGGGATTTCTGGGTGCCAGCGGTTGTGGCCCAGTATTTCCTGGTCCGTGAACTTCTTGTTGGAATCGAGCGGAAAGAGATTTTTTGGCATTTTTCCCTAACTTTGATTGCCATCATGCATCTGCATGATGCCCGGTCTTCTACTGCTACGGCCGGGGGAGCTTCCGGTGGAGGGGATTTGATGTGAATTGGGTACCTGACGAGCGTGTGCCCGGTCGGGTCGTGGAGACCACGTCGGGTTCGTGCGCGCTGCGCTGGGTCGAATCCATCAATCCAAAGGCTGCACTCCCGGCGATCGAAAGTCGGGGGGAGGGCATCCGCCGTCGTGAGGATTGCCCGCAGGTCGGACAAACGAGCTTGTCGGGCCTTTTCGCCATCACAAACGTGGCTTCGAACCCGTGTCCTTCAGGGCAACGGAATTCGTAGATCGGCATGTGGGCTTCCTCCTTCGTCGGTGGCGGCTACCTGGGGTAAATAATCCCTTGGTTTTGCCGCGGTTTAGTGATCCATATGGTCACGGTTGAACGTCTGATATTCGCTCTTCAGTTGACCACCACCTCGGGTGCGACTCTGTCTACTTCGGTGCCCCGCGCCCGCTTGGCCATGATTGCTGCAAGCAGCGTGGCCGCGATCGCGCCGATGCCCACGGCCACGGCTCCGCTTACAGTTGGCGCGAAAGCGCCTGACAGTAGCAAGAGGGCGGGGATGGTACCTGTTACGTGGGCGACAACAATCGTGAACCAGCCGGTGAAAATACCGAGGGTATCGATGCCCAAGCCCAGCAACAGGAAGAAGAGGAACCAGAGAACTGCCCACAGGTACCAGATGGCACCGAAGACGGGATCGGCAAGGGTCGTGAACTGCAGCGTACCGATGACGACGGCGCAAACGGCCACGAAGAGCGAGAACCAACCCAGTCCCTCGCCGCTCAGGCCAAAGACCTGGTTGAAACCCACATACAGGTAGGTGAAGCCAAACAGGTAGAGGCCCGCGGCCCCGAAGATGACGTTTGCGTCTCCCCCGGATTGGGCGATGATCACGGTCGGGAAGACGACTTGCATGCCCCCCACGAAGAAGTTGAAGACGGCGGCTGATTTTCCTGGCACGACTCCGATGAGCATTAGGCCATTGATGAATAGGACGGCACCTACGTAAAGCAGACCAACGTTTCCCATTGACTCCAGGCCTCGCAACCTTCTTCGCCTTTTGAAGGGCGACAGCCACTTGAACGAATATTTTCGATCAACGTGATATAGGTCTCACATTAGGGAGGCGTTCACGGAAGGTCAAGGACTCAACGGACCAGCCACTTTTCCGGCAGGCGCACCACCGGGCCGAGTCGCCGCCTGCCCGGAGAGGGGTCATGAAGTTGTTGGGTGGCGGCTGGAGAGAGTCCTACTTGGGTCGCGCGCCCCTGGCCATCCGTGCCGGCCCCGAGGACCTAATGCCCGGCCCGACCGCTACTCAGCCTTGTCCGGAGGGTTAGGCTCCGACGTCATTTGCAGAACACACCGATGTTTGACCCTGTGATGCAAGTCACATAGTGTCGCAGGTACGTTCAGTTGAACGTTGTTTTCAAACACCCAGCGACTTGGCACAGGCCGTATCATCTGGTGCTCAAAAGATGGAGTATTCACACAATGGCTTTATCGGTGAAGAACCTGCTAGCGGAAAAGGGCATCAAGCCCTCCGCAGAACATCTGGATAAGCTAGAAACGAAATGGGCCGAGATCCAGGCGCTAAAGGGCAACTTAGACGGCCTGGCATTGGATGATGCGGACATCGCGGTCCGCAACATCCCGGGGGGTGACCACGTTGAGTAAGGAACTCGTCTCAAAGTCGGTCACCGAACTGGCAGCAATGATCCAAAGCAAGGAAATCTCGCCGGTCGAGGCGACCCAGAGCCAGCTGGACCACGCCGACGCCCTGAATGGGACCATCAACTCGTACATCAGTTTCCGGGCCGAGAAGGCGATGGAGGAAGCCAAGAAGGCCGAAACCGAGATCGCAGGTGGGAACTACAAGGGTCCGTTCCACGGTATTCCGATGGCCATCAAGGACAACCTGTACATTGCCAACGAAGTCACCACCATGGGTTCGAAGATTCACAAGGACTTCGTCTCCCCTACAGATGCGACCGTGGTTGCCAAACTGCGCGAGGCGGGCGTGGTGTTCACCGGCAAACTCAACATGCACGAATACGCGTGGGGCATCGACAACAACAACCCGCACTTCGGCGCCGTGCGCAACCCTTGGAACACCGACAAGATCCCAGGTGGGTCCAGTGGTGGCTCCGGGGCCGCAGTGGCTGCGGACATGACGTTCGCCTCCCTGGGCACCGACACAGCCGGCTCAATCCGGATTCCATCTTCCGCCTGCGGCATCGTGGGCCTGAAACCAACCCACGGACGGGTCAGCAAGTTCGGTTGCTACCCCTTGGCTTGGACGTTGGACCACATCGGGCCCATGACCAAGACCGTCGCCGACTCGGCGGCAATGCTCCAGGTCATTGCCGGGTTCGATAGCCAAGATCCGACCTCGATCCAGACGGGAACGAGTGACTACTCCGCGGCCTTGAACGAAGACGTGAAAGGCATGGTCATCGGCGTCAACGAAGACTACTTCTTCAAGGACGTTGACAGCGAAGTCGAGCGACTCGTGCGCGCACAGATCGACGAACTGGTCAGCCAGGGCGCCACCGTGAAAACCGTGGACATCCCTGCACTGCGCTCCTCCGAGTGGGCGGAGCTGGCCACGAGTCTTTCCGAGGCCTCCGCCATCCACCACCGCGACTTGATCAATCGCCCGGATGATTTCGGGGACGACATCCGATTCCTGTTCGAGCTCGGCGAGCTGTTCTCCTCCGTCGACTTCCTCCAGGCACAGCAGGCTAGAAGCCAGCTCAAAAACGAGTTCAGCCAGGCGCTGGCGGGGATTGACGTGATGATTGCGCCCACACTGCCGGTGATGGCACCAGACATCGGCAACCCCGAGGCTGATCTGAACGGCAAGAAGGTTGACCTGATCGATAGCTTCATCCGGTTCACCGGCCCCAGCAACCTGACAGGGCTGCCAGCCCTGTCCGTGCCTGCCGGCCTGAACAACGGACTGCCGGTTGGATTGCAGGTCATTGGCAAGGCGTTTGACGAAGCGACCGTGCTGAAAGTCGGCGCGGCCGTCGAGCGCAACCAGCCCATGGGCAACAACAAGCCGCCGGTGCTGTCCTGACATTCAGGACCGCCAACGAATGAGCGAGAAGGGCGCTGCTTCAGGCGGTGCCCTTCCCGCTTTTCGCCGTAGCCGGGGGTGAGCACGTGCGCAAGATGGTCGGAGTAGTCCTCACCGTCTGCATACTTGTGGGCTTTGCCGTGCTCGCTCCGGCCACAGACGTCCGGCAAGTTGCCGCCCGCCTGCTGCCGATCATGCTCTTCTTGGCTTCCATCTCGGTGGTCGTCAACCTTTCAGCGCGCTCGGGGTTGTTCCGGCAGATCGCCTTCGCATCCTCCAGCATGAGTCGCGGCCGCAACTGGGTACTTTGGCTGGGCATTGCCATCCTGAGTCTGGTCTCGACCGCGTTTTTGTCACTGGACACCACCGCAGTGCTGGTGACACCGCTGGCCATGGCCGTAGTCGCGGCTGCCGGCGTAAACCCTTTGCCATACGCCTTCACTGTTATCTGGCTGGCCAATACCGCGTCGCTGTTCCTGCCGGTGTCGAACCTGACGAACCTGCTGTCGATGGATGCCGCTGGTTTTGGTGGCGCCCCTGGGTTCGCCCACCTGGCGCTGGCACCGGCCGTGGCATCAGTTGCCGCCACTCTGATTTTCACGGGCGTCGTATTCGCCAAGGTGCTCCGCGGCCGACACAAACCTTTCGGAAACCAAGACCCCGCCATCGAGTCCGGTGCGGATCCTCGCCTCCGCCGCTTCTGCGCGTTCACGCTGGCCGTGCTGCTTCCGCTGCTAGTGACTCCAGTCCCCTTCTGGGTTTCCTCCTCATGCGCGGCAGCAGTCCTGATCGTTGTTTTTCTGGCCGTCGACCGCGGCGCTCTGCGTCTGTCGCTTGTCCCGTGGCCGGCCATCGCATTGGCCGTGTGCCTGGTGGTGGTGGTCCACGTGTTGAACGGGTTCGGCCCCATTAGTTCTTTGGTTGGCAGCGTGGCCACCAGCGGAGACTCCACGACGGATGCGCTGCAACTCGGTGCTGCGGGGGCGCTGACCAGTAACATGCTCAACAACATTCCGGCGTACCTCCTTCTTGAGTCTGCCGCAGGCGGAACCCGAAACATGCTGGCCCTGCTGATCGGAACGAATGCCGGCCCGCTGATCACCCCGTGGGCTTCGCTAGCCACGCTGCTTTGGCATGACCAGCTGAAGCGGGCGAACGTGCCTGTGCGCTGGAAAACCTTCGCCCTACTGGGCTGCGTCTTGGCGCCCTTGGCCACAGGCGCAGCCTTACTAGCCTTGCTGGCGTGATGTAGGGCTCGCCGAGCATGCTCGTACGACGGCCTAGCCAGCGTTCAGAGGGCCAGCTCTTGGTCCCACCAAACGGCAGGTCCGGTTCGGCCCAGGTCGCCTCGTTGATCCGCCGAGATCCGGACACTGATAGCTGCCATATGCACGGGATCGGATCCGGAACGAACGAAGGGAGGCGCCTTCTCAGACGCCTCCCTTCGCAGCATGTGCTTCGGTTGGTTTTACTTCTTTTCTTCCAGACGCAGGGCGATGCCGACGGCGAAGAAGGTCGGTGCCCAGTGCCCGATGAAGATACCCCAGCGATCAGCTTGTGGCTTGTCCTTGGACTTTCCCCGACTCACCATCCAGGAAAACAAGGACAAGGCAACGGCGGCGAATCCGCCCATATACGCGTGTTCGCTCTTGATGCCGGATTCGTGCAGTTTCTCGATCATGTTCACTTCCCTTTCCGCGCCGTCCAATGACGCATGCAAAGCACTCTGCCATGTTTCGACGACGGGCAACAAGGTTCAAGGTCTGTTCGGCTCAGAAGAACTCGAGGATGCGCCCTAAGATCGCTACCACGATGAAAGCGACGAAGACGATGCCCACGCCAATGAGGATCGGGATGGCCCGGCTTCGTTTGGGGCCGCCTTCCTGATGTCCCTGCGGGGCGCCGGTACTGGCCTCCGCGGGTGGGGTCTCCCCGGGCGGGACACCGCCTCCGGGTTCGAGTCCGGTGATGGGTGATTCCTCGGGATCGGGATTCTGCGTACTCATGGGTTTCCTCTCATCGATACGGACGGCACCTGCGTCGCGGCGACAAGTCGACGGACATGAGGTAAAGCAAGTCTAGGATCACGAACTTCGGGTGGGTAGGGGCCGAAGAGGCTCAACTAAAGTGCTCGCGAAGTGGGCTACGTGCCTCATTTGGGAAATGCTCGCGAAATCTCTGGTGAACCTTCGAGCGCATTGGCCCGCTGGAGAGATGGGTTACGTGTTGGCATCGTCTGCACGTCAGGAGATCACCAAGAAGGAGGCCTGCGTCTACGCCAAGGACGCCCCTGAATGACTCCCGGTGTCGACTCCCCTGCGTAAAGACTCGTTGTCGTACCAGCCGAACTTCGACTCTAACGCCGATAACGCCCTGATGTGTCCCGGGGCGAACGGTGCCCGCTGTCCCACAGCGGCCCCCTTCGATGCCACCGAGCTGATTGTCCGGGCTCGACGCCTGGGCCGTCGATATGCTGGTGGGCATGTCCTTTCGCGATGCTGCACTTCCCCACGACTACGCACGGTTCCTCAACGATCTGACGGACCGCGTGCGTTCAGCGCGGGTGCAAGCCCAGCGCGTGGTCAACACGTCCCTGATCAACCTGTACTGGTCCATCGGGGACCGGATCCTCACTGAGTAGGACCGGCAAGGATGGGGTAGCGCGGTCGTCACCCGCGTGGCCGAGGACCTGCGTCGTGAATTCCCGGAAATGACCGGACTGTCCCGGAGCAATCTGCAGTACATGCGCGCCTTCGCCACCGCCTGGCTCACGTGGGATCCAAATGTCCCACAGGCTGTGGGACATTTGCCTTGGGGCCACATCAGGGTCCTGTTGGACAAGAAACTACCCCCGAAATCTCGCACCTGGTACGCGGCAGCCGCGGTGGAGCACGGGTGGTCGCGCAACGTGCTGATGAACATGATCATGAACAAGACGCTGGAGCGCACCGGGGCCGCCCCCTCGAACTTCGCCGAGCACCTCGCCTCTCCGGATTCCGAACTGGGGCAACAGGTAGCCAAGGCCCCGTACACCTTCGTGTTCCTTGGTCTGAGTGCCGAGGCGGCCGAACGCGACCTGAAACAAGCCTTGATGGACCGCATCGTGGAGACCCTGCGTGAACTTAGGCCCGGCTTCGCGTTCGTGGGACGCCAGGTCCACTTCGACGTGGACGGCGACGACTTCTACCTCGACCTGCTCTTCTTCCACGTCGAGCAGCTGCGCTACGTGGTCGTTGAACTCCAGACCGGAAAATTTCAGCCCGAATACACCGGCAAGCTCCAGTTCTACATCGCCCTAGTCGATGACAAAATACGCCGTCCGGTCCACTCCCCCACCGTGGGCATCCTGATCTGTGGCAGCCGCAACGGCCACACCGTCAGGTACGCGCTGAACCAGTCCAACGCCGCCATGGCCGTGTCCACCTACACCTACGACACCCTGCCGGTGGCAGAGCAGCAGACCCTACCCGATGAGGACGAACTAGCAGCAGCTCTGGACTGGGCGGACACAGCCGACGGGCACCGGGACGGGCCTGCCTAAGACGAGTTGGACGGCATCGCTGCCGACAAGGGAGCGCAGTGCTCCCAAGAGCTACCGGGCCCGGGCCTAGCCGCGCAGGATGCGCAGCACTTCGTCGTCAGTCATAGGCCCGTACCTGGAATAGAACTCCTCCACCGCCCCGAACCGTGTGGGTTGCAGCGGGCAGATCACTTCATCGGCATAATGAGCCAACTCGGCACACACCTCCGCTGGTCCCACAGGGGCCGCGACGATGACCCGTACCAGGTCGCTTTGCTGGATGACCTTGATCGCCGCCATCATCGACGCTCCGCTCACTAGGGCGTCGTCGCACAGAATCACGGTCTTGTCGTAAACACCGGCAGCCCGACCACGCAGGTAGGACTGCTGTCGGCGCCGCAACTCCCGCAGTTCGCGGGCCCATACCTCGGCCACCGCCTCAGGTGTCAGGACGCTCGAGGGCACGGAGGCAACGACCCGATCGAGGCGGACATCCGCCTGGTGGGGCCCATGGGCGGCCAGCGCGCCGAAGGCCAGCTGCTCCTGGCCGGGAACGCCGAGCCGGCGGACCACGATCGCATCAAAGGTAGTCCCGATCGCTCGAGCCACTGCAGCCGCGATGGGCACCCCGCCGCGGGCCAAGCCCAGCACCACGGTGTTCTGCCGGTCCTCGAAGTCCACGAACTCCCGACCCAGGACACGTCCTGCGTATTCCCGATCCGTAAAGGGCCGGATCGACCCGTGTAGAGGTTCCATCCCTTATTGTGACCGACACCACCAGCTACTGCCCAGAGGCGGACGAAGAATCCCCGCACCCTGCTCCCACACACTTTCTTGTGACGAGAATTCCACAACCCTGTCGCTGTTGTTTATGCCGTAAACAACCTTCATACTGACGATAAGAGTGTTTCCTAAAGTGCATTGACTAGTCTTTTTAGACAACGCAGACGAATACCGCAGTGACCAGCCCGTGCGGGTCAGCGCATCAAGGATCGGCCACTTCATTCGCCTAGGGGGCGGCATGAAACAGCAATCGAGCCATGAACCACAAATACAACCAACACCGATGTACCCCGTTCGGGCGCGCGAGGCCCGAGCGCACCTCTGGCCCATCCCGTACCGACATAGCGACCCCGATGCCGTGCAGGGCAGCGCCCGGCAGATCCTGGACCTGTTGGAGATCACCGACACCGAGGTCCAACAGTACGCGAAGTGGCACGAATCCCGGGAGCCCCGGTCCGAACAGGTAGCCACCGGAAAGACGCTGGAATGGATGCGCACGTCTCTGGAAGACATTGCCGCGACCCTGACCGGAATCACGCTCAGCCGCGGCGAAACCCCGTAGCCGCAACCCACCACCCCCTGCGGGGACTCCGTTGAGACCGCGCGCACCATGCTCCGTGCGGCGTTGATCAAGGACCACTACCTGGCCCACAGGTTCGACGATGCCATCGCGGAACCGAGGCGCGTCCTTGGGGACTCGCCGGAACCCAGAACATCATCCAGCAGGGCAACGACCGCACCGGCCTAAACACGGCGGACCAGCCGGCCAAGAAAGTTCACACACTCCACACAGCCGGCGCCCAGCTGACGTACCTAGGCTGGTAAGTACCTCATGGAGGTGCGAGTGATTATGTAGGGTCCCAGCCGGTTGGCTGGGACCCTACTCATTTCCGCGGCCCTACAGCGCGGCTGCAATGGGCCGTTCCCCCGGCATGGTATCCGTGCGGCCACGGCCTTATTTCCCGGTCTTCTTCACCGGTTTCGGATCCTCTTTGTTCCAATACTTCTCTGCCTGCTCCTGCAATACGGCCAGCCGGCCTCGGGCCCCTGCCAGCGCTTCCCGGGCGTCGCTGGTGGCGGC